>ERZ1673700.2243-NODE-2243-length-15748-cov-11.218882_pt1 | contig 15748 bp, 22 predicted proteins | sample MGYA00580230_ERZ1673700 | MGnify/ENA primary metagenome ERZ1673700 (study PRJEB41218, sample SAMN15661782) | gut metagenome | host: Homo sapiens | place: Canada: London | collected 2015-08-20/2019-03-30 | study: EMG produced TPA metagenomics assembly of...
GATTGAATCGGTATTAAGTGAACACGTAACACTTACAAGAACAAGTCAGGTTGAAATAACACAAGAAGAAATAGAAATACTTGCGGTGTATATGGACAATGATGTTAGAGAGCGGGTACATAGTGAATTAGCACCATGCACACCAACTGAATTTTTAAAAAGATATCTTATTTATGAACCGGGTTTTAGTACAGTTGTAAAGAATGTTATTGACGTGGATGTTTTACAATGGCAATCATGTTATGATTATTAAGTAAAAAACATAAATTATAGGATAGAAAAGGAAGGAAAAAAATAATGAAAAAGTATGTAGTATCAGTTGAAGTTTATAATGCAGAGAGTAGAGAAACAAAATATGAGGATATTGGGGTATTTACGAATTATATGAACGCTTCAATGTTTAGAGATGTATATGAATCTTATTATAAAAGCAGACCTGTTATTAAAGAATATACTATTAATGAAACATCAGTGATGAAATAATTTTCAGTTAATATCCGCATGATTTTAATATCATGCGGATTATATAAGAAAAAGAAAGGATATATATTATGATTGCTAAAGATTTTTATATTTTTGGTAATATTAGTGCAGATACAATGATTTATCTATCAAATGAAAAGTGTGACTATAACGAATTAATTACTACTTATGGTTACTGTGAAATTTCTTCATTTTACTATGATTCCGATTTAGATAAACTAGAAATATACCTTAAGAAGTAAATTAATAAAGAGAGGAATAATGAAAATGAAGAAAAAGTTAGTGGAACGAGTTATTAATGAAAAGATAGTCGATACAAATAGATATCGTTATTGCTATTGCAGTGAAGATGGAGTTATTAAAAGGATTAATATAAATTATCTTAACACAACGTTGACACTTAATAAGAATAATTGGGTGGTAGTTTGGAGGTGTAGAAAGTGAAAAAAGTATGAAAAAGACTTTACTTTATATCTCTTTAGTATTATAATTAAGAAAAACAGGAGGTATAAGGCAATGTTAGAATGGTATAAAGTAGATTTAATTGTTTTAGGTTTTATGATTATGGATATGATATTAGGTGTATTATCTGGTTTTTTATCGAAATCTAATAAGACAAAGAACGGTGGTTTTACTTCAAAACAATTTAGAGAAGGTATTGCGAAGAAATCAGTAATGATTTTTTATCTTATCATAGCAGCCGCTTTGGATTATGTAATGTATACTAGTGTTTTACATTATGTAATGGCATGTTTGTTGATTTTTAATGAGGGCATGTCAATTTTGGAAAAGGGTGTGTTGTTAGGTGTACCTATGCCAAAAGTTTTAAAAAATGCTTTGGAGGTTGTAAAAGGTGATGAAAATACAAATACAAATGAATCAAAATAAAGTCAGTGAAAAACTTTTAGAATTAATGAATAGGCTTAATTTTGATATTGAAAAAGTAACTTTATCTGACGATGAAATAGAGTATCAAGCTTTTAATGCAGCAAATAGTTATCTTAATTATATATTTATGAATAATGATATATCAGGAATAACATTGGATGTATTAAATGTTAGGGAATTGCCTACAACAAAATCAAAAATAGTGAAAACATTGCCTAAAGGAACAAAAGTCGAAATTAAGAATTATTCGCTTGAGACTAATTTTTACGAAATTAATGATGGTTATATATATATGGATTATGTAAAAATCAGTTAATAATCTGTATGATATAAGAAAAAATGAGGTAGTATATGAATATTAAAGTTAGAAGTAGAGTAACAAACAATGGAACATTATATTTAAAAGGATGTTATGCTGATGAATTGTTTATTTTTGCGTCCGAAGATTATATTATACAATATGATAATCAGGAAAAAACAATCTTAATTTTTCCTGCGGGTGGGAATGGTAGAAAATTAACTAAACATAATAAAAGTTATTTGATCCACATACCTGTTAAATATGATGATTTTTATAATAGGGATGTAATTATAACATATGATTATGATGAAAAAATGGTGTTAATTTATAGTATAAAAATCGAGGTAGCTTTAAATGAAAGAAATAGAAATTGATAGTATTTTATCTATGTCAATAGAACAACAAAGAAAGATATTAAGAACATTATCAAAAAGGGCTAATAGTAGACTATTAGCCCTTGAGCGTCAAGGTTATACTAAAAATGCTTATGAAAAGGCCAGATATAATCTTGATAGGATATACTCAACGAATGATAGAGAGAAAAGAAAAGTTAGATTTACTGAACGTACAACTAGATTAACTAATACACAAGTAGCTAGGGAAGTAAAAGCCGTTACGGAGTTTTTAACATCGCAAACATCAACTATCAGAGGGAATAAGCGTATAAGAAAATCTCGTGAAAATTGGGTTAAAGAAAAATTAGGTGTACAGATTGACAATGTAGATGATTTTTTTGAATATCTTGAAGTGTTTGCTAGTAATAGGATACATGATTATCTGGACTCTAAACAAGTGATGAAAGATATTAATGCAGCTATTGAACAAGGAATGTCTAAAGAAGACCTTGAAAAAGTTTATGATAATTTTAGGAAGGGTTTGTTTAAAGCTGAGAAAACATTGGAAGATTTGAGAAATAAAAAATGGATTGAAAATAGGTGATTTTTTATGGAAATAATTCCAGTACAGACTATTAGGGGGATTGTAAATGAGGTAGTATATAATATCAATGACTTTCCTTATGATAATTTGAAAAAATTTCCAAAAGTAAAAAATAGGTCAAAAAAAAATCCAAAAGTATATTATAATGTACCAGCAGCTTTTGATATCGAAACAACATTAATTGATGGAGTTAAGGATAAAAAAGGAAATTATATTAAAGGTTTAGAGCCCTACTCTTTTATGTATCATTGGCAATTTTGTATTGATACATATGTAGTCTTTGGTAGACGCTTTGAAGAATTAATTTTTTTTTTCAATCGTCTTAGAGAAGCAATGGAATTATATGATACATTAAGATTAATCATTTATGTACATAATTTAGCGTATGAGTTTCAATTTATTAAAGATTTTTTGGGTATTGATAATATTTTCGCCAGAAAACCACATAAACCCATGAAATATGTAGTGGATAATATTGAATTTAGATGTTCATATTTTTTATCGAATATGAGTTTATCTAAGTTTTCTGAAAATTCTCCATCTTGCTATCATAGAAAATTATCAGGAGATGATTATGATTATACAAAGTTACGTACACCTGATACATCTATGACCTTAAGTGAAAAAAGTTATTGTTATAACGATGTTAGGGGATTAGTTGAGTGTATACGAGATAAAATTAATGACGAAAATAATAAGTCAATAGCAGATATACCATTAACATCTACTGGTTATGTAAGACGCGATATAAAAGAGTGTGTATTACCACATGCTAGGCATGGAGAAAAATTAAGGATTTATAAAAAGAATCGCGAAGTTATCGGTAATTTGACATTAACATTAAATGAATATAAAATGTTAAAGCAATGTTTTAGGGGTGGCAATACTCATGCTAATCGATTTATCACCGGACATATATTATCTTGTGTGCATAGTTATGATATAAAATCATCATATCCAGCAGTTATGATGTATGATTATTTTCCAATGAAAAAGTTTCGACTTGTGGAAGTAGATGAAAATAATTTAGATTATTATTTAAGTCGTTATTGCTGTCTTTTTGAAATATGGTATAAAGATTTAAACGCTAAAATAGAATATCCAATACCATATATTAGTGTCAGCAAATGTCAAGAATTATCAATTAATAATGATAAATTGGGAACTGAATTATTAAATGATAATGGCCGTGTTTTAAAGGCTAGTTATGCAAAAATGACAATTACTGAGATTGATTATAATATTATCAAAAAAACTTACGACTTTTCCGCAGTATCAATTGAAAAATTTTATGTTGCTGAACGTGGAAGATTGCCAAAAGAATTTAGGATAGGAATTATGAAATTTTTTTATGATAAAACGGTATTAGCGCAATATCCCGAGAAAGTCTATGAAAAAAATAAATCTAAAAATAAATTAAATTCCGCATACGGGATGTGCGTGACTGATATAATTAATCCTGATATTAATTATGTTAATAATGAGTGGGTTAAGGATATAATGTCCGAGGTTATGGAGGAAAATGCAATAGAAAAATATAATAAGTCAGTTAGATTTTTGTACTACGCATGGGGTGTTTGGATAACAGCGCATGCAAGGAATCGTCTACAATATATGCTTAACATTGTAAAAGAACATGTCGTATACGTTGATACTGATTCGATTAAATTTTTAGACCCGTCGGGGGAATTAAGACATGCGTTTGAAAAACGAAATGAAGAAATCATAAAAATTAATGATGATTTAGACATAAAAGGGATAGTAGACATGGTTTTAGATATCAACGGTAAACCGAAAAAAATCCATGAAGTCATTGGTATCTGGGAATATGAGAAATATTATATATCTTTTAAAACGTTGGGGGCTAAAAAATATTGTTATCATCACGTTGATAAACCCGATGTATTCCAGATTACAGTATCCGGAATGGATAAGAAAAAGGGGGCTGAAAAAGTAAAAGATTTTAGTGGTTTTACACCAGGTCGAAGTTATAGTGATGTGGGAAGGACGGTATCGTATTACAATGAAGCTCCAATCCATGAAATCGAGATTGAAGGTTCACGTTTTTTAACTGCGTCAAATGTTGCTATTGTAGATACAACATATACATTTAATTTGACCGGCGAATATCAAAAAGTTTTAGGATTATCTGGGAATAATTATATGATGGAGGTGTCTTAATTTTGGAATATTATGATATAAGTAAGATTTATAAAGCAAATAAAGCATTTAATATTATATGTGGTATGAGAACCGCCGGTAAGACTTATGGTTGGAAAATGTTAGCATTAGCTCAATTTCCAGAATTTGATTTTGAGTTGACAGATAATTTGATAACTGAGGGATATTATACTAAACAAAACAAAAAATTTATCTACGTCAGACGACAAAAAGAAGATATACGATTAACAGCAGGGGCGTTATTTACGGATATAGTCAATGACTATAACAAAAATAACGGAACTGATTATTATATTGAGCACATGGCAAATAAATTTTATCTAATGCAGTTTGATGTCGAAAAAAATAAGGCAGTAAGAGTTAGACACATTGGATATAGTTTGTATATCAAGTTAGGTGAGGCTTTTAAGTCGTCCTCTTATGACGACGCTAACTTGCTCGTGCATGAGGAAGCTTTAACAAGTAACTATAATAAATATTTAGACCATGAGGTTGACGATTTTATCGACTTGATTAATACGTGTTTTAGATTGCGTAAGGGTAATCGTGTATTTTTAATTGGCAATGTATCAAGTATTGTAAATCCTTATTTTGACGCGTGGAAGATTAAAAATATCAATATAGGTATAACAATACATAGTTATTATAATAAATTATTATCTAAGACTATGGAAATTGCAGTAGAATATACCCAACCCCCGGATATCAAGAAAACTGCACAAGATAATGAGTTTCTTGGATTGGCTAGTGACAAATATCTTAATTATAATATAGCAAATGCAACAAAAGACGATGAAAAAGTCAATGTAAAAGCCAAGATGTGCGTGCGAGCGCCGATAATTAAATTTGATTATGACGACCATATGTTTTTTGTCAGTAGGATTAGTTACAATCATAAAAAGTTATATATCTCGAAGAAAGTACCTTATTTTTATGCTACTAATCCAAAACGTAACGTGCAAACGTTAATCATAAAAAGACAAAGACGTGATAATTTTTATCTATCTTATACAACTCAAAAAGGTGCAGGAAGGTTTTTAACTCCATCTATTTTTGATTATTTAAGATTACATTATATAAATGATAATGTACTTTTTGACAATTATCAAACGAGAGTACGTTTTGAACTATTTTTGAAAAGACATAAATTTATGTCTTGACAAATATATCAAATAATGATAATATATACTTGTAACTAGATAACATATTTTATATAACACTCTATGCAATTTCTAATCACGTACAAAAAATGAAAAAAGAAGGGAATGATAAAAAAATGCAGGTATCTATTATTAATGGGTATAATTATGATGTACTCGTACTAGAAAATTCTGGATATCAGATTAAAGCACAGATTACTACAAATAGCAGAGTAAAAAGCTTAAAAATGGAAAAAAGAATCCTTGAAGAAAATGGTTTTGATCCCAGCATATCGTTGTTGAAAGAAAAATCAGTATCGAAAACTACTTATGAAATCTCTGAAAGTATCATCAAAGAATATGGAACAAAATTAACAGATTATGAAATTTAAAAAAGGGGATAAAAAATGAACATTATTATTAATCGTATGCCTAATAGAGTTGATATTGTAAATAGTATGGTTAATTCAAAAACTTTTCAGGAATCCGTTGGAAGCAGATTTTTAATGACTGGATATGCGATTTATGAAAAAAATGAAAAAAATGAAAACGAATCTGAAGAAATAAAAACTGTCACTGTTATCAAAGACCATGAAGGAAATTACTATTCTTCAATTGGTCAGACAGCGTATAATTCAATTTGCGCAATCGACACATTAAATCTGACCGACAGTGAACTTAAGTCAGGAGTAACGATTGATATTAAGGAAGGACATAGCAAACAGGGAAGAACATTTGTGTATGCGTCATTAGTGGAGGATGAATTATAATGAATATTTCAAGGATTGAAAACCTGATTAATGAGTATGGCAATGAAAATTCAGAACTATTAGCTGACCTTGACGAATTAAGACGACAAAATACTGAATATGATGATGACTTTAATCGCATAAAAGAAGCCAATGATACATTAACATCCGCTTTGGAAAATTCCAGAGCTGAAAATAAAAGGCTTCTCGGACTTGTAAATGATACAACGTCAACGCATACAAATGCTCGTAAACCAAAGCCTATTGGACATTTTATTAAAGGGGGTAGTTTATAATGCCTAGATTACAGGTAAATAAAGATGATGTTACAAACTCAGCCATCACTAGAGATATCATGGATAATAATGCTGCTATGGCGCAAGCGTTAGAATCCGTTGAGTTATCCGATAATAGAGCTATATTAGATACAATTTTATCTAACTCAGATTATATAAATACGTATATTGGGGAATTATTTTATCTTTTTGGAAATCCTCAAGTGCGTACAATGTATTACACTAATCACATGAGAGAGTTAAAAAATCCACTATTGACTTACGGTCAGGGCGAAATTGAATATTTTGTCACAAATGATGGTGGAAAAGATTTTAATGCAACAGGCGATAGTCTTTTAACACCAACAACGGATGATATCAAGAACTATGTTTATAAGGTCAATTCATTTAGGACGTTTGAGACGACTGTATATGAGGACGATTTAAGGATGGCATTTTTAACTGAAACCGGAGTTTATAGCATGGTGACAGCAAAAATGGCTGCTTTATACTCGCAAATTGAACTTGAAGAATATACAAAAATGCGTGACCTTATATCAGCTCCTGTTATCGGTGGAACTCCGACTGAAAATAAGATTTCACTTCCTTACATAACATACGAATACGGCAATAGCAAAGACTTGATGAAAAAAATCAGAGCAATGGGAATGAAAATGCAGTTCCCGACAGGTTATAAGACTTTTATGCCAAAATTTGGAACATCCGCTTTGCAGGTTCAGAATTGCGTAGCTCCTGGCGATTTGATGATTATATCAAATCCTGATTCGATCGCTGAGGTAGATGTCGATTTACTGGCAAGTGCTTTTCATCAAGATAAAACAGATTGGCTTTTTAAAGTCTTGACAATGGATTCCATTCCAGCGCCTGACGCGGCAATCAATACTACTGCGACACAATGTGACGCGATTTTGTTCCACCGCGACTTGTTTAAAGTTAGGGATACTAAGTTTAAAACAGCTACATTTTATAATGCTGATAATGATTCTTATAAAATTTATGTGCATAAAAACACGATTTATGAATTATCACCTTTTTATCCAGCCGTAGCGGTTTGTACAAAAGCGTTAGAATAATTTAAGGCGGATATCATATCCGCCTTTTTTTAAAAAGGGGAAAATAACAAATGTTAGATTTAACATCAATGTGGCCAGTGCAGATTGTACCAGGGATAAATGACACTTTTAGAAGCATTGGAAGCACAATTAATGAAAAACGAGTTATACGTACAGCATTAACACGCGAATATTTAGGACGTATAAAGTGGTCTAGTCAAACAAAAATTCATAATTTAGAGCACATGGAAGATTATTTATTAACGTTTGGTGCAGTAAGTCTTTGGAGATATAATGTAACAGGTGATTTATTTATTACTCCATTTACAATGAATGGAAATTATAATGTATATTCATATCCATCCGTGATACGACCTTATAATCCTTATGGCGGTGACATATTTAATATCGATAAGTTAGATATGGGTAATTTTGCCGTATGTTTTGAAAATGGCATGCGTACAAGTACAGTACCAGTGATACGTTATTACAGCGATATAATGTCACAAGTTTTACGGGTGTTTAACAGCCGTCTTAAAGCTGCTAAGATATCAGCCGTTTTGATTAGTGATAGCATAGATTCTGATTTAACAACAAAAAATTTAAAAAAACAGCTCCAGGAGGATTCAGGTTTTCTTATTTTTAGAAATAAAGAAGCGTTCCAAAATGCTATGAATGTATATGACTTAAAAATACAGATTCAGGCAGCAGATTTTATAATGACTTATGAAAAATATCATAATTATTATCGCGAAATGATAGGTATTGACTGCAATCCAACGGAAAAAAAAGAACGGCTTGTCAAAGCCGAAGTTAATTCTAATAATATTTCTATTGACGATAGTATGTACGATTATATAAAAGAACGCGAAAACTTTTGTGAATATGCCAATAAGATTTTTAATGCCGGGATTAAAGCCGAAATATATATTGATAATGTAAACAAAAAAGAAGGTGATTAAATTGTCTTATTATACAGCGACATTAGCGGAGGTATATAAAAAATATCCTCACCAGTATGCGGCGATTGCAAGAGATATTTTTTCAACTTTTAGTTATCCTATTTATGATGTTTCAAAAAAAGAAGAATTAGAAACTGATTTTGTTCGAGAATTTTACATGTCGGAATTTGCACATGAAACATTTCAAATGTGGTTATGGCGTTTAGCAGTCGTATGGAATGATACGATACCAAAGTACAATCTATTATGGCAAGAGCAAAAACGAATACTGGATAAAGGCACGATGGAACTTTTTGGGTCTGGCAGAACTGAAACTTATACGGGTATAGGTACGGGTAAGAACACAACGCAAGGAACACAACAAAGCATTGAGGATGGAGAAACAACAAATAATAACACGCAATCTGGTAGCACAAGTAATGATACATCAGATATGCCGATTTCGGCCGAAGTTGACATAACGTCATATAGAAGTGAAGCAAATGCCATAACAGTAAACCAGACAGACGATGGCAACGGTACATCAACGTCAACAACGGATAATACCGTTAATCAAACGGATAATTCGGAACAAATGCAGGAATATGAGCGTATCATATCAGGTAATGCGGTGGACGACCATAATTATTCGTTATTAATGGAATTTGCGGCTAATTGGACGGATATACAAAAACTTTTTTTTAATGAACTTGAAAGAAAACTTTTTATGCAAATCGTACATATTTAGGAGGTAGCAAAAAAAAATGAACACATTTAACGCTGAAAGATTTAAAGCTCAATTGGAAAAATTAAAAATCAATGGAGTGACAGAAAATGAGCCAACGTTAGCCGCAGATTTTTCTAAGTTTGAGTATTTTTCATTTTTGCAAGCTTATAACGAGTTAGTACAATTTATTTATACACTTCCAGTTGACGATTTAATCGCTATTGAAGACAAGCTGGAAGAATTAGACCAACAGATTAAAGCATTGACTACAACTGTAAGTGAGTATACAGCAAAAGTTGACACCGCATTAGATGATATCACACAATTTAAAACTGATATCAATTCCACGATTACTCAAATCAATTTCACGATTACTCAAATACAAAACAAATTATCTCAAATAGGTGAATTGTCTTTACTTGAAACCAATGAAAAAGGTACAATTGTAGGGGCAATAAATGAGTTACATACTCAAAATACCTATGACAGATATTATGGCGTAGACAATGGTATATTATCGGACGCGCTGGGGTGCGGTCTTCAACACTGGAACCAGCAAAATTTACCACGAGAATGTAATAGTACTACATCTCAAATTCCATATGATTTTGGAAATGGTGTTAGAACGGTTGATTTTTTCAACGAAAAATCAATTTGCGTTAATTTATATGGTAAAAGTAAAAATACTAATCGCGCAGAAGTGTGGAGAAATTACTACAACGGCTCAAATTGGGCACAATGGACTCACTTCGGTTTATCTCGATTAGATTTTTTAAAAAAATTAGATATTAATACAGGCACATTTACAATCCCTAATTCAAGTAATTATAATTACTTAATCTTAATTTGTAATAATACAGCCGTTACAAATTCAATTAGCTTTAATATGATATACATGAATAATAATACCTATAAGTTGACAAATACTGTTTTTAACGACAATGATATTTACGTTGTTTCTACTTTAACCATAACTCGCGCCGATGATTTATTTACTATTGTATCTAACGATGAATTATGGATATATGCTGACAAATTCGAGAACAAGAAAAATCAAAATAGATTATATATCCAAAATGTTTTAGGTCTTACTGTATAATGGTGATGATATGAAAATAATTGTATATTTATGTAATCAAATCAACATACCTTTGGATTTATCACAGCAACAACAATTTGATAATTTTAATCAGCAAAAAGATTTTTTTTGTAATCAAAAATTATATAAAAAAATCGACACGCAATTAACACAATTGGAAAGCGGCTACATGGTTGTAGCCGCACCATTTGAGGAATTAACAAATGCCGGGGTAAATTATCTTGCAATAGAATATCCCAATGGAAAAATGTTATATGCTTTTGTTACTCGTATCACACCCGCACCAAACATATCACATGCAAGCATTTATTATGTAAAAGACGTATGGCAGACACGCATGTTTGATTGGACGCTGAAACCATCGATGATTGAGAAACAACATTTTTCTGGTAAAAGTTTTACTCAATGCGAGCAAGATGTAGGAGTTAATAATTATGTAACATTTAACAAAACTCAATTCTCAAACTTAGTGAGAATCACTGATAATGATAATGATAGGTGGTTTATTGTTATCATTGCATGTGACATATTGACAAGCGGCGGAAATGAAGAAAGCCCTAAGATTCAGAGTTCAAAAGGTGGTTGGGTAGACGGCGCGTTCCAATCGTGTGATTTTCTGGCTTTTCCACAGAGTTCAAAAGAGTGGAATGGTAAAAATCTTATGGGGATTGCAGACTTTTTAGCGTCATTGACTTTCCAGCCATGGATAACAGCACAGATACAAAAAATCATCATGGTGCCATACTCCATGATAGAATTTTATAATTATTATGATTTTATGGTTTTTCGCGAGAAAACAGTCATTAAATTAAATTCCATCGATAAAAATAAGGGTTTCAGCATAACGGTAACAGAAGAAATTCATACTCCATATTTTTACCGCACGCAAGCTCCATTATCTTATTATGATGATATTTTGCAAATGTTCCGCGCACCGTATACATTAATGACACTTAATTGTATCAATGGTTCAAGTATTCAGATTGACCCCGGATATTTTGCAACATTTGGAACTACTGGCGTGATGGAAACCTGTAAAATCACATGTCAGTTTATCATCAGTGATAATCCCCGTTGTACTTTAGTTCCCAATGATTATAAGGGGGAATCATATAATATAGACTACTCATTAGTTTATGATGGGTTCCCGACTATGACCGTAACATATGATAATGGCCGTATAGCTTTTGCTCAACAGGCTAACAGTTATAAAGCGCAAATGGGGGCAATCAGTGCTAATCAAAGTTTTGTCGGACAAAGTGCAAACATCAATGCTAGTTTATTAGCAAGTCAAAAAAATCTACAAGATTATCAGCGTAATACAAGTGTCATTGGAAGTGGTCTATCTGCTGTTGGTAGTTTATTCTCACTTAATATCGGCGGAGCATTAGGAAATGCTTACAATGCCGCAGCAACTGCTGGACAAGCAAGTTATCAAAATCAGATATACCGCAATCAACTTGCGCAAAATGATTTAAATGCCGCAATGCAAAAACAAAATTATGCTAATCAAGCTAGTATCTTAACAGCCGCTCGTAAAGACGCACTACTACAGGGCATGGGTGTAGCCAGTCTTGCAGGCGGTGATATGTTAGCATTTTCCCAAAACTATGATAAATATTTCCCTATGTTTTGGATAAGTATAAAAATTGCAGCGCCTGATGAATTTTCTTGTATTGGTCAGCAATTTAAAATGTTCGGTTTCAATTATCCGAAGTTTGAAGCGCCTAACTTATACGGAAATGCTATAAATGAAGGAAAATATAACTTTGTTAAATTAGTATCTGCAAACTTAGACGGGAAATTAACCACGGAGGAATCAGCGGAGATTAAAGCAATTTTACAAAATGGTGTCGGTATCTATCATTATCCAACACTTATAGGCAATTATATATAGGAGTGATAATAAATGGCATATAATTACCGGTGGCCTTTACGTCAAGTTGAAACAATCACTTCATTTTACGGAGACGCAAGCCCAGAAAATATTGCAAAAGGTTATGCGGCGAATCATATAGGTATCGATATCGCCGCTGACATCGGAACGGCTGTATATCCATGCGCAGACGGCTACATTGAAAGCTATGGGAATACTACAGAGCGTGGGAATTATGTCAATATACTACTTATCGATGGGAATACGATGGTCATACAGCATTTACTTTACCCCAACCTCGAGAATACCGGATTGAATGTAGGCTCAGCGGTCACATCTAACGATGTTATCGGATATGTTGGTCAAAGTGGAGCTAACATAGATATACCACATTTACATTTTGAGATTATAAAAGGTAGCACGTTGTACCGGGCAAGCGAGGCAGGCTTGCCCGAAAACCCCATGAAATATCTGGATTTAGACAAAACACTTGTGACTGCATATCAGGCTGACATCAATGACCAAAATGGAAGCGTAACATCGCAAGTTGTAAATCAACCATTTTTAATTTATAAGATTGGAGATAATTTCTTAGTTATCGGCAATAATCAACAAAAAATTTTTAAGAAAGCAGGTCAAAACATATGGCTATAATGTATTATCCAGTTAAAGGTTTAAGCAGTAGAGCACCTAACGTGACATCTAACTTTGGTTATCGCAATATATCGTATGGTAGTAAATGGCACCATGGTATAGATATCGGTGCAAGTAACGGTACTCCTGTGCTGGCTGCCTATGATGGCAAATGCACAAAACTTTGGAGTATCGGTCAAAGCAGAGGTTATACCGTACAATTACAACATACAATCCAACCTTATGGCACGGTATACACATTTTATCAACACCTTAATGCTCCATCACCACTAAAAGTAGGAGATAATGTTAAGATGGGCGATGTTATCGGCTATGTCGGCGGAAGTGGAACAAGTATCAATAGTTATGCCGCACACCTACATTTTGGGATATCCCTTAATTATCCTGACGATTGGTATAGGAGTACCTGCCAACGTTACGATGATTACCCACAATATACGATTGGTGCAGTTGACCCATGTACTGGTAACTGGTTAGGCGTAGATACTGGTGAGACTGTCGGCTTAAATCCCGGAAATTCTCAAGTCGGAGGTAATGGTCAAAATAATAAACCCACAAGCAATGGAAAAGGCTATTATCGAGTGACGCCCACAGATGGACTTAATTTAAGACGTGAGCCGAACACTAGTTCTAGTGTTATAGTAACAATACCATATAACACGCGAATCTATGTTGAAAGTATCTCTAATGGATGGGCTAAAGCAACTTATAGCAGTTATAGCGGATATTGTAGTGCAGATTATCTTACTTTTATCACTGGTGCCACTTCAACTGCTGAAATGTTTGATTATCTGACCATGAGTGGAAATATCATCATTGGTCATGGCCAGAGCGGAAATGGAATATTTTATCCTATCGCCCCTACAGTCTGGGAAGGTGCAAGTAATGTAACTTATACACCGGAAGACCGCCCAAGTGAAGAATCACAAGGCTTTGGTATTAATTTTTACAAATATATGTGCTATGTGACATTTACAGCTGAAACTGGTTCTATTAGTTATGATAATACAGGGATATGGGTTCCGTATGACCCATTAAGTATAGGCTGTATTGGTTTTTGTGCTAGTAATGCAAAAAAACTTATTTTAGAGATTCTAAATTTAGATAGTAGTACGGCAAACTACTTAAGTAGTTATTATCTTCCCAATGGTCAGTTATTGACAACTGCTTGTAAAACTCAATCTGACACATGGTTTTGGAGCAAAACAGGAGGTTCATGGAACGCACCAGCGGTCAGTGACGCTCAACGACCATCTATGGTTTCATTTTTAACGAACGAAGCAGGAGTAGACGGGCAAAATAAACTTTTGTATTCTTTTTTTAATGAATATGTAGAAAAAGGTAAGGCGCAAGGTATTACAGACCCTCAAGTAATGATGTACTTTTGTGATTTATATAACCAAAATCAACAAAGTGCATTAACTGTATTAGGTAGAGCCGGAGGGGCTAAAGCAACATTATTGAGTTTACATAATGCTGCATTAGCTAGTAATACTTTTGGGCCGTACAAAACAAGACGAAACAAAGCATACGATTTAATAAGTGCGTATAAAGGACAAGAACCACCCGAAGAAATGCCTGACCCATCAGAATGGCTATACTTTAGAGATTAAATGAGGGGTGAAACCCCTCATTTTTTTATTATGATTGGTAATTCAAATAACAATTCTTTCAAAAATATATAGCGTTCCGATACTTGATTTTTCAAAAAACAAAGATTATATTCTTTTTCTATTTCTTCTTTTAATTTTTTAATCATGTTATTGTATATATCATCAATTACTTTATCATATATTATCGATGTAACATAATTTTTAGCTACCTCATATTTTTTATCGTAAAAATGACTAATTAAATTATTTTCAACATACATATCAAGTGATGTCATGTAATTATGATATATTTCAAAAACATTTTTTATAAAATCATTAACTAATTCATCTTTGTTTAATTGTTCTAATTCGTTATAAAAATTTTTTTCACAAACTAACATTACTCTATCCCTCATATTATGGCTCCAATTCAATGGTATACAAATTAATATCTTTTTCACTAATGTTATCAATAACAACATAACATTCTTGATTTTTTTCTGATAATAATTTACCATTAATCCAGATATTTTTATCAGTATTTTCTATAACATATGATAAAATATAGACCATACCACATGTTAATAAATCATCTTTTTTTATATTCATATTTTCTCTCACTTTCTAAATCATGTTTATATTTACTAATATGTTTTACTATTATTTCAATTTCATGCGCTATTATAATACATGTAAAATTTAAAATTCCAAAAGTTATTACTACAGCTACTAAAATATAAGATATGATTGACAGTATATTCATTTATTTTCACCTCCAGTCTATGCAGTAGCATTGCCGTTTTCATCATTCATTTCGTTTAATACATTCCA
>ERZ1673700.2250-NODE-2250-length-15714-cov-4.160291_pt1 | contig 15714 bp, 9 predicted proteins | sample MGYA00580230_ERZ1673700 | MGnify/ENA primary metagenome ERZ1673700 (study PRJEB41218, sample SAMN15661782) | gut metagenome | host: Homo sapiens | place: Canada: London | collected 2015-08-20/2019-03-30 | study: EMG produced TPA metagenomics assembly of...
TGTATCATATTAACTAAGTTATAATACAAAAATACACTTCTGTATTTTCTATGTTTTAACAGCCATAATTTTATTTTATTTAAATTAAGATCCATCACCCGAAGATCTATTGCTGCAATAGCAGACTTATATGGCTCTTCATTCATTAGTATTTTAAATTCGCGAAATGCATTTTTCCTATTCGGATTATCCGGATGTAAAAAATATTTTCCGATCAGAAAATACGCAATAACTCCAACTCTGACACAATACGTATTTCTATATGTCTCAGATGTATTTATTCTTGGTTCTAATTCATAGTATTTCTTTAAAATACGCGTAGATGTGTCTGCATTTCCCGCAAAAAACGTGTGTGTCGTCGACTCGCCGTGCAGCCTGTAATGATACAATGGTTTATTTATATATGTAAATCTTTTTATATACTTATGATATTCATAGTTAAAAAGTTTATCCTCTCCTTGTTTCAAAGAGCTGTCAAATCGTATATTATTTTCTTTAATGATACTTCTTTTATACAAATGACAAACAGGTCCCTCCAATGTCGGAATCCTTATCTCATCTTTCGACAGCGAAATTGTTCTCAAAAAATTCAAATTAATCTTTTCAAGAAGCTTCTCATCATCAACACTAAGATTTTTTTCATAATTTTTCTTTATTTGCTGATTTGCATCCTTGTTTAAATACATGTTCCAGACAACCATATCATTTCCGTCACGCTTTTCCATGGCCAGTTCACACATATTTTTTTCAATCCAGTCATCCGCATCAATAAAAGTGATCCACTCTCCCGTTGCTTTTTGAATTGCATTATTTCTGGCCATAGATACACCTTGATTTTTCTGATGCAAAACCATAATCCGACTGTCTTTTTCCGCATATAGATCACAAATTTCTCCACAATTATCAGGCGATCCATCATCTACAAGAATAATTTCCAAATTAGAATACGTTTGTTTCGATATACTTTCAATACATTCTTTTAAATATTGTTCTTTAATTTTATAAACAGGAACAATAACACTGATTTTTTCCACCAACTATTCTCCTTACGCTTCCATATCATTCATCATACGCAAATATGCTTCTTTCATATCTACTTCTGCTTTCCAGCCTAATTTATTTAATTTTTCCGAGCTCAAATGCATTTTCACTTTTGGAGCATATCCCAGGCTCTTGGCCTCATCTGGAATATCAAATTCTACTTTTATCTCTCCATTCGAAACATCGTTTGCCACAAGTTCTGCCATTTCTCTTATAGTCATATGCGACTTTTCATTTACAACATTATAAGCTTCTCCGACTTTCCCCGAATATCCTAAAAGCAACAATGCCCTGATAACATCTCTTGTATAACAATAATTGCCTTCGGAACTTCCATCTGTTCGCAAAACAAGATTCTCTTTTTTCATAGCACTTCTTGCGAATTGTGCATATACACGATTATCTTCCTGTAATACGCCCGCTCCAAATGTTTGTGCAAGTCTTGCAGATTTCACCGGCAAGCCAAATTCTGCCACATATGCGTTACATAAGCATTCACATATTCTTTTTCCCTCTGAATAACTGCTTCTTACATTTTCCAGTTCTATATACCCCAGATCTTTTTCTGTTATATACTCTTTCTTTTCATCCGGAATACCATATACTTCCATTGAAGAAACATATACCATTCCTTCAATCTTTTTATCTACTGCCAAATCCAATACATTCTTTGTTCCCATATATGAAGTTTGTATCGTCAGGACCGGATGCTGCACCATCATCTTGGATGCTGTAATACTGACTGTATGAAAAATATAGTCTATATCTCCTGCTATTACCGGTATCTGTTCAATGTCACCGATCATCAAATGAATTCCGTAGTTATTATACCATTTTCCATATATTCTTTTTGCCTTTTCTTCATTTCTGATCAATCCAATAATTTTTATATTTCCCTGATGCAAACAATTGTAATACGCAAAGGCTTTCACCAGTAATGACCCTATAAGCCCTGTCGCTCCCGTTACAAATATGGTTTTATTTTTGTATTTGCTCCATTCCAGATCACTGTTAGCAATATATTCCAAATCCATTTCTTCCATAGATTTTTCCATTTTTCTTTCTACCATCACTTATTTTCTCCTCTTTTGTTTTCATAAAAATCATATACTTCTTTTAATACTTTCAGGGATTGTAAATGATTTTTTATTTCAAACATTTCTTTTTTTCTATTCTCCTTGATCATATCATCTGTCGATGCATCTTCTCGATGAAAAACATGAATATCCGGTAAATACACACTGTTCAATCCATTTTCAGTCAAATGCTTCATTAAAATTGCTTCTTCTCTATATAAGAAAGTTCTATCATCCAACCCATTAAACTTTTCTATATATTTTCTTGAGAACAGCATAAAACATCCATGAAGTTGAACATACTCGCATCTCTTAATAAATTCTTTTTTCTTTTTCTTTTTTAACGGTTTTATTTTTCGATAAATATTCTTTATCTTTTCCAAATGATATTTGTAAACCACACTTTTTATTTTATACGCCTGAATATCATGCTCTACTTCCTGTTTACTCATTGCATTCGTTCGTATAGGGTTAATATCACATCTGCCGTCGGCACTTAATATCATCGGCCCTAATACAGCAAATTGACTTCTTTTATATTCTTTCTCTACTTTTTCAAGGAAATCATCATCTAACAAATAAACATCATTATTCATCAGCACAATATATGATGGATTCCATGTTTTTTCAGCATATCTGAAGCCCACATTATTTCCCCTTGCAAACCCCAGATTCTCCTGATTTAAAAGCACTTCTACATGGTCATCATTTTTATAATGTTCTTTCAATAATGCACCTGATTTATCCGGGGACGCATTATCAACAATTACTATCTTATACATGTCTGTATCGATTTTTTTCTCAATTGAATCCACGCTTTTGTACGTTTCATCTATTGCCAGATAGTGTAAAATAACAAAAACTATTTTCATATTTTATCCTCTACATTTTTCTTTTTAATGTTATCGAGCTCTAATCTTTTTTATTTTATTAAAAAACTGCGTTTCAAATTGCTTCAAATACGGATCTCTGATTATTGTCAAAATAATAAAATATCCCAGACAACATCCCGCAACCGTTCCTACTAAAGTTATGAATACACTGTTCGTTATCATATTCATTACAAATCTTCCCGCAAAAAACCATACACTTGCTACAAAGTACACCATAACTCTTGTATATAACATCTTTGTATTAAATATCTTACGTGCATAGTAAGTCAAGATAACAAACACAATTATTTCAGAGAACAATGTTGCCACCGATGCTCCAGTCACACCAAACATTGGTATTAATAATGCATTCGCAATTAAATTGAACACTGCTCCGCCAATTGTTGATATCAATACTTCTTTATCTTTTTTATGCGGAATACAAATCTGATAAGCCAGCACTCGATTAATAGCTCCAACTACAACTTTAGCAGATAAAATTTTTGCCGCCGTACTTCCCGTTAAAAATTCTTTGCCACTAAATATTAATATCAAAATATCACTGGTACAGATCATTCCTATAGCCGCCGGTATCGCTATCATAAAAAGAATATCTACAGATTCTTTCATCAGCTTCTCATATTCTTTTTTCAAATTATTTCCCAGATAATAAGACACTCTTGGCAGGATGGTCGCTGATATCGTTCCTATCAATGTACTTACAATTGTATTAATCTTTACAGCTGCCGTATAGACTCCGGTAGCCTTATCTCCACGAAATGCCCCAAGCATGGTTGTATCCATTGTCATATAGATACTGGATGCAACACTTGTTCCAAAAATCATTAATATCGGCTTTAAATGCTTTCTATATTCTAATCTTTCTTTTTTCTGTTTCCAATCGACTATTTTTCTCGAATGCCACAAGTTAAAAAAAGCAGATCCTCCTGACGAAATAACCGTCAATGCCGCATACCAGTAATAATCATTTTTATTTTTAACCAATACAAACAATAATATCAATGAAATGATCTGAAATAAGATTGCCCTTTTCGTGATATAAGCATATTCTTCTTTGATTGTAAAAATCCACTCTGTTCCTATTGTTGTAAAAAGGATACTTAAACTTGAAATTACTAATAACTTTTTGTAATTTCCCAAAATAGGTAACGCTAAAAAAACAGCCAATGCACAATAAGCGATAAACGTTGTGCACAAATTTATGTTCAACATTTCACGTGAGAACTTGCTGAATTTCTCTTTATCGTCTCTAATCCGTGCTCCTTCTCTTACTGCATATGTACTAATTCCCAGCGCTGCAAACATAGAAAAGTAAGACACAATAGAACTTGCATAGTTAACACGGCCTATCCCTGTAGCGCCTAAGATTCTTGACGCATACGGAAATGTAATTAACGGAAATATCAGGCTCATTAACGTTTTTATTGTATTCATTATCAAATTTATTTTGATAGATTTTTGCTTTTTTTTCATGTCCTCTCCAATCTTCTTTAGACCTTTCGCCATTATATCACTTTTCCATATGGCAATCAACCTTGACACTTTTAATCTTACGGGACTCCATTTTTTTCCATAACCTGCGCTCTCTTTCCTTATAATGCAAAATTTCTCCCACAAGTATCAGTACTTTCTTTCGATTGTTATTTTAAGCAACACATTTTTGTATCTTTCCCTTTTTTATCACTAAAACATTGTGATTTTCTTATGTTCATGATATAATATTTATGTCATTTTAATTCAAACGTTGTTTTAAATAACATTTAGTATTCATTATAAATGAAAGGATATCAAATCATGAAAAAACTATCACAATCACTTCTCGCAAATCTTGTAACAAATCGTCGAAAAGAAAAACACATGACCCAGCAGGATCTTGCAGATATCACAGGGATCAACCGTTCTATGATCTCACGTTTGGAAAAAGAAGATTTTATTCCTTCTATTCCTCAATTAGAGCAATTAGGAGAAACGCTTGATTTTGAACCCCAGACATTATTTGTTGATGCCGGCAATACCAAGCTTCCTTCTCCTTCACCTTTAAATATCGCGGTAGCCGGAACCGGATATGTCGGATTATCCATCGCGACATTACTTGCACAGCATAATCACGTAACTGCTGTAGATATCATTCCTGAAAAAGTAGAATTGATCAACAACAGAAAATCCCCTATTCAGGATGATTATATCGAGAAATACCTTGTCGAAAAGGATCTTGACCTGACTGCTACTCTTGATGGTGACTCCGCCTATAAAGATGCTGATTTCGTCATCATTGCTGCTCCAACCAATTATGACAGTAACAAAAATTATTTTGACACTTCTGCAGTAGAAGCAGTCATCGAACTTGTATTAAAGGTAAATCCGAATGCGATCATGGTCATCAAATCAACGATCCCTGTGGGCTATACCGAATCTGTCCGCAAAAAATATAACACAGCTAATATTATCTTCAGTCCAGAATTTTTAAGAGAATCAAAAGCTTTATATGACAACCTTTATCCAAGCAGGATCATCGTATCTACCGATTCTTCCGATGAACGACTGGTGAAGGCTTCTCATACATTCGCGGCACTTCTTCAGGAAGGGGCTCTTAAAGAGCAGATTGATACATTGTTCATGGGATTTACGGAAGCCGAAGCCGTAAAGCTTTTTGCTAATACTTACCTTGCATTACGTGTTTCTTATTTCAACGAATTGGATACTTATGCAGAAATGAAAGGACTCCATACCAAAGATATTATAAACGGTGTATGTCTAGATCCGAGAATCGGAACGCATTACAACAATCCATCTTTTGGTTATGGAGGATACTGTCTTCCAAAAGATACCAAACAATTGCTGGCCAATTACGATAATGTACCTCAGAACATGATGTCCGCAATTGTCGAAAGCAACCGTACAAGAAAAGATTTTATTGCTGATCGTGTTCTCAATCTCGCCGGATATTATGATTATAACAATCATGGTGATTATTCTGCTGCCCAGGAAAAAGAATGTACTATAGGAGTTTACCGTCTTACGATGAAGAGCAATTCCGACAACTTCCGTCAGAGCAGTATTCAGGGCGTCATGAAACGAATCAAAGCAAAAGGAGCTACTGTCATCGTTTACGAACCAACCCTGGAAGATGGAACCACATTTTTTGGAAGCAAAGTAGTCAATAATTTAGAGCAGTTCAAAAAACTTTCTCAGGCTATTATTGCCAACAGATATAATCCGGTTCTTGACGATGTTAAGGACAAAGTATATACCCGTGATCTTTTCCAACGAGATTAATCCGAATTTCACAAAAAGATTTGTGTATAACAAAGGCAGGTCAAATGACCTGCCTTTATTGCTAATATACTACAACTTTTGTTCCTCGCGGAATATTATCATATATCCATTTTGCATTATTAATGTTTAATCGAACACATCCGTGTGATGCATTGATTCCAAGTCTTCCATCTGTAATTACAGACATACTTCCTTGTTTATACAGTACGGAGTGGAACAGGTAATTTCCATAGAACTGTGTATAATACCAGCATGTATATCCAGATCCAACTGATTTTCCTTTTCCCTGTACAGTAAATGTTCCTTTCACTGTCGGAGTTGATTTTGCTCCTGTAGTACAAACCCACTTTTTCACTTCATTCCATTTACCGACTGAACCGCTATAAATTCCTACTCTGTTGGCTGTCGTATCTACCAGAATGAGATACCGTGTGTTACTTGCATACGCCAATGCTTTCAGATGCATCTGGTCTTTAACTGCTATTGTCGCAGTCTTTTTCTTTTCTGTATAATAATTAGCATTTTTCCCCGGAGCTGCTGCATCTTTTGATACAAGGCGAATCTGTAATCCTTCCATTCTGTATCCGATTTTTGATGTTCCTGCTGCCTGGCCATTTTTTGCCCAGCCAAGCCAGCCATATCCCTGTACATGTGCACGATAATATATGTCGTAATATTTGGCAAGATTACCGGTAAGTCTGATTTTCACAGCTTCCATTCCATTTGTTCCTGTAGATGCCCCGTTGGTTGTACCTGCATCAGACCAGTCCTTCCAGCCCTCTTTTGCAATATGTGTCGCATATTGAATCGTTCCTGATGGTGCAAGTTTATTTGACTGATCCAGATATAATGTAAGGCTCTGAAGCTGTTGTTTTTTTCCGATTGTCCCTACTGTATTTCCTTGCGATACATTGCCTGTCGCTCCTACACCTTTGATATATCCATTATAATAGAAGTTACCACTCTTATATCCTTCCACATATTTTACACCACTTGTATTCGGAGCCGTTTCTGCATCTTTTTTCACAAGGCATATTTTCAATGCCTCGATCTTCTTACTAAGATCAATTGTTCCTGTTACTCTTCCTGCAGATTCGTAATTACACCAGCCAATCTTTGCCAGATGTACACTGTAATACACTTCATAATACTTTGCGATCTCACCAGTCAGCTTCACTCTGATTGCTTCAATTCTCTTACTCTGACCGCTTGTTCCTGCAAGTTCACCATTCTTTTTCCAGCTTTGCCATCCAATTCCCTGTACATATGCCTGATATTCTACATTTCCTGTATAGTCAGAATCCGGAAGTGTAATCTTTATTGCCTCAATTCTTTTTCCCTGTCCGGTTGTCCCTGCAATCTGATTATCACTTACTTTTTTCTGCCATCCAATAGACTGTACATGGGTCTGATACTGAATTCTTGGTACCTGATAAGCTTTCTTCGTACTTCCTGGTGCACTTTCACCTTTTTTCACTAATTTGATCTCAATTGCTTCTAAACGTTTTCCATAAGTACTGCTTCCGGCCTTTTCTCCGTTCTTTGCCCAGTCAAGCCAGCCAAAGCTCTGTATATGCGTACGATAGTACACGTCATATTTTTTTGCTATAGCACCTTCCAGACGAACAGATACTGCTTCTACTCTCTTTCCCTGTCCGGTTGTCCCTGCAAGTGCTCCGTTTTCTACTTCTTTCTGCCAGCCATATGACTGTACATGAGTTTTATATATAATTTTACTGTCTTTTTGATCTTCTTCTGATAATCCGGCAAGCTTAATCTTTAACGCCTCAATAGAAAGCGCCTTTCCTTCCGTTCCTGCCAGTGCGCCATCTTCTACTTTTTTCTGCCAGCCGATTTTTGCTACATGAGCCTGATATACCACCTTCACTGTTTCCTCCGGTACTATATCCGTCTTTACTATGTATGAATTTGCTGTGTCTAAATCGACATTTGTACTTTTCTCTGTCAACTGAACCTGAATGGCCTTTATGCCACAATCATATCCTTTAGTTCCGGATGGGGCATCATTTTCGGCCCAGCCAAGCCACTGTCCTTCACTCTGATCATCAGTTTGAACATATGCGCGATAGTAAATATTATACTTTTCAGCCAATTCTTCTGTTAATTTTATCTTGAACGCAGCTATCTTCTGTTCGCTGTCAAATCCAGTCTCCTGGCCGGCTGTTACATACTCATTCCAATTTCCCTCTGGATCTGCTACCGAATATGTGATTCCATTCAAATTTTCCTCTGTTACAGAATCCAAAACATCTAATTTTAATTTGGATATTTCAGCATCTTTATTCTCTGGCTCACCCACATATTCTCCATTGTCTGCTTCCTGCCACTCAGAAGCCCCTGACATTAATACCGAATATTTTAATACAGGCTGTGATTCTGCCTGTGTTTCGTCAGCATATGCCCTGGCCGGCATAACTAATGTAACGATCATTGCCATAATTGCAGTCAATGATATCATTTTCTTATACATGATCCTACCTCCTTTTCATAGTATGACTTTATTTGATCACATGCGTTTTTTGAGTATTACCTGGTGCCGTCGCACCTTTTTTTACCAGAACAACCTGTATACATTCTAATCGTTTTGCACATCCTGTTGTTCCTGCTATCTCTCCATTTTTTGCCCAGTCGAGCCAGCCATATGTTTCCGCATGTACACGATAATATACGTCATACATTTGAGCCATTTTTCCCGTAAGTTCAATTCTTATGGCTTCCATTCTTTTTGCAGCACCAACCGTACCTGCTACTGCATTATTCGTTTTCCAGTCTTGCCAGCCACTACTTTGAACATGCGCCCGATACTTAATTCCACCTGAGTATTTCTGGTCTGTCAATTTCAGTCTGAAAGCTTCCATACGTTTTGCTTCGCCTGTCGTCCCGGCATAGCCACCTCCATATACACTTTCTTTCCATCCATATGTTTGCAAATGTGCCGAGTACTGTGTTAATGGTTGTACATATGCCTGTACCGTACTGCCAGGTGCCTGGCTTCCTTTTGAAACCAATTTTATCTGTATTGCCTCCATTCGCCTTGCACCGTCTGTTGTACCCGCAATTTCACCATTTTTTGCCCAGTCAAGCCAGCCATATGTCTGCGTATGTACACGATAATAAATATCATAATGATTTGCTGCTTCACCCGTCAGACGGATACGAATTGCCTCCATGCGTTTTGCTTCGCCCGTCGTTCCACCGATCGTACCATCCGATACCCAGTTTTTCCAGCCATTTGACTGCACATGTGTACTGTATTGGACTGAACCGGTATAACCAATATTAGAAAGCTGAATCTTTATCGCTTCTATTCGTTTTGCTTCACCTGTTGTTCCAGATATTTCGCCATTGGCTTTAGACGCCTGCCAGCCGTCTGACTGTATATGTGTGCTATAAATTACTCCCGTTTTCTTAGTGTCTGGTATTGTGTTTCCTCCATTTAATCCAGAGGTACCTGTATTAATCTTTTTAATATATTGCTTACTTGCATAAGCATACATAGAAGATGAATTATATTTTCCGGAAGTACTTTCAATTCCTCCTCTATCCGCTTTTAACACCGGATCACTCTGCACTTTATAAAAATCTCCGGATTCTCCCAATATCAGAAATGCATAATTGGAGGAAGTTCCCGTATTATACAGACTTGTAGCAGAAGTACTTGCCTCTTTTCGTACATTTAATGTTGTATGTGCTGTTGACACAGTGTCCTTAATACCTATCGAATATTTATTTTGATCTTTCTTCCCGCCCTCACTGTCCATCTTCCATGCAAGAGCGGCAATTTTTTCACCCCAATAAGGATCTGATGCGTAGCTTACATTAATACCACTCGCTTTATCTCCTAAAAAGCCTCCGTGATAATAAGCCCATCCGGCTCTTAAATATTGTTTTGACATATAAGTTTCTGCAAAATCTTTTATGCATACATCCACACTTGAAAATGTATTCGCACTCTGGCCAGGCGATGTATCGACTGCATTCAGTCCAAACAAATTATTTTTTTGCTTTGCAATACTGCTTGTTCCCCAAGCACTTTCCAACGCACCTACACCTGTCATGAGCAATGCATTTACTCCATATGAATTTTGATTATTTACAAATGCCGCCCCTTTATTATACATTTTTGAGCTGCTCTGAGCATGTTTATTAATAATTGTAGAAAGTTCATTTGCAGAATACGATGACTTTCCACGCAGCGGAAGATATTGATAATAATTATAATACGGGTTATTGGGGTTAATAGAATTTTTTCTTGTGTTACTCTTGTAATCAGATAACATTGTCACGTAATTAGTATAAAAATAATGTCCGTCATAGCTGTAATATGTGGTCCCCGTCTTCATATAAGACTGTTGTGGTCCCACATTAACTGATCCGCCATAACCCGGTGTCGTCATATCCATACAGATTCTATGGATAATAGAAGAACCATCTGCATAATAGTTGCTATAACTTTTTGCTGAATTCAAATTAACAACCTGAACTTTTGACTGGTCCACTAATCCTACAACACCACTTTGCATAAATTTCACTTTTCCGTTTTCAGTGCCCAGATATGCTGCATCAGCTCCCGCTCCACCATAGCAATAACCTGCGGCGTTCGTACTGTATTCTTTGTATTCTGTAGTATTATTTCCAACCGAAGCACCTGCTGCATTCGCCCGGAAATTTACAATATAGGTTGCCGCAGATCTTGCCTTATTAGATAAATCTTCTTTTACTACTCCATCCGTTTCTTCTTCAACATCGAATACATTTCCGTTTTCATCTACACTTACAACGGTCCTTTCACCTGTGGTATTTTCGGGTGTATCAGGATTCTCTGTTAATTCACTTTGTTCCTGTGTTCCATCTATTTCCTGGTTTATTTCCTGATCAGCTTCGTCATTCATCTGTTGCTGGTTCTGATCCGTCTGACTACTTTCCATCGATTGTCCTTCTTCAGTAGCCGCATCATTGGCTGCAGATACACTTATTCCGGAAAGTATCATACTCATAATACATATGCAGGCAATGAATCTTTTTTTACTTTTCAAATTTTCTTCCTCCCTTTCTTCATTTTTCCTAATTATAACACAGTTCCATAACAAGCGAAATCATTTATTGCAACAGAAAAAGTCATTTGAAATATGGATACTTCATACTTCAAATGACTTTTCTTTCATATACTAAAGTTCTCTACCTTACTTCTTTATAAATGTTTTTTCTGTACTTCCAGGTGCTGCTCCACCTTTTTCCACCAGTACGATCTGAATAGCTTCCAATCTTTTTGCAAGACCTTCCGTTCCGGCCTTTTCTCCGTTCTTTGCCCAGCCAAGCCAGCCATACGTCTGCGCATGCACCCGGTAATATATATCATACTGATCTGCCAGCGAATCTTTCAATTCAATCTGTATTGCTTCAAGTCTCTTAGCTTTTCCCTCTGTTCCGCTGTTTTTTCCGCCATTAACCCACTTTTGCCATCCGTAGGTCTGTACATGCGTTCTATATGAAATTTCCTTATTATAACTGGAATCTACCATTGCTATATTCAGTGCTTCCATCCTCTTGGCTTTTCCACTTGTTCCGGCCGTCTCACCATCATGTACCTTACTCATCCATCCATAGGTCTGTACATGCGTTTTGTAAGCTATTTTTGCTTCCTTAAAAGCTATAGATGTTGCTCCCGGAGCAGGATTTCCCTTTGGAACCACTTTAACCTGAACCGCCTCGATTCGTTTTGCATAATCTTTTGTTCCGGATGGTTCTCCGTTTTTCGCCCAGTCAAGCCAGCCAAATGTCTGTGTATGCACTCTGTAGTAAATATCATACTTTTCCGCAAGTTCTCCTGTGAGATGCAGCTTTATAGCTTCCATTCTCTTTCCGCCATTTAATATACCTGCTGCTGTATTATTGGCTTTTTCTCCCATCCAGCCATAACTTTGCATATACGTATCATATACTATATTTCCACTATATTGTGTATCATTTACTCTGACAGCTAATCCCTGAACCGCTCTTGCCTGACCAATTGTACCGCTCTGTTCACCATCCGCACTGTATTTCTTCCATCCTTGTTTTTCTACGTATGTTCTATATTCTACTTTCTTTCCTGTAGTCTTATACGAATTATCTGTTGTTCCGGGTATCGTTGCTCCTTTTGGTAAGACAGCAATTTGTAATGCCTCAATTCGTTTTTCATATCCCTGGCTTCCAGCCGGCTGTCCATTGGATGTCCATCCCAGCCAGCCAAAGTTCTGACTATATACACGATAGTATATATCATAATTCTCGGCCTGACTTCCTGTTAAACTAATTTTCACAGCCTGAATATACTTGCTTTTTCCTTCTGTTCCTGCGAGCTGCCCTGTTTCTGCCAGTGGCTTCCAGCCTTCATCCTGTATACATGCCTGATATCTTACTCCTAGATCTCCATATCCGCCCCCGACATTTATTTTAAACGCTTCTAGTCTTTTTCCATAACCCGGCTTTCCTGTCTGATAACCGTTATTTACAGGCTCCTGCCAGCCATAACTTTGCATATGCGACGTATATGTAATGATATTCTCATCGGAAACCATTACCCGATCTGCATCTTGATTTATCACCGGTTCATCTGACATCCAGAAGTTAATATCTACATTGGTACTAACACCATTTACTTTTCCCGAAGACGTACACTGCCACATATCATACTTTGACTGATACTGACAAGATGCACTATACTGCGCAACCCATTTAGACCAGGACTCATTCTTAAATACCCGATCTGTCAATATACTATTCCACCAATACAGGCTCGCATAAATTCCAACTTTATATCCAGCCCCAGATATCTTAGAACAAAATGTATTTGCCAATTTTCCAATTGTTGAACTGCCAAGATTCAGAACCGAATTCTCTTCCATGTCAAAATAAACGGGGTATGTCGGCTGGTGTCCTTCCAACATTTTCTTAACATTTTCAGCCTCTTTCTCTACTGCCGAAACCGTTGTTGCTGTAGAATATATGTATACCCCATAAGGAATTCCCAATCGTTCACATTCTTTTACATTGTACTCCCATTTACGATCTTTATAGCCTGAACCATAACTGCAGCGGATAATAACGAAATCAATATCCGATCTGTTTTTTACCGTATCCCAGTTAATAGTTCCCTGATATTCACTTATATCCATTCCTTTTTTCTTTGCACCAGGGATTGGTTTTCCAAGACTGTTAACAAATTGTCCATTGACCTTTTTCCATGCATTTGTAACAGCCCTTGCATTACTTGTCGCATCATCTTCTTGTGGTATTAATTCACCATTCGAATATCTCCAACTATTTTCTTTCGGCCTGTCCTCATCTGTATTCTCACTCGTCTGCACTTTCACTGAATCAGAGACAGATTCCTTTTTTTGAGCGTCGTTATTCTCCGGTTCTCCTGCCATAACGCTGATTGTACCTGTCGTAATATATATGACAGCCAGCATTACCGTCATTATCCTTTTCATATTTTCCCCCCTCAAATCATCAAATTGTATTATATATTTTACTATATCATGATTCTTATTTTCTTACTATCTTTATTAGCTTTTCCGGACATTTTCTTATTTTCTAAATACAATCACTCTCTGTCCCACATAATTAAACACCACGAACGCTCCCATTCCAACTAGCATAGACAGATTATCCTGTACACTTTTACTCTGTCCGTGAAGAAACCATGACACAAGCGGCTTGGCAAGCCCGTACGCAACCAGATAACAGACCGTAATATTTAACGCAAACTTAACCAGTTGCTTCCATGACTTTTCTTTATTCTGAAATGTAAAATACTTATTCAAAAAATAACTCACAATACTCCCCACAACATAATTGGATGCCGAGGATATCCAATAGCTCAGATGTAACACATTATATGCTGCAAACATTACAGCTGTTCCGACCAGTGTATTCACAATTCCAACCAATACAAATTTCCAAAATGTTATATCCAGTATATTTTTTATTTTATCTTTCATTATTGCTTCTTTCTCCTTGTTCATTTATAAAATAGGCATTGCATGGCAATACTAAAACGGCCTGTGTAAAAACACAGGCCGTCCAATATTCTCTTATTCTCCTAATCCATCTTCGATTGCACTGACCATGGCATCCATAGCCTCTTTTTCATCTTCCCCGTCGCAAATAAGTTCGATCTCATCTCCCGATTTCACACATGCTCCGAGAACACTTAAAACGCTCTTTGCATTTGCTGCAACATCGTCATCATACATAAACTCTACTTTGCATTTGTATCTACTTGCTATGTTACAGAACATTCCTGCCGGTCTGAGATGTAACCCTGTTGGATTTGTTATTGTAACTTTCTGTCTGATCATAATGTACTCTCCTCGCTTCTAATTGTTATTCCGTCCATCTTCAAGCCTCTGTACTTGTTTTATGATTATTCTCTTTTGTTTACCTGATTGTATCTGTCTTTTTCTCATCTTCTTTCGTCTGACCTTCACTGCTACTATTTTCATTTTGTGTCTTATCATTCTGTTTTGTTTTTTCCAGAATAATTTCTACATTCACATTATTCACCAGTGAACATCCGTCCGGAAGTTCAACAGATACCGGAACCGTATAAGTTCCTGCATTGGTATACTTCTTCAGATCAATACTCACTTTCTTTGCCGGTGAGAACAAATTCAGTGCATCCCCAGGTCCTTTTATCTGTATCTCAAGATCAACCGTTGAACCATAACTAATGCTCAGTCCTTCTGCTATATTGTTTACAACAATAGAATTTGTAGATACTTCAAATGTTTTCGCTCCCGGCTGCTGTACCGGAATTGATACAACCACCTTATTCGCATTCTGTTCTGTCAAAGACACACCACTTGGAATATAAGACGAAATATCAATTGTTTTGTCCGTCTTCTGTGTCAGATTATCCAGCTGTAACGCACTTGCCGGAATACTGATTTTGGAAACTCCTGCTAATGTCGTTTTATCTCCTGTAATCTCAACTTCCTGCGGCTCTACCGTTATTTTTCCAAGTTTATACCCCTCTGCCGCTGATACATCTGACGTATCAACTTCTATCGGAACACTTTTAACCTGAAGAAGTTCTACTTCTACACTAACTCCTTCTTTTCCAAGATTGTTTGCCAGAAGTGTCTGGTCAATCACATTATTATTCGCATCATACAGAACCAGTTTTGCTTCCACCGTCTCATCTTCCGAAAGTCCTGATACATCTGCTTCGGCGGTAACTTTGGCTATACTGTTGATAATTCGTTTTGGTCCTCTAAGCGTTACCTTTTCCGGAACCGCTTTCAGTGCTCCTACTTCATAACCACCTCTTACAGTACCTGTTGTTGTCGGAGTAATCGGGAAATTATTTTTTGCTTCCTCATCAATCTGGATCTGCAGATTTCTTGGATTTGCCGTCGCTT
>ERZ1673700.2252-NODE-2252-length-15705-cov-11.001661_pt1 | contig 15705 bp, 16 predicted proteins | sample MGYA00580230_ERZ1673700 | MGnify/ENA primary metagenome ERZ1673700 (study PRJEB41218, sample SAMN15661782) | gut metagenome | host: Homo sapiens | place: Canada: London | collected 2015-08-20/2019-03-30 | study: EMG produced TPA metagenomics assembly of...
TTCGATAGCTTATCAAGGAAAATAAAAAATCCTTGTTTAGTTATAAATAAAAATTCATTTTTTAAGGAGGAAATTATCATGCATAATTTCAAAAAACTTTTTACCTACATGGTTGTAGGAGCTTTAGTTATGGCTTTATCCATAAGCTGTAAATCGAACGAAGAGCCAAAGGATAATACCCACAGTAATCATCCGCCATCAGGAACATACAAAGGCACAGTTGGTAGCATAACTACAACTGCAATAGTAACTACTTCGGGGGCACTTGTAATATTAAAGGGACTGCTTATAAGAACGGTAATACGAGCGGTTTAGTTAATAAGCAGTATGATATTACCATAACGAAGTGGTATGCTGACGCTGGTTCTAGCGATAGCGGTAATGTTTTATTAGGAGACTATCCATCAGGAGAAGCTACTGTCGCCTCGCCTACGGGCTATACCTCATTTACAGTTCAATATTATAATGGAAACAAAATAAATGTGGGTTTCCAAGTAGATGGCACATGGTATTCGACATATGATATGGTGAGGCAGTAGTAAATATGTCGATTAAATATCATTATGGTGTAATTCAAAATATCAGTGTAATCAGAATACATACTTTATTAACAACAGGATTAATTCTAATTATTAGAGTTATACATCAGTCGCACCTTTCTTTTTTAATTGAAAGTTTTCATTTCAATTTTGGCAAAGGGGAGGTGATGCATAATGAAGAGACGATTTGACGCTTATAGGAGACGCAAAAGAAATATTGATTATGGTAAAAAAGGAGGAATAAATATAATATTAAATATAACATTTACTACTATACCTATTATATCTATTATTAGATTGATAATAGAAATAATTAATTTTTATTATCGCTAATTAAAGAATAATAAACGCTTTTTAATTTATCATAAAAAATATTTACTTGAAAATAAAACCGAGTTCTTTTTAATTAAAGGCTCGGTTTTTTATAATATTTTTTTAAATAAATATTTTACCTTATTAAAAAATTAAGGTTTTATATAATAGTATTTTTCATAAATAATCTCACCCTCTTATTCAATTTTTCACAATGATTAATCATAATATTGAATAAGAGGGCTTTTTTAATCTTCTATTATTGATTTATTTCTGCCCAATTGCTTTGCTTTATAAAGAGATTTATCCGCTTTATCTATAAAATTGTCTAAAGTTATATTTTTTTCTTTAATCGCTCCGCCCAAAGACGCCGTAGCTTTAAGAGAATATTCTTCTGTTGAAAAATCCGTTTCGTTAATTTTATTTCTTATAAATTCCATAGAATTAAAAAGCTCTTTTTTATTATTTATATCAAAAACTATAATAAATTCTTCGCCTCCGTATCTTGCGAAAATTGATTTATAAGATAATTTTTTTAAAGAATCTTTTATAACTTTGACGGCGGTTTTTAAAATATAATCTCCGACATTATGTCCATAGCTGTCGTTATAATGTTTGAATTTATCCAAATCAATTATAGCTATAGAATAAATTTCTTTAGATTTTTCTTTATTTAATAAATATCTAAAAACATATCCTCTATTATAAATTCCCGTGAGTTTATCTCTGTTTGCCAAGAAAGATAATTTTTCGCTGTAAAGTATTAAAGCAAAATGATTGATTAATAAATATAAATATTCTTTTTCAATATCGCTTTCTATTATAATAAAACCAAAATTATAATTTCTTGCAATTAATTTATATTCGCATCCGTTTTTTAAATCGGACTTATTATTTGAAACATACCATAAAATTGTCTCTCCGTTTTCTTTATTAAAATAAATAGAAAAATTTTTAATTAATTTTTTTGAATTATTTTCAAAGATTTTAATTATTCCGTCAACGGAAAAAGGTTCGGGAATCTTATTCAAACTTTTAATTATTTTATTTATTTCTTTTATTATTTCCGTTTCTTTCATTTTACTTAAAATAAAGGCTGCTTATAATATTTTTTGCAAAAGATATTAAATAAGCGCTTATATAAACGCTTGAAGATAAAGTTAAAATAATCGATTCTTTATTTTTAATCGCAATTGCCATAGCGTTGAAAGTATAATTATTTTTAATTTTTGAAGTAAATATAATATTTGCAAAAGTATCGTTATATTCTTTTCTGTTTTCTATAGAAAGAGGCGAAACTATAGAATATATCTCTCCGCATTTTGTCTTAAAATCGTTTATTATATTATTTATCTCTTCATTTTTTAAATTTAAACTCTCATAACTAATCATAATCGATATTGAATTATTTTCATTTTCTATTTTTAAAATTCCGTTTTCAATTTTCGCGTTAAAATTTTCAGGAACAAGCAAATTAAATCTGTCGGGATTTGCTTGAATAGGAATCAATTTTCCCGCATAGAAATTTGATTTTTCTTTTATAATTTTTATATCATTTATTCTACTTAAAATATTATTATCTTTTTTTACAGTTAAAGCTCTTTCTAAAATATTTATCGCATCGTCATATAAATACATTGCCTTATAAGTTATCGACATATTAATCATAGAAGCGATATCGTTATAATTTAGAGAAATCGCTTTTTTATATTGTTCCAAAGCTTCTTTATATTTTCCTTCCATAGATAAAATAACGCCAAATTGTCCGTAAATTGAAGAATCTGCATTTCCTAATTTTATTAAATTGTTTATTACTATTTTTGCCTCTTCGTATTTATAAAGACTCGTAAGCGCTTCTATTTTATTTTCAAGCAAATCTTTATCATTGTTTATATAATTTAATCCTTTATTTAAAATATCTATAACGGCTTTATAATTTTCTTCCTCATAATAAATATCTGACAAAACCAAATAAGCTTCTTTATATTTCGGTTCTTTTTTTATCAATTCTTCCGCCAATCTTTTCGCATATTCAAAATTATTAATATCCAAATAATTATTAATTTTATCAATAATATTTTCTTTTTTTTGAATTTCAACTTCTTTTATAATTTCCGTTATATTTATTTCGTTTTCTAAAATATTATCTTTCATTGATTATCTCCATTTTACAATTAAAAAGCCTTCTTTATTATTTAAAATATATTTCCTAAATTTATTATTCGGATTAACGCATATTTTAGTTTCGGCAAAATTTAAAAGCGGTAAATCGCTTATTGAATCGCTATAGGCTATATTTTTATATTTATGATTAGGAAAAATATGCTCGGTAAATAATCTATATCTTTTTGCAGCTCCATAGCAATTTTTACCATACATATAACCCGTGAATTTTCCTCTAAATGTCCAAAGCTCCGTTCCCATACATCTATCGAACCCTAAATTTTTCGCTATAAATTTCGCGTATAATTCAAAACTCGCCGTTATAAGAATGAGAGTGTATTTTTGGCTTTTAAGTTTTTTTATTTCTTCTAAAGCGTCTTTAAAATATAATTTTGGAATTATAGAATCTGCAAATTCTTTTCCTATTTTTTCTCCAAATTCTATAGTTATATTTCTAAATATTGACGCTATTTCATATTTTATTTTATTATTGTCTATAATTTTTAAAAAGAATAAAATCAAATAAGGAATTAATCTTATATAATATATTATGCTTTTCGGATTTTTCTTTAAATAGAAAATCATAAACGGAATTATAGAATCTTTTTTTATAATAGTTTTGTCTAAATCGAAAAATGCAATTCTCATAATTATTTTATTCTACTATAAAATTAAGTTTTGTCAAATTTCAATTAGTATATTATAGCTAACTACTTATATTAACTTAAAATTGAAAAGGAATTTTTAATTTATTCTTCAATAATAAATAAACAATCAAATCTTTCTACAAAACAGCTTGTTTTTTCTATAATATAAAAATATAATAATCAAAATAAAAAAATATTTAATTCGATTTAATTTAAGGAATTTAATTTTATGATAAAAAATATTATTTCGGATATTGGAAATGTTATTTTTGAATTCGACACTTCGGGATTTATCGACAAAAATATTGAAGCCGAAGACAAAGAAAAATTTTTTAATTTGGTTTTTGCAAGCGATAATTGGAGACTTTTAGACAAGGGCGATTTATCTTTTGAAGACGGCAGAAATTATTTTTTATTGGTATTTCCAAAATATAAAGATATTTTAAATAAACTTTTCGACAGTTCTTTAACTTTATGTCTTAATATGCATCATAATAATATAAATATTTTAAAAGAATATAAAGAGAGAGGATATAATATTTATTATTTGTCAAATATGACAGTCGAAACTTTTAAATGCTTAAGAGAAAAAACCGATTTTTTTGATAAAACTTGCATTGGAGGAATAGTTTCCGCTTACGAGAAAATGATAAAGCCAAACGAGGAAATATATAAATTATTATTAAATAGATTTAATTTAAAAGCGGAAGAATGTTTATTTATAGACGATAATTTGGATAATGTTAACGCTGCGATAAAATTGGGAATTAATTCTTTTCAATTAAAAAATATGAATGATATGAGTTTTGAATTAAAAAATATGATAAAATAATTAATTATGGAAAATAATTTATTTTTAAAAATAAAAAATCGCTACGGTTTGATATATTTAAGCGTAATATCTATATTTATAATACTTGATATTATCGCTTCTGCTTTTATAACAAATTTTTTATACGAACCGAATACTAATCCTTTAAATTTATTTTTAATATTATTCATTCCGTCAACGAGCATTTTTGTCGGAATTATTACAATAATTAAATTTATACTTGAAGCTTTCAAAAAAAAAGAAGGTTCGCATATAAAATTGGTTATCGTTATAATTGTGGCTTTAATTACAATTCTTCCGAGTTTCATTATAAGTTATATTTCTTCTTATATTATAAAATCGAATATTAATCTTTTTATAAATAGCGATATCAATAATTCTATATACAATGTTATAGATATGTCGAATAACGAAATTATAAATAAACAAAATAGTATGCTTTCGGTTTTGTCCAATGTCGGAAGAAATTATTTTAATAATATTTATAAATATATTGATTTTGAAAATCCGACTAATAATTTTAATAATTATGATAGATTAAACGATATGATTAAAAATTATTATAATTTTCAAAATATAACTTTTCTGTCTAATTCTTATTACGGACAAAGTTCTATATTATTTAATACCGCCGATTTTCTGCCTTTGGATGTAAATTCTAGATTATATACCGAAGAAGTTGTATTTATAAATAGCGAATATAAAGATTTATTTTATGTTAATGCGATTATTCCGCTTTCTATGGCAAATAATTATGTAATATGGTCAGAGCCTATGTCTTCAAATTATATAGAGATTAGAAATAACGCTTTAGAATCTTTTAGGCTTTATAGTTCGGCAAGTATGTTTTTAAATGAATTTTCAATTATATTAAAACTTTTATATATTTTCGTTTTGGGAATATCGACATTTTTCTCAATAATATTTGGAATAATTTTAGCGCGATTAATATATAAACCGATAAGTCTTCTTTTGAAAGCTACAAATTCTATAATAAACGCCGACTTTGATATCGACATGAAATTTTCGGGAATTCATGATTTGAGAAATCTTATATACAGATTTAATATTATGGCGAGAGCTTTAAAATATCATAGAGATAGAGAAAATACGAGATTGAGATTAGAAACTTGGAGAGAAGCTGCAATTAAAGTCGCTCATGAAATTAAAAATCCTCTTATGCCTATAGTAATGAACGCCGAAATTATAGAAAGAAATTTAAAAAATAATATGTCCGATAAGGATATAGAAAAAATAAAAAATTCTACAACTATTATAATAAAAAATGCAAACTCAATTTCAAATTTGATAAAATCTTTTTCGGAATTTTCATTTGCAATTAAAATTTCTGATAAAAAAGAATCTATTAACGAAGTAATTTTAGAAGTGTTGGATTCTTTTAAAAATATTCCAAATATAAAATTTAAAGTTTCTTTAACGAAGCATGATTATTCTTTAAATATGGATAGAGATAAACTTATTATGTCTTTTAGAAATTTAATTAAAAATTCAATAGAAGCTATGGAAAATAATAATATAGAATCTATAATATATTTGTCTTCTTATCATGAAATAATCGACTATAAAGAATTTTTTACGGTAAGCATAACCGACACGGGAATCGGAATAGAAAATAATAATATAAAAAGAATTTTTGAGCCTTATTTTACTTCAAAATCGAAAGGCACGGGAATAGGACTCGCTACAACCGAAAAAATTATTATGGAGCATAAAGGATATATTTCCGTAGAATCGATTATTGGAGAAGGAAGCACTTTTTTTATAAGGTTTGAGATTTAATCGTTTTCTATATAATTTATAATTTTATTCATATTAGCGGGATAATCTAAACATGTTATATTTAATTCTTTAGCTTTTTCTTTGATTTCTTTGTCTATATTATCGCATAGAAAAAATATTTTATATTTTTTAAGTTCTTTTCTTTTTTCTAATTCGACTATAAACTCAATAACATTAACCCAAACTAAATGAGGATTAAAAATTAGAGTTTTTATATTATGTTTGTAAATTTTTCCCATTAATTCGTAAAGATTTTCCGCCGTAAAAACATCTACGGAACAACTTTCTAAAAAAGCCTTTATTTTAGTGGCTCTGTTATCATCGTCTACGACTATGACAGGACTATTCATAAACATAACCCAATAATAAAATATACCGAGAGAGGGAATCGAACCCTCACTGAGTTGCCCCAATCAGATTTTGAGTCTGACGCGTCTACCAATTTCGCCATCTCGGCTTATAAATTAATTTTCTTTGTATATATTATATTATATGAAAGATAAAAATCAAGTCTTTAAATTGATTATTTATAAAATTTATTAATAAATTCAATTTGATAATTTGAGGTTTTTTATAAAACATATTTATTATATTTAAATTCTAATATATAATAAAAATAAAATCTATACGGGAAAGTTTTAAAAAAGTTTATGAACAATAAAAAAATATTTATTATATTTATACTTATTTTTATATTTTTTATTTCAAAAAATATTTACTGTCAAGATAACGCTAAAGTTTATGTTATTAAAAAATTAGAATTTCAAGAGATAAATAGATGGTATGCAGCTTATATAAAAAAAGCTATTAAAAAAGCGTCTGACAAAGGAAATGGAGTTTTAAATTACGCTAAAGACGAGGAAACCGAAGAGGCTCTTATAAAATTATGAGCTAAAAGAGATTATGGCGACTATGACGAGGTTGAATACTATTATTGAGAATAAATATGAATAAATTTACTAAAACAAAAGAAAGATTAAAAGAATTAATTGAAAATCAATATTTAATAATTGACGGTGCTACGGGAACGGAACTTCAAAAAAAAGAAATCAAAAAAGAAGAATGGATTATAAACGGAAATAATATTCAAGGATGCAATGAAATCTTAAATATAAACGCTCCGCATATAATGAAAGAAGTGCATATTGATTATTTGAATGCGGGAGCGAATATAATAAAAACAAATAGTTTCGGCGCTATTCCTTCGGTTTTGGGAGAATATAATGTAAGCGATATGGCTTACGAAATTGCAAAAAAATCTGCAATCATATCGAAAGAAGCTATAAAAGAATTTAAAGAAAAAACAAATTCAAACAGAGATATTTTTGCAGCGGGAAGTTTAGGACCTGGAATAAGACTTCCAAGTTTAGGACAAATAAGTTTTGACGAACTTTATAAAGGTTATTCGGAAGCGATAAAAGGGTTAATAGACGGCGGAGTCGATGTTATTTTGCTTGAAACGGCTCAAGATATTTTGCAACTTAAAGCGGGAATTTTAGCATGCAACGATATTGACGAAAATATTCCAATAATGGTTTCGGTTACGATAGAAAAAGAAGGCGCTATGCTTTTGGGAACGGATATTGAAACGGCTTATACAGTTTTGTCGAATTTAAATATATTTTCAATCGGTATGAATTGCGGAACAGGACCCGATATGGCAATGAGGCATATTAAAAAATTAACGGAAATATCTTATTTGCCCGTGTCGATTCATAGCAATGCGGGACTTCCTCAAAATAGAGGCGGTAAAGCATATTATAGCATGCAACCTGAAGAGTTTGCCGAAATTAACAGCGAGTTTTTTAATTTGGAAGGACTTGCATTTATTGGCGGTTGCTGCGGAACTACTCCCGAACATATAAAAGCTTTATCCGAAATAGCTAAAAATTTTAAACCTAAAAAACCTAAATTAAATAAACCGCGTCCTTATATTTCAAGTTTATTTAATATAGTAAGCATAAAACAAGAACCCGCGCCTTTAATGATTGGAGAGAGAAGCAACGCTACGGGAAGTAAAGTTTTTAGAGAGCTTATGATTGCAGGCGATATGGACGGAATGCTTGATATTGGAATAAAGCAAGTTAAAGCGGGAAGCCATGCCATAGATATTAACGCGGCTTGGGCTGGGCGAGATGAAATTGAAGATATAAAAAAAATACTTTCTGCTTATGTTAAACAAATATCTCTGCCTTTGGTTATTGACGCTATAAAACCTAATGTTATAGAAGAGGCTTTAAAAGTTTATGGCGGAAAACCGATTATAAATTCCGCAAATATGGAACAGGGAGAAGAAAAATTTGACGCTATATGCAAATTGGCAAAAAGATTTGGAGCGGCTATTATGCTTCTTACAATAGATGAAAAAGCTATGGCATTAACTTATAAAGATAAAATTTCTATGTGCGACAGAATGTATAATAGAGCGGTTAATATTCACAAAATTTATCCGCATGATATTATATTCGACCCTTTGACTTTTACATTAGCAAGCGGAGATGAAAATAGTTTTAACGCGGGAATGGAAACTTTAAATGCGATAAAAGAATTATCAAAAAAATATCCCGAAGCTTCAATAAGTTTGGGCGTTTCAAATATATCTTTCGGATTAAAAGAAGAGGCAAGAAAAATATTAAATTCAGTTTTTTTATACGAAGCTATAAATCATGGACTTACAATGGCAATAATAAATGTCGCTCAAATTCTTCCTCTTTCAAAAATATCGGATAAAGAAATAGAACTTGCAAGAGAACTTATATATAATAAAAAAAATACAAAAGAGCCTCTTATAAATTATATAAATCATTTTTCAGACAAAAAAGAAATTAAAGATATAAATGTAAATATAAAAAAGCCAATAAGAGAAGCTATAAAAGACGCGATGCTTGACGGAGAATGGAAGGATATGCAAAACCTTTTGAACGAAGCTAAAACAAATAGCGATATATTCGGCGGAGAGAAAAAATTTGCTCAAGCTATAATTGACGAAATTTTGCTTCCGACAATGGACGATATAGGAGTGAAATTCGGAGAAGGAACTATTCAGCTTCCTTTTGTTTTAGGTTCTGCGGAAGTAATGAAAAAGAGCGTTGATTTTTTATCGGAGTATTTAACGAAAACAAAACAGGAAAAAACCGCTAAAATAATTTTGGGAACGGTTGCAGGCGATGTTCATGATGTTGGAAAAAATTTGGTTGAAATCATAATTAAAAATAACGGATTTGAAACGGTTAATATTGGGACAAAAGTTCCGATAGAAAAATTTTTAGGATCTTATTTTGAAAATAATGCTGATTGTATAGGAATGTCGGGCTTGCTTGTAAAATCTACCGAAGTAATGAAAGAGAATTTAATTTATATAAAAGAAAAAGGATTAAAAATTCCAATTTTGCTCGGAGGCGCCGCTTTGACAAGAGAATTTGTAGAAAAAGATTGCAAAGAAGCTTATGGAGGAATGGCTAAAATATTTTATTGCAAAGACGGATTTGACGATATAATAGCGATTAAGGAAATAATAAAAGATAGAGATAATAAATAAAAAATAAGACTAAAGTCTGACTACGGCAAATAATATAAAATGAATAAAATTGAGTTTTATTAATAGTAGATTGACATGCCTTAAAATGAGAATTGCAACAACTATAAAAAAGGAGTAAAAATGCAAATAAATCATAATAATCATTTACATTCTATAAATAAGCCTCCGTTTTATGGAAGCAAAGTTTTTGATTTTAATAAGAAAACCGAAAAAGAAGCTTTTGATATGATAAATAAAATTAGACTATTTAGAGCGGGTTTCGGATATTCGACAAAAAATCAGGATATGGAAAAATATAACGAAATGATTAAAAATAAAGTAGAGCCGAAATATGAGGAAATGAAAAATAATATTATAGAAAATAATTTAATGGAAGTTGTAATGATTTACGGATTTTATAAAACATTTACAGAAAACGATAAACTTTTTATATTTGACGCAGAAGACAATAAATTAACCGACAAAATTATTGAAATTCCTTTAGAGAGAATGCCTAAAGAACCTTATAATTCTATAGTTGATTTTTTTGAAGAAAAAGAAGATACGATTGGTTTTACGGTTGTGAGTTTGGGAATAAAATTCGCAAATTTTTTAAAAATGTTATACGACAATTCGGATTATAAAGATTATTATTTTTATAATGCAATCGGAATAAATATAATCGAAAACTATGTCGATATACTTCAAACAAATATGGATAATTTGCTTTGTCTAAAAAATAATGGAAAGAGAAAACATGTAGGATGCAGATATTCTTTTGGTTATAAGGCTTTGACAAATATGTTTGGAAATAGAATAATTTTCGACAGATTAAAACCCGAAAGATTTGGAATTACTTTAACCGAAAGTTATATGATGGACCCAGAGCTTACAACCTGCGCTATAGTTTCTTTTTGCGAAGATGCATATTATTTTGCAAATTAGTTTAATGTTGATAATTTTTTTATAAAATGAATTAGATAAAATTGATTTAAGTTTAATATTTAATAGTCGTTTTATAACGGCTCTTTTTTATTTATATTAAAGAATTTAAAATTAATAAGTAGTTATCAAATTTTTTGAAATATTATAAAATATTGTTAAATTAAATTAATCAATATTGAAAAAAAATTTAAAATAAACTATTGACTAATTTTTTTAAATGTTGTATAATTTAAAATATAAATAAAAAAGTGATGGAAAATTTATATGAGATTTAAAAACACTGTAAGTATGTTGAACAGAACAGAACCAGCAGTTTAAACTTTTCAAAAATAAATCAATCAAAAAAATTATTAAAATTTTGTCCGTTTCTTTCGGATACATTAGCTTTGATAACTTATCGAAAAGCGATTTTCATTTAGTTATAAATAAAAAATATTTTAAAAAAGGAGTATTAGAATGAAAAAAATTTTTCTAACAATTGCAATGACGATGATTTTTAGCGTATCGGCATTTGCGGCAAGTGGGTTCGAGTTTTTGTTTCAGTTGGCTGGAGGACCTGGAGTTGTAATTCCAAATAAGGAAGCTAAAGATTTGGGCATTAAGGGAAGTTTAAGCTCCGATGCAGATATTAGCGCTCAAATCGGTTATATGTTCCAAGTTAAAGACGGTTTTGGAATAAGCGTTTTGGGAGAATTGGGTTATAGCCATGACACAATATCTGGAACTTATAGCAAAATCGAAGGAGGAGACGGGATTAGTTTTAGCGGAATAAAAGCAATTTATACTTTAGAACAATTTCAAATTGGATTATTACCTAAATTTAATATTGGCGCATTTTCAATAGGAATTGGAGGAGGAGTGAAAATTCCGATAAGCGCTAAAGAAAGAGTAAAAATAGACAGTTTGGGAATAGACGAAAAGAGTAAATTTAAACCTGCAGATGCCGTTCAAGGTTATATAAAATTAACTTTTGATTATTCTCTTTTCTTCACGGATAATTTAGCCATGAATTTTGGATTATATTTAGGATATGATACTCCTCTTACTGCAACGGCAAGAGATGCGTCATATTTTACCGCTTCATTTGAGAGAGTAAATGTTCATGACTTTAATGTAGGTTTGCAATTAGGATTTAGATTTGGTCCGAAAGCTTAAAAATCTTTTTCAAAATTTTTCATATAAATTCTAAAACACTTGATTTGCGGTTTATACTTAATTGTATAAACCGTTTTTTATTGAATAAAGTGATTTATTAAAAGTGTATTGTTCGGCAAAGGTAGACTTTAGTCTCATAATGATGATATTATTATTAAATAAAAAATATTAATGCTTGACTGAATTATTATTTATTGTATTATTAAAGAATGCAAAACGAATATAACAAAAAATACGATATTGACAAAATATTAAAAGAATGCCAAAAAGCCATATCTTATAATTTTAAAAATAAAAAATATTTACTTGAAGCGATAACTCACAGAACTTTTGCGAACGAAAATAAATCTGATATAGAAAAAATAAAATATAATCAAAGGCTTGAGTTTTTGGGCGATTCTGTTTTGTCTCTTATAATATCGGATTATCTTTTTAGGAAATATCCTAATTATAATGAAGGTTTATTAACAAAAATAAAATCTTCTCTGGTTTCAAATCAAACATTATGCGAATTGTCAAAAAAATTAGAATTGGGAGATTTCATTTTGCTTGGGCATGGTGAGGAAGCTTCTGGCGGAAGGCAAAGAGAAAATATGCTTGAAGATTTATTTGAGGCTATTGTCGGCGCTATATATTTGGATGCGGGAATTGTAGAAGCGAAAAATTTTATAATAAAAACTTACAAAGAAAAATTAAACGATTTGAATATATCTAATTCTTATAAAGATTATAAATCTATATTTCAAGAAATAATTCAAAAAGAATATAAAATAAATCCTAAATATTTAACGAAAGAAATTGAAAACGATATGTTTAAATCCGAAGTTATCGTTAATAATAAAAGTTACGCCGCAGGTTCTGGAAAAAGCAAAAAAGATGCGGAAATGGAAGCCGCTAAAAACGCTTTAATTTATATAAAAAGATTATAAAATAATTAATAAGGAAAAATTATGAACAAAATAATTATAGCTCCTTCGATATTGACTGCATCGTTTGGCAATTTAGAAAAAATTATAAAAGAACTTGAAGAATCTGGTTGCGATTATTTGCATTTGGATATAATGGATGGAGTATTTGTCCCTCAAATAACATTTGGAGCTAAAATTGTAGCCGATATAAAAAAAATAAGCAAAGTTCCTTTGGACGCTCATTTAATGATTGTAAATCCTGAAAATCATATAGACGATTTTGCAAAAGCTGGAGTTAATATGATAAGCGTTCATTTTGAAAATAATATTCATTTGCATAAACTAATTATGCAAATAAAATCTCATAATATTAAAGCTGGAGTGGTTTTGAATCCTCATACGAGAGTCGAAAATATAGAGCCGATTATAGATTATATTGACAATATTCTTATAATGTCGGTTAATCCTGGATTTGGCGGGCAGAAATTTATTGAAAGTTCGATTGAAAAAATTAAAAAAGCAAAAAAGCTTATAGGAAATAGAGATATAATTTTATCGATTGACGGCGGGATAAATTTAAATACTTGCGATAAAGTAATCGAAGCGGGAGCAAATTTTTTGGTTTCTGGAAGCGCAATAATAGACAGCGAAGATAAAAAATCGATTATAAATAGACTTAAAGGGAATAATATATAAAATTTTTCAAAAAGCAAATTTATTTAGAATTTTTATTTTCTATCGCATCTTGAACTATAGGAACTAATATGTCAAAATCGAGAGGTTTTTCTATAAGCCTAAAAACGCCTTCGGCTATTATCTCTTTTACCATTTCGGTATTTCCATAAGCGGTAATTATAATAATAGGAATAGCGCTTTTTCTTTTTTTCATTTCTCTTATTAAAGCGAGTCCCGTCATTGTCGGCATAAGTAAATCGGTTATAATTACATCTATAGGATTATTTTCCAATATTGTTATAGCCGCTTTTCCATTTTCAGCCGTCATTACTTCGAGATTATGCTCTTCAAATGTATAAGTTATAAGATTTCTAATATTTTCTTCATCGTCTACAGCTAATATTAAAGGTTTTCCGTTTATCATATTTTTCCCTTGTTAAATATATTTGGATAATCTATATAAAATATTATCTTTACCCAAAAGCTCGCAAATATGCGAAAGCTCCGTTCCAGCTTTGCTTCCCGTTAAAACATATCGAATAGGATGATATAAATTTGGTCCTTTTAAACCCGTTTCTTTTTGAGCCGATTTTATTAAATTTTTCATATATTCGTCTGTTATTTCATTGGTATTTTCTATATTGCTTTTTATAAATTTAAGCAAATTTTTACTTTCTTCTTTATTTACAATTTCTTTCATTTCGTTATCCAATTCAAAATCGTTTTCAAAAAATACGGGAACATATTTATTTATATCCGATAAAACTACGCAATTATGCCTTATTACCGAAACAAGTTTTTTAGCCCAATTTTTTTCGCTTTCTGTGTAATTTTCTTTTAAGAATCCGCCTTTTATTAAATACGGAATAAATAATTCAACCGCTTCCTCTAAATCGATATTTTTTATATGCCAAGCGTTTAAATGTCTTAATTTAGCCGTATCGAATATAGCGGGACTTTTTGAAAAACGAGATAGCGTAAAGGCTTTTATCATTTCTTTATCGTTCATAGTTTCTATAGCTTCGGGATGCGTCCAACCGAGCAGAGCTAAAAAATTTCGCATAGCTTGAGGCAAAAATCCTTCTTCTTTATATTCCATAAGAGTAGCGGCGCCATGTCTTTTCGATAATTTTTTTCTGTCGTCTCCAAGTATTGAAGAAGTATGAGCAAATTTTGGAGGTTCGCTTCCTAACGCTTTATAAATTAAAATTTGTTTTGGAGTATTTGAAATATGGTCTTCGCCTCTTATAATATGAGTTATTTTCATTAACATATCATCTATAACTACGGCATAATTATAAGTTGGAAAACCGTTTTCTCTAACGATTATAATATCGCCAATTTCATCGCTATTAGTTTTTACCGTTCCTCTAACGAAATCTTCAAAAATGATTTCTTCGTTTTTAGGAACTCTGAATCTTATTTTTGCTGCCTCGCCGTTTGCTACTCTTTTTTTAGCTTCTTCTAAAGGAATATCTTTGCATTTTCCATCGTAAATTATTGGCTGATTTAAAGTTTTTTGCATGTTCGATTTTTTTTCCAACTCTTCGGACGAGCAAAAACAATAATAAGCCTTTCCTTCTTCCATCAATTTTTCCGTATATTTTTTGTATATGTCTAATCTTTGAGATTGAAAATAAGGTCCGTAATCTCCATTAACTTCCGGTCCTTCGTCCCAATCGACTCCAAGCCATTTTAAAGATTTTATTGCCATATCAACCGCTTCTTTTGTGCTTCTCTCCTGGTCGGTATCTTCTATTCTCAATATTAATTTTCCATTAACCGACTTTGCATAAAGCCAATTAAATAATGCGGTTCTTGCATTTCCTATATGTAAAAAACCCGTTGGTGACGGAGCGAATCTGACTCTAATATCGGACATAAATTTTCCTTAAAAATTAAATTATTTGTTAATTTTATTTTGAATAAAGATATTATACATTAAAATATAATAAATATCAATTAAATTTAAATAATAATATAATTTTTAAACGCTCAAGAAATTGACTTTAATAAACTATTTATAATAACTATATGCTTAAAATTATTGATATATATAAAACATATAATAATAATTTTTTAAAATAAACGCTTGACAAATTTTTTAATCTATATTATATTTTAATTATATTTATAGTTAAATAAATAATGGATTGTAAAAAATGAATAAAAATACTGTAATTTTGTTAAGCAAAGCAAAGCAAAGCAAAGC
>ERZ1673700.2303-NODE-2303-length-15426-cov-3.061219_pt1 | contig 15426 bp, 8 predicted proteins | sample MGYA00580230_ERZ1673700 | MGnify/ENA primary metagenome ERZ1673700 (study PRJEB41218, sample SAMN15661782) | gut metagenome | host: Homo sapiens | place: Canada: London | collected 2015-08-20/2019-03-30 | study: EMG produced TPA metagenomics assembly of...
TGGATTAAAGTCAAATTCAAGATTGGAAGTAACCGGATTCACATCAATATCAAGTTTTTCAACATCAACTGTAAGAATCTTAGATACCTTTCGACAAGAAATAACGAGAGAATGCTTACCAATATCTGAAGGCTTGTAACTCCATGTTTGCATAGTACGATTTACAGATAATGTAGATATTGTATTTCCATCAACTGACAGTTTTACAGTCGCAGGATTATGGTCAGGATCATATACTACATAAGAGATATTTGTAGTACGATATTGCTTTGTCGTAAACTTTTGCATAGAACATCCGATAATAGGAATCCTTTCCGCTGGATCTACCCAAATAATATCTTTTATAATAGTATCTGATCTAATTTCTTGATTATTTACGGTAGCGGTCATATATACTTTAAGTAAATGTGCCCCATGTGATTGCTTGTTTAAATTATAAGATAATTGTCTTCCAGAAGATGTAGTATTGACAGATTCTAGTTCAACTCCGTCAAAGATAAAATGGATTGTTTTATTAAGACTACCATAAGGTGTATATCTAAAAGCTACTGCATCAGAATAGAAGAGTGTGTCATCAAATGTACTTTCAAGCTTGAAATCTACAATAGAAATAGTCCATACTTTACTTGAGAGAGTACCAAAACTATCGACGATAGTAAGACGGACGTTATTCGTTCCCGTTTTTAAGTATTCTGTAAGATCAATCTTATTATTCCCTTGTCCAACAGTAGATGAAGAAATAACAGAATTATTTACTTTCCATGTAGCAGTACCATCTCCCGTGGCATCTCCTGTACCATCAACAGAGGTCCATGAGTATTCAATAATGGCTTTGTCGCCAGCCAAAACAATGCCAGTAGCATTTTCTGGTTTAACACGATCAATGGTAATGGTAGTAGTATTCGAACCGCTGCCGCCACCACCTTGAATTGTAAATTGCTTTAAGGTTTCTCCATCTTTAATCCAAGAAAACACATTATCAACATAGTCTACATCATATTCAGATGCCACCGGATTATTCTTTAAATCTTCGATTTCTTTGTTAATAGAATCTATATTTGTACCTATTGTATCAATATCTGTTTTATTATCAGAAACGTTTTTCTTTACAACATTTATGTCGTTTGTGACTTGTGATACAGAATTCCTCAATGTTGGAAGATCAGAAGTGGCAGTTTTCAATTCTGTAATAGCAGATTCATTAGCAGAAACCTTCTTTGATAGAGTCTGAGACGCTGATTCAAGGTTAACGATTTTTGTATCATGATTCTTAGAAGATTCTTTTAATGTCTTGATATCATTTTTAATTGGATCAATATTGTTTGTAACCCATTCTGCAGAAGGATCAATAGACCCGATATTAACGACAAACATTGTAGCACTGCCATTCTTGAACGTAAGAGTACCTGCTCCATCTACGGCCTTATATTCTACAGATAAATTTGCCAATCCATTAATAGTAACAGATGATAATTCTTTTTTATCCTTTTTATCTATTAATGATAGTTTTCCAGTACTATTATTATATGTAGCTTCGAGATTCTTTAATGTACTGATTGCATTGATTGCTGCATTAATAGGTTTCAAACTGTCAGAGATCCTTTGATCTGTTATGGTTTTTGTATAATAATTGTTTGAAAGATTATTAGATAGATTAGACAAGCTAGAATTTGTTTGAGTTGTTTTTGATTCAAGATTAGATACACGAGAAGCAAGACCACTAACAGAATCAGCATATCCTTTAGCTTCGCTTACATAAGCTTGGATCCTTTCTTCATAAGTCTTCCAAACTCCACCTCCAGGAACGACTTCGATTTCAGAATCGCTTCCAATTAAACCTTGAATGATATTTATCTTTCCAACAGGTTTTGTCATCCATCTATATTTAATAAATGAAACCTGCCCATTTGAACTAGTCTTATTTACATTGCCAGTGGCTTCTATTTGAAATCGAATATCACCTATTTCTGATGTAATGGCAGCACCTATTAACCATCCAAAATAGATTGTATTGGAATCTCTTCGTACATTTACAACTTCTGATGTGTATCCTGTGTTTGTTTTGGATCCTCTAGCATAGCGAATAAAAATATTCATTTCACTCAAATCAATACCGTCATAATATCTAGGCATTTTAAATGGGATATACTGACTATTACTTTCCTGAGTGATATTGATTTGGCTAGAATCCATAGTGATATTCTTTTGATCATCAATGGTAGAATATCTTTCGTCAGTATGATCTACACGACTATATCCATTAACATATTCATAATTATTAGAGTATGTAGATATTTCATCGTCGTATACAGCTTTTTTATTATCAATGGCCATTCCATCATCAACTGAAGCAAGCGTCATTACTTCAGGAGCCTCTGCCATAGCCATTGCTTTTCTTTTTACATCTTTAAATGACATTTGCTTCCTCCTTTTTATTTTAATAACAGATCTAGGTCGGCCATTTGTATATTAGGCACCTGATCTACATGAACTACACCATCTTGTACTCCATCTGGATCTTTTCCAGTAAGATCTTCTGCAATAAGTGTAGACAGATCTTTTACAACGATACCATTTCCTGTATCTTCATCCTCTTTATTTACAAGAGTGATTTTCTTATTTTCTGTGTCAAGACGAACATCTTTGACCATTCCATTGTAAATAGATTCATTTAATTCTTTCATGTTCTTTTGTAGAGCAATCATTTCAAGAAGTCTTTGATCTATTTCATCAAGCATTTCACTCGGTTCATATTTGTCAAATGATGCGAGAGGAGAAATATGAATAATGCCAGATGTAGTCTTACGAACATAAGAAGTAGTAGACTCATCATCGTTTTGTACTAATTTAACAAATGTAAAAGACACTTCGATATCTCCGGCTTCAGCGGTCAAATATGCATCTGCAGGAATCAGATATTGAATATAATCAGTTTCATATGCTGCATCATTAATAACTAACTGGGTCATTTTTATTTTGTCTGTTACAGGCATTTTATATTTCATCCATACAGTTGCATCAGTCATGTCGATCTGTTCTCTATATAATTTGTCAACGATAATTTGAATCTTATCAACATAATTGCTTCGCTCTATAATTTTTTCTTTTACGGTTGTAGTTACCGTATTTTCGTCTGAGATTTTTAGAGTGTACAATAACAGCACCTCCTTAATTTATATTTAAAATATTCTTTAATTTATCAATTTCTTTTTGTTGCCTATTAATAATATCTTGCTGTTCCTGGATTGCTTTAATTGCATACTCGGTGAGTAGAAGACGGTCAATGCTTTTGATATTCATTGATCCATCAGCATCATAACCGCCGCCTATTGTAAGTAATGGATCAAATTTTTCAATTTCATCCGCAACAAGACCAAGTGGTTGATGCACTTTTGATTCTTTCCAGTCAAATTCTCGTATAATCATACTTGTTATGATTGGAAGAGCGGATACGGTAGATTTTTTAATATTTTCTTTAAGACGAACATCAGAGGTTGAATCGATGTTAATATATTGTAATTTATCATCCCATACACCTTGATTACTCGTTGGGTTTCCACTTGAATCTTCTTTTCCCCATTGTCCTTTAATTCCAAGTTGTTTTGTTCCACCAGAACTTGTTTTAGCTTTCATATAACCGATACTTAATCCATCAGATCCTACAGAAGCTATTGGCCTACGCCAATTTGGATTAGCATAATTTTGCGTTCGTTCATAAGAATCAAGAAAAACAGGATTATCTATTCGTATATTTTTACCAACCAGCATTATTTTGTATTCTTGATCACTACCATTAAATGTGATACTTTTATTGCTATATGTGGTCACTCCTTCATTTGCCATAAATGTTATATTATTAGGAGATAAAACTGTTTGAGCATAGCTACTCCCAGATTCATTTCTTAAATATAATGCATTAGTATTATCCATCCAGGTACAATTTTGATCGTTTCCTGTTGGACGAATCTTGAAAAAAATACCATTATTGTTAGCAGCATCATTATTAAAAATGAAATTATTTAATCCAAAATTGAATGCTCCTGTATCTAAGTTAATTTCTCCTTTTTTTCCAGATAACTTAGTAATAGTATTAATAGTACATCCAGAAAGAGTGCAATTATTAATCGAGCTATTAGCTATTGTGCCAGAAACAGATCCGCTAAATGACCCTTTGATATCAGCGTTTCTTGCAGTTAATTTTCCATTACTTTCAACTTTAATACCTGTGCCTGTATCACTAATTGTTCCATAAACAGTACCGTCTTTTTTCATATATGGGGCAAAACTAGGGGTTCCGGATAAATCATTATATGAACCAGAAGTAGCTACTTTATGTAAAACTGGAACTCCGGATAAATCATTATATGAACCAGAAGTTGCCACTTTGTGTAAAGTCGGAGTTCCGGAAATATTTGTATAAGGGATCTTGACATTATTTAATGTTAATTTTGTAGCGATTACTTCACCTCCAAATTTCCCATTAAAAGTTCCATCAAAACTGCCTTTAACATCAGCATTCCTTGCAGTTAATTTTCCATTACTTGCAATTTGTAATCCGGTTCCAGTGTTACTGATCGTTCCGACCGTTTCTCCTTTTTTTACATAATTGTTCAAATTAGGTAAATTTGCGAGAGTTTCGTAATTGATGATACCAATACCATTATTAGATAATTTAATACCATCAATGATTTCTGTTCTTAAGTCAGCCATTATTTTGACCTCCTTCTTTATTTATATAAAAATAACAGAGGCCGAATTGCACAGCCTCTGTCATGAGTTTTATTTCATTTGCCATATTTTCTTTCCGAATATTTTGTAATATGGTTTTGTTTCAGGTTTATAATTAAAAATATAACAATCAATCCAATCCATAAGAGGGATAACGATTGCAGCTATAAACATCCATAAAAATGAAAATGGCAAACATATCATACCAAATAAATTTAATGGCATATTCCTATAATCCCAAATATGATAATCACTATTAAAAACAATTCCAAATATAAATTCAATAATTGTAGCAAATAGTGTGCATAAAATAAGTTGTAATAAAAAATCCATTTCATATGTAAATTTATTATTCAATATGATCATTGGTATCACACAAATAGAAGCGCAGAACATCATAGTAATGTCGCTGCGCCCCCTAAATAATAATTCCAGGCACACATATATATACCCAGAAAATGTGAGTAATAATAAATATTTTATAAAATTTTTAATATCCATTTATATCACCAATTATTTGTCTTCGTTTTTAGAATCTTTGTCTGCTTTATTTTCGGAAGATTCATCATTATGTTTTTCCGGTTTTACAAGACATTCTTCAATCAGGGCATACTGCTGAGGAGTCGCTGTTTCGCAATATGGGAGATCAAAGTTTGCTTTGTCGATCTGATACAGATCTACGTCTACTACCATATTTGAAACAGGAATAAGCTCCTTGTAAAATGCTTCAATTGCATCTTTGTCATTTTGATCAATATAATATCCTCCATTTTCATTTTGTTTTCCATGTTTCTTAAGGATATCTTCGATCATTTTTGTATAATCTTTATTTTCTTCGGTAAGAATACGAATATTTCTATAAATTGCATAACCTGTTTGTTTAGTGGCCTTAGTGATAAATTCTTCCTGGTTAAGTGCTGTTAAAAGCGCGTCAATTAATCCGTTTGTCATTTTCATAATAGATTTCTCCTTTTATTCTTATTTTCATTTATTCTTTATCTTGTGTATTTTCTGCCGGTTCTTTTGTAGATTCTTCTTTAGAAGTACTTCCTTCAGAAGTATCTGTGTTTAAAGTAGAATCACCGGTTCCTTTATATTTAGCCAATGTTGCTTGAATGATAGCTTGTCCACATGCAGCAGATTCTTCCATTTTGGTTTTATATTGCTCTGGAAGTTCCATACCATATGTTATTTTTGCAATTTTATTTTTATCTGATAATGATTTAATATATTCAAGAAGAGCATTATAGTAAGCTCTTTGAACAAGAATATTAGATTCACATGCTATCCAAATAGCAATAATATCCTCGCTTGTTAAAATATAACAATGAGAATCAGCAGAATAGTATGGACAATCAAGATTGGATCCTGCTGCAGACATAACAAGAGTCTTTAAATTTGACTGATCTGTGAGAGAGTATGAGAACAGAATCTTTCCTTTTGAGGTCTCGACTTCTGCACCTTTTTCGATTGCTGCGGAACATGCATTTGACATTTCTGAAATCATATACTGTCTATATTCATCAACATCCATAGCAGATGTATCTACATCTATTTTAAGTGTTTCTCTAATTTCCTGTACTTGATCTTTAAGATCGTCATATGCAATAACTTTTACCTGAATTCCACTAAACCATTTCTTTGCTTCGGGATTTTCTGCCAATGTCGTTTTATCATCCTCGGATAACAAAGATTCATCTTCAATATCTGCTAATTTTAACTCCATATATTCGAAGAAGATTCTAACATCAGTCATTTTATTATATTGATTTGTTATGTAATTAATGGTTCCATCTTCATTATATGTTGTTATTTCATGAATTTTTGTGAAGCTGGTTCTGATCGCAGCAATATCTTCGCCAACAGCACAGAATTCCATATATCCTGCATCAACTTTATGAATGTAGAAACAAGAATAAGTTTTGTCATCGTTCACTTTGATTTTCTGAAATTTCATGAGTTTCCTCCTTACATAATTGTTGTTTTAATAATATAATTTCTTCTTGAAGTTTCTTGTTGTCTGATTTTAATTGCTCAATTTCACGTTCATGTTCAGTTATTTTGATTTCATGCTCTTTTGTGATTGCTAAATGAGTAGGGACCACAATTTGCAAACACCATGAAGTTGGGAGACCATCTTTATCATGTTCTACTGCCATAGGGAATGTTTTTTCAAGATCTTCAAGAATAAAACCATATCGGTCTCTTTTAGATTCTGATATTTCGTCCAGAGAATACATTTCTGGATTATATCTAAATGAGTAAATTCGAGAGTTTAATAGAGATTTTGCATCGTCATAAGTTATTTCTTTAATGTGATTTTTTATACTCATAGAAGATGAGGATGCTACATATTTTCTCATAATTCCATCTTTATTAACATATACTGAACTACCACTAGAGATAGAAGAGTTCCATGCGCCCAGAGATTTTATGCTACCTGCAAGATATAAATTTTGAAACATATTACTAGCAGAACCTAAATAAGGAGCTTGTGAAGCAGCTGCATATTCACATATACCCAATGTATGCCATCCAGCACTTTCATCATATGCATATGGTTCTATTCTGTCCGAATTTACATGGAGCGCAAGTTCTTTTCCAGTTTGAATTTGATTATGAGAATGACAGTCTTTAATTTTGATTTTTGTATTATTGCTAAAATTTCCGGTCACATCCAAAATTCCCATAATATCAATCTTACCTGAGTTCAAAGAAATTATGCTATTAATTTTGTTATTTGTACTGTCTACATATACGCCAGTTGTTATTTGTGATACTGGAATATAATTAGAATTTATATTTTCAAAAGTTATACCAGAACCGTCTAATCCAAACTGTATTTCTCTGCTGTAATCAGTTCCACCTGCATAAATACATGTTACACCAGAATCAAGAGTTGGTGTGTTTACTCCGTCATAATTACCATAATAATTTTCACCATAAATAGTATATCTATTTTTAGCCAATATTTTATTTGCAATTACATTTCCTGTAAATGTACCATTGACGCCATATATTTGTTTAATAAATGCGCTTTCTGATGTGATTTTCCCTAATGTTGCTTCATCAGCATCTAGTAATTGAGTTATGATCTTATTTGCGCTGATATCAACTGAATTACCAGTAATCATGTTTGTTGTTTTGGTGGAAAAGACTGGGTTTGAGAATAATCTTTGGATAACATCAGAGCTGATTACATAACTAGAAGCATCAGATACTTTATTTACCCCTTGTACAGTACCTCCATCATGAGAAGATTTATTAATTGCCGCATCTAATATCTTATTAAAATCATTGCGTTTCGTTTTATATGTAGTAGGGCTTGTGAAAGTAAGTTCCATAGATTCATCCATATCGCATGGATTATAAGATATTTCCGTAACACGTAATTTTACGTATTCATCATCCATCACTTCAAGATATATAAAATCATTGATACTTAGCTGATCATGATATTCTTTAAATTCTGGAAGTGCATAAATATTTTCCACTTCATCGGAGTATTCGTATTGTGGATGTGATTCTGCATACAATTCATCTATAGCATCATCATATAATTCTTTGCATTTATCTACAGCAGATTCTGTAGTCGTGAGAGAAGTAGTAATGATATTTTCATTTGTATAAGTCGCTTGACGAGTTAATGTTTTAAGAATCAATAATTCTTCAGCAGTAAATTTAGGATAACTATGATTATGATTACAATCTGCATATTTTGTATTAAAGTCAGATCCATAATTATTCCATAATATAGCCTCGCCAAATTTCACACGTTTCGCTTGGATATTATCTTGAGGAGTTTTTACTTTGTTATATTCGGCTTGCCTTTCTCTTAAAGCTGCTTCCGCCTGGACCTTCAGTTTCTTATAATCATCATATGTTCTATACATCTGATTTGCATAATCCTGTTCATAACCAGAACCTGTTTGATAAGGCTTATTTAAGCCGCCTTTTTCTAATTCTTCTATACAATTTTTATAAGTTTCAATTTTAGTTTCCAGCTCGTCAATTCCATATAATTTCCAATCAGTTTCATAAGATTTCATAGTATCTTCAGATTGAATAAAATATCCAAATTTAGTAGCGGAGTCTCCTAATTCAAGCTGCATTCCACAAAACGTACATGTGTTTGTGCTTTTAAAACATACATCTATCAAATGATTTTTTGATGAAAATGTATACGACACTAGATTCCAATTATTGCTTTGTTGAAGAGTAAATGATTTTGTGGTAAAATCAGAATTGTCTCCGTTCGCTCTATATCCAAGATAAAATGTACATGCTGCATCTGCTTTTACGAAACAACTAAGTGTATATTTAGTGTCCGGTGTGATACTTATTTTCTTCTGTAATAGGCCAAATGTTCCGTTTCCCTTCCTGACTAGACTGATCCCCCTATTAATACCATAAGATGGTGCTCCACTAGGAGTCTTGGTTGGATCATAAATTAATTGTGTTGTGTTAATGTCGGCAAGATTTATGCCAATTGGGACCCAATATTTATCCATAACGACAGGATTAACATTTTGTAAGAGATTACCATTTCCATAAGATTTGAAATTTAGATTATTGCCAATTTTATCACTGGCTGTTTTTTTATCACTATCATCTTTTGCCTGGATAGCAGCAACGATAGCAGGTATGGTATAATTCATAATTGATTCATATAATGACCAATCAGAACTATTCTTTAATGCCTGAAAATCTGTGCTTCCATTGCTATTTACATATAGAGCTTCTAATCCTTTAATAATTGCAACATTATCATTATAAGCTGTTATTAGATCATCAATTTTTGACCCGAACCAATCATTTTGTGCTGTATCTATTGGAACACGATTTTTTAATTCGCTTAATACTTCATTTTGTTTATTGTAATTCTTAGACAACTCCATATAAGCTTTTATGTTATTTTCATTATATCTATAACTTGCCCATTCCTTATATTTTTTTGCTAAAGTATCATTCATATATGGTTCTCTAGCAAAATATGAAAGATCTGTCAAGATAGAGCTTCCATAATTCGCCTGATCTATTCCATAATCATCCAAACCATCAACATAAAATTGAGTAATCATACTATCATTACGCGACATAGAAACTTTGTTTTGAATATTTCTAAATCCAATAATGATATCTGTATCCTTGCCGAAATCAGCAATATCATGAACATTTATAAGCAAATTTTCTGTATCAAATTCAAATACACAATCATAAGCAGTAGCAGCTTCCTGCGTTAGAAAAGAAAATACAGATTTATCATCTACTTCAAAGTTGCATATTCTATTTGGCAAAATCTTTGATGCATTTCCTAAATTATTTTTATTAGCGTCAGAAGCCTCTTTTAAATGGTCTACAGTACCAATTCTCCATCCTGGTACATCTGCGTGTTGTAATACAAGGTCAAGAAAACTTAATTCTTTACAATTGGGATCATATAATTTTACACTATAATAATTTCCAGAATCATAATTATTGATAAAGTCTTCATCATTTGCACGATCTGGATATTTTTTTATAGCCTCAGCTTTATCTAACTTTCTTTTATATACAAGGTTATAAGAACTATTATCATCGTTATTGATATTAAAATTTTTCAAAGTATACTGTGATAATCCAATCTCATAAGACTCTGCTGTAACATCTTTTGTACATTGGTAGCTGTCATTATCCATAGCAGGAGGATCTACAATTTTAAACCATATACCGGAACAATACAATTCCATCATTTCATCTACATCGTCAAACTCAGGAATCACTTCTCCGTTTACGTATTTATTTATAGTGAACGTTAGCTTGGCAGTATCATTGGTTTTTATTGCAATATTTACAGTAGATGTGTCTACTCCATTGAGAGCTGTATATAATCGTTTGCCAGGTTTCGCTAAATAAATTACGGCAGGCTCAGTTCTATTATATATATCATATTTGTGTGATAATGTCGTCATACAAATACACCTACCTTTTTAGGCTCACGATAAATAAATTTAATATTCGCACTTCCACTTAATGAAAATGTATTTGAACCATAACATAATCGAGGCCAATACATATTTGGAGTAAGACTAAAATTGGAAAGCGGAATTATAGTTTTGTTTTTATTATTATCTTCTTTATATATCCTAAACTTACTACAATCAATGTAAAAAGGATTGTTCTTCGTTACATTTAATAAAGTAAGGGTTTTATTATTATCAGATTTGTTGCATATATTTATTTTCCCATTTTCAACGGGGTTGATATATATAAGCGGATAGATATATTCACTTGTACAGTCTGTGCTATTAAAGAATGAATAATTTTGGTTTTCTCCTCTTATTTCATAGCTATTGACAATTTCAGAAGAGTAACCATATGGGCTATCGCATGTAAATGTAAAAGTAATAGAACAGGGCATACCAATATTTTCTGTCTCTGCAGATGTTACTGTGACAAAATATTCAATATCTTCCTTAAAGTATTCGTCATTACAAAACTTGAATACCATTGGAATTTGTGGAGAGGTAAGCCATGCATTTAATTTACTTATATCATTAGATGAGAAGCATCCCGTTTCATTCGATATGCTGAATATATTATGATCAACATCTCTATGATAAGTATTTGAAAAATTTAAATATTTCTCAGTTCTCCCGTTTCTTTCTCCAGTAATAATGGACGGAATAAGATCTCCGTGATCAAACAATAATATTCTTTTTATTATATCTGCTCCATTACTATTTGTCCCTACTTTGACAGTCTGAGTCGAAGTATCCACATGTATTATTTGGCATGGATTTTTAATCAATGTGATTTTAAAAGAATAATTATCGTCATATGTCATGCCAAAATGATTTTCACGAGGTCGATATTTATTTTTCTGTCCTAAGATAGGAGAGCGCGAGATTAGATTGTCATTTTCTTCTACTCTTGATATAATAACTCCAAACTCACTTGATTTATGGCCATTAAATTCAAATTCTAACATTTTCTCACCTCTCTTTTTAACACATGATGCGTAACAGAATATATCTATTACGCATCATAATGATTATCTAAATTTTTTAAATTCTTTTGCAAGTTGCTTATCGTGATTATCAAGTTCTCCTCGAATAACACTTTTTAGCTCATTTGCTTTACTTAGATCCATTCCAGTAATATTAATATTATATTCTGGATTAAATATGGTTTGTTGTTTTGTCGCAGTACTGTTTATATTTGGAGTACTCATTTTTTGATACATATCTGTAAATGCGTTCATGGCAGCCACAGTTGGTTTTAACATATTGGTAAATTCCTCTGTAAGTACAGTTTCGCCTTGTCGAGCCGAAATAAGACCTGTATCACCATTTCTCATGATCGCATCTCCCAGAAGCGTTCCCATACTTGCCGGAATCAGATTACGAACAATTCCTCCATTGGCAAAGCCATAACTCTGAAGTTTCTTTACCAGAGCATTCTTTTGAGCAGAAGACCATTTAGATACATTCTTATAATCTTTATATCCTAATATAGAAGCAGCTGTTTGAATATTAGCAATTGTTGCCTTTTTGCCTTTTTGAGCAATATGCTTGATTACAGGGTCCGCAATCTTAGAAGCATCGCCTTTAAAAGCAGGAAGAGCTGTGAACCATTTGAATAATTTTGTTTTTAGGTCGGATTCTTTTATTTCCTGTTCCGTTATTTTTTGTTCTGCTGCATCCCTTTTTTTCTGTAATATATAGGATTTTACAAAATCTTTAGTGCTTGAATTAGACTCACCTTTTGTAGCATTTAAAATCTTGGTAACATCATTAGTATGTAATGAATATCCCATTGATTTTGCTACATTCTTAGCAATTGCGGTTTTCTGTGCTCCATCTTTTGTAACTTTTACAGTGATTTTTGCAGATTTGCATCCGGCTCCATGACCTTTGACAGTAATAGTAGTTGAACCAACCTTTAATCCCTTTAATGAGAGAGAAGCCTTACCTTTTACTATAGATACAATACCTTTATTAGACTCTTCGTATGTGAATGTCTTATATGTAGCGTTTGATGGCACAAAACCAATTTTTACAGATGCACCTCGGCCCACGCCCATAGTGATAGATGATGGACTTGCAGTAACTTTTTGAAGCATTTGTTTTCCAGTACCATTTTCATCGGAAGCACCATTAGACGTTCCCATATCTTTTGCAGTATTTTTGATTTCTGTGTTGGTTTTGCCATTCTCTCGACCAGTAGAACCCGGAGCTTTATTATCAAAAGCATTTGTTCCACCAATATTGGCCTTGGCTTTACTTGTGATAGTAACAGTAAAATTGCCTTTGCCATTTTTAATATTCGTAAGAAGTTTGTTGAACTCAGTAGAAATCTGAGCGCCGGAATTTTTTACAATATCTGTGATATTGGAATATACGTCCTTATAATTCTTTTGAACTTCTTTAAGCATATTACTGATAACAGATTTCTGCATATCAGTATTGGTCTTTATGGCCTGGGTGGTAGAATCAAGAGCTTTATCCGCCTGATCAGCAAGATTGTCATATCCTTTTGATTCCATATCGATCTTATGATCATATTTGGTATCATTAAGATCATCTTGTTTATCTGCTAAATCTGCCTTAAGCTGCTCTAATTTAGCTTTGGCAACAGCATTTGTCGTACCTTCAAGAGCTGCGATCTGTGCTTTAATTGCATTGATATCTTTGGTTTTACTCTTGATAGTCTTATCAAAATCATAATAATCTTTCTTGGCATCAAGAGCTTCTTTCCGTTTGGAAATATTATCTTGTAGATACTCATTCTCTTTTGTAATTTGATCAATATATGTGCTAATCAAATTCTGTTGACTTGAATTGATATCTTTTGCAGCCTGATTAATATTAGAAACAATTGATTCACTTTGAGAAATAAAATACTCTTCGGTAATATCATGATTATTGTATGCCTTTTGAAGCTCTGCCAGTTCTTGCTTCCAATCAGCGATTTTTCTCTGATTAGCCTGCATTGACTGATTTTCTAAAGCAATATTCGTAAGACCATTGGTAGTAAATGATCCGTCATCAGACAAGAATGTGTCTGAATCCATCATATCCTGAATGTTTTTACAATCAGTTACAATATGATCAAGCTTTTTGATTGCTTTGTCATATTGATCTATGCGTAATTTCGCCAGCTCTTGACGTAATTCAGCTGTATTCTTTGCTGTGTTTAAAATGTCTTGACTTAATTGAGCAAATTCTTTGGCCTTACTCTGATAGTCTTCAGATCCAGGAGACAGGTTAAGCATCTGTCGTTGCACTTCAGCTCTTTTAGCATATAAAGCATTAATACTTTTCTCGTTGGTTTTGATACCTTCTTTGATATCATTTTGTGTAACTCCAGAAGTACCTTTATAATGTGTAGCATCTTTCCAGTCGCGATAACTTGATTGCTTACTAGATGCACGGTCATATTTATCAATAACATTTTGAAGATCAGTTAATTTAATCTCATTTAACTTATTGGTAAATTCCTGAACGGATTTCTTGCCTTCTTGATACTCTTTATTTAAATCAATAAGATTTGCTTGAGCCTGCTTATAAATAGTAGACTGAGTACCATATTCTTTGCCAAGATTTCTTAACTCTGTTCGATACTTTTTAATCTCTACGGCAGTAAGAGAATTTTGCTTAATCTGATTTGCTCTTTGCAGTTTGATATCATTAGCATAAGCAGATCTGGAAGTTTGAGACTGTCCTGATGCTTCACGATAATCCATTTGTGCACTAATAACATCATTGTTGTTAGAATAAATACTCTTTAATGCATCATAACGATCAGTAATATTACTGAATTTTTGGTTCCAAAGATCCGCTTCTTTAGATTTTAGATCTTCAATAGAAGATTCAACACTATGAACTTTGTCGTACCATGTCTGATATGCTTCAATTTTAGATTTTGTATCTTCATCGTAAATTTCGATATCCTGGATTTTACCTTCCTGAACTAATTTACGTAGATCCTGAGAAAGACCGATCTTATCTCCGTAAGCTTCGGCTTGCCAAGCATAATAATCACGTTGCTTCTGATAGTTTGGAATCTCCTGTTGTATTGTACTAATAGAATCAGATAGTTTACGATTTTTAGTTTCAATACTGAATGGATTTTTGCTATTTTTATTTCCTTGATAGTTTTCAGAGATAGTACTATTTAAATCAAGCTTGTTGTCAATTTTAGTACTATATCTCTCAAACCAATCCACTGCATTTTTCCATGGGTCTTCCCACTTAGATGTATTATCTGCAGTCTCTCCGGAAGACTTAGCAATTGAATCCGTATTATCTGCGATTGCTTGAATAGCATTATTATTCTGAACATTATTGGCATTGTTATTTGAAGAAGTGTTCGAAGGAGTTGTTCTTGTTGCAACTCCACCAAAAGCTCCACCACCATTAGCAGCAGAAGAACGAGCATAAGCATGTGCGAGAGAAGCAGTGCCTTCTGCATAAGCACGTGCATGTCCAGCTGTACGTCCATGTTCAAGAAGATCTTTTGTTTGAGAAGCAGAGAATACGATGTCTCCCTGTTTCAAATTCTCAAGATGCGCTCCGCCTGGAAGAAGAGACCATACACCGTTACGAACAATAGACTCTGTGCCTACTTCATTTACAAGAGCTTGTTCATTATGTTTAAGAGCAACATTTCCTCCGGCATGAGCAGGAGAGAGTTGCTTCATATTTAAAACATTAT
>ERZ1673700.2304-NODE-2304-length-15423-cov-4.182913_pt1 | contig 15423 bp, 10 predicted proteins | sample MGYA00580230_ERZ1673700 | MGnify/ENA primary metagenome ERZ1673700 (study PRJEB41218, sample SAMN15661782) | gut metagenome | host: Homo sapiens | place: Canada: London | collected 2015-08-20/2019-03-30 | study: EMG produced TPA metagenomics assembly of...
GTAAATTTACGATAGCACAGGAATGTCTGAAAGGGAAAAAAGCAACATTAAAGAGCAGTTCTTTGGAAAAAATATATGAAGTTTGTGATGGAGAAATCATCTTTATTTATGGATCGGAAGAAGAGAATGGATTTGTGGCTGAAATTAGAAATAAGACAATGAATTTGTTGTCCACAGGATCTGTGTCTGCATTAATTTATGATAAATTGTTATGTGCAGGGAGTGATAATTATTTCCTTTACAGGAAAGACAAAGTGGCGCAAGTAATAATGAATGCTGTTGGTATGCTATTTGCCTTAGGGCATAAGTTACATGTGTACTTAGATGAATCTGACGATCATAAACCGTATATGATCCAAAATACTATTCTTTCTTGTGATGATGCTGATTCACAGAATGCAAAACTGTATTCATTGATAGGTAATATTTTTGAGTTACAGAATGAAAACATAAGTGTAATATTCAGTAGCCGAAATATGATCACAAAGCTAAAATTTGAAAAATTTGTAGATACAATCAATAAATTATATGAATTTCTCCATATTTTTAAATCAGATCTGATGGGCATAGAAATTGATAAAAAAGAAAATGGTGATTTTTGGATGTGTGATTTGGTTATGGTGTATGATTCCTACAAAATTCATGCAGAATTTGAAAGCACCGGAATTAAGAAGCTGATTAAATTATTTGTGTATATAAGAGAAATGGTTCGCGGTGGAATTGTATTTATTGATGAATTTGATTCGAACCTTCATGATGTTTATTTGTGTGCATTGTTGGAATATCTGATGGAATATGGAGAAGGGCAGCTCTGTTTTACAACACACAATGTTGGACCGATGGATGTTTTGAAGCAGCATAAAAAGTCAATTGAATTTTTATCAGAAGATCATCAGATTTATCCATGGAAGACAAATGGCAACTATTCGCCTTCAAAATTATACAGAAACGGTATGATAGAAGGCTCTCCATTTAATGTGGATGCAATTGACTTTATTGGAGTTTTTGGTACAGGCGAGGAGGACGAATTATAGTGTTTGATTTCAATAGAAGAACATGATTTTTTAGAATAGGAGAACATATGAAACCCAGAACACCCAAAAGCATAGAATTATACAACAAACTACTCGACCGTGGTTACCCAAGGGAATTTTGTGAGCAGGTTTCCCTGAACCTGAACACGGACTGGACCGCGCAGCGCATGCTCGGCTATCTTTCCCATTACCGGAAGCTTCCGATGGAGGAAATCGCCGATGAGATGCTTGCGATTCTCAGCGACCGGAACCGGATCATGCAAAAGCATGAGCTTGAGAATACGAATGCGAAGTGGAACCAATTTATGATACAGGGATTTGAGGACTCGTCACAAAACGACGAAGAGGAGTAGATAGGCAAATCAACAAAGGAGTGTAGAATGCATACATTAAAGAAATTTATCAAATATTACGGGCCGTACAAAGTGGTCTTTTTTATAGACTTATTATGTGCAACAATCATCAGTCTTGTGGATCTGGCATATCCACAGATATTGCGTTCGCTGACGAAAACGCTGTTCGTAGGAGAGGCGAAGCAGATTCTGTCTGCGTTAGGACCGATTGCAGCGTTGCTTTTTGCGGCATATGTTCTACAGACACTTTGCAAGTATTACGTGACATATGCGGGACATATGATGGGTGCACGCATGGAGCGCGATATGCGCAAGGAACTGTTCGACCATTACGAAAAGCTTTCGTTTTCTTATTACGATCAGCACAATTCCGGACAGATGATGAGCAAGCTGGTATCGGATCTGTTCGATATTTCCGAGCTGGCGCATCATGGCCCGGAAAATCTTTTTATTTCTCTGATTAAGATTGTCGGATCGTTCCTGTTTTTGTTTGTGATCAACTGGAGACTGGCGATTCCGATGCTGGTGCTCGTAGTTGTTATGCTGATTTTTTCTTATGGGCAGAACCGCAAAATGCAGGAGACGTTCATGGACAACCGCAGAAAGATAGGAGATATCAATTCCAGTCTGCAGGATACATTGTCCGGTATTCGTGTGGTGCAGTCGTTTGCAAATGAACGTATTGAACAGGAAAAATTTAATAAAAGCAATGAGGGATTTCTTGTTTCCAAAGACGCGAACTATCGTTGCATGGGAAGCTTTATGAGTGGAAATCTGTTCTTCCAGGGAATGATGTATCTCACGACACTGGTGTTTGGTGGATGGCTGATCGCACATGGAAAGATGGCCGTCGGTGATCTGGCGATGTATGCACTGTATATCGGCATTTTCATCAGCCCGATCCAGATTTTAGTAGAGCTTACGGAGATGATGCAGAAAGGCCTGTCGGGTTTTCGACGTTTCCTGGACGTGGTCGAGACGGAGCCGGAAATTGTGGATGCAGCAGATGCGCGAATCTTGTCTAATGTAAAAGGCAATGTCTGCTATGAGAATGTTTCTTTCCATTACAGCGATGATGATACGCCGGTTTTGGAACATGTTTCTTTTGAGATACCGGCAGGAAAATCGATTGCATTAGTCGGTCCGTCGGGAAGTGGAAAGACGACGATCTGTTCGCTGTTGCCACGCTTTTATGATGTGACAGGTGGACGGGTTACGATTGACGGAATTGATGTCAGAAAACTGACACTTGAGAGTCTGAGAAATCAGATTGGTCTTGTACAGCAGGATGTGTATCTGTTCTGTGGCAGCATCAAGGACAATATTGCATACGGCAGACCGGATGCGACGATGGAGGAAATCGTTGATGCCGCACGCAAAGCGAACATTCATGATTTCATTATGGAGCTGCCGGATGGATATGATACCTTCGTGGGAGAGCGTGGCACACGCCTGTCCGGTGGACAGAAGCAGCGTATTTCAATTGCGCGGGTGTTCCTGAAGAATCCTCCGGTTCTTATATTGGACGAGGCAACCAGTGCACTTGATAACGAAAGCGAGCGCTATATTCAGAAGAGCCTTGAGGAGCTGGCAAAAGACCGGACGACGATTACCATTGCGCACAGACTTTCTACGATCCGGAATGCGGACGAGATATTGGTTGTGGCGGAGAATGGAATCGCCGAGCGGGGAACGCATGAGGAACTTTTAAAGCAGGGTGGAATTTATGCACACTATTATGAGATGAGTTGATTAGGGGGAGCATATGAAATTAAAAGAAAAATGGAAAAAGAAATACATCGGCGATCGCAGCTTTTATCGCAGATATCTGCTGCTTGCAGTTCCGATGATCTTACAGAATGCAATCACAAATCTTGTGAGTTTTCTGGATAATATTATGGTCGGACAGTTGGGAACAGAGCAGATGTCGGGAGTTGCCATTGTCAATCAGTTGATTTTTGTGTACAATCTTGCGATTTTTGGCGCAGTGTCTGCAGCAAGCATTTTTGGTGCACAGTATTTCGGACAGGGAAATCACAAGGGACATATGCATTCATTTCGCTTTAAGCTGTATGCGGCACTTTTGGTGACCATTCTGGCCATTGCATTGTTTGTGACAAAGGGCGCGGATCTGATTTCACTGTATTTGACGGATACTGCCGGAAACGGTGCGACGGAGCTTGCTTTGCAGTACGGACAGAAGTATCTGGCGATTATGATGATCGGTCTGATTCCGTTTGCGGTCAATCAGGCGTACGCAACGAATATCAAAGAGACCGGTCAGACGTTTGTTCCGATGATCGCGAGTTTTGTTGCGGTAGGAAGCAATGCGCTGTTGGATTATCTGTTGATCTTTGGTGTGGGTCCGATTCCGAAACTTGGTGTGGAAGGAGCGGCAATCGCTACCGTGATGGCGCGTTATATTGAGGCTGCAATCGTTATCATCTGGGCACATGTGAAGCGGGAACAGAACAGATATTTGGAAGGTGCTTATGCAGGATTTGGTATTCCCTTGCAGGAGTTGAAAACAATTATCATCAAGGGACTTCCGCTGATGCTGAATGAAGTGCTGTGGGCGGCAGGAATGACAACGGTTACGCAGTGCTATTCGGTGCGCGGACTTGATGTTGTGGCGGGCCTGAATATTGCCACGACCATTACGAATCTGTTCAATATTGTTTACATACAGCTTGGTGCGTGCATCAGTATTGTGGTTGGACAGTACCTGGGGGCAGGACAGTTGGAAGAGGCAAAAGATGCGGACAACAAAATGATTGTGTTCAGTGTATTCTGTTGTGTGATCATGGCGTTGATCATGCTTCTTGTGGGAGGCTTTTTCCCATCTATTTACAATACTTCGGAGGAAATCAAGACGCTGGCGACAAGCTTTATTGCAGTGTCGGCAATCATTATGCCGTTCTGTTCGTTCAGCCATGCTTCGTATTTTACATTGCGTTCGGGCGGAAAAACGCTGGTGACGTTTCTGTTTGATTCCGTGTTTACATGGATTATTGTGGTGCCGATAGCATTTTTGCTGGCACATTATACGGGGCTTGGAATTGTAAGCGTTTACTTTTTGGTGCAGGCGACGGAGCTGATCAAAGTTGTGATCGGATACTGCATGGTGCGCAGCAATGTATGGGTTGTTAAAATCGTATGATATGTCTATTGACAAAGCCACAATGGAAATATATGATATAGGTATCAATTGATACCTATATCGGAGGGCATTCATTTGGCAAACAAAACAAATGCACGCATTGAAAGCGAATTAGAAGTTAAAACCTATATACAAGATTTAAAATTTGCTCTTAATAATGGGGCACAAATTAATTTTCAGGCTAAGAGACGTGTAGATGAAAATAGAGAAGAAAAATATACAAATCAGTATACAATAAATACATTATTTCCAAATGAAAATCCTGTAGATGCAATAAAGCGGGAGTTATTAACTCTTTCTGTAGAAGATTATATGCAGACGGTAAAAGATATGCGCTTTCCAAAAAGAAGTGAAATGCGAGAGTTTGGGAAGGTTTATAATGGTACGGATGATGTATATATAAAAATAAGAGTTGAACTTTTAGGAATATATGGAAATACTACTACATTTGTAATGTCTTTTCATTATGCTGAACGGGCATTCATGCCAGAAATGTTTCCGTATAGAAAGAAATAGGAGGTGCTTTCATGGACATGAAGACTATAAAAAGTGAAAAGCGTTTATGCACGTGTTGCATGGAAGAACATGAAGTGAAAACAGTTCTTGTCAGGGAGTATACGACTTTTAAAAATGTGAAAGTTATGTATGATGCGTCCTATTTATATTGTGATATAGTAGATGAACTGTATATGGATGAGCAACAGATGCAGGAAAATGATATAAAACTTAAAGATGCATACAGAAGAGAAGAAGGTCTTTTAACGTCAACACAAATTATCGGAATAAGAGAAAAATATAATATAAGTCAAAGGGACTTGTGTATATTGCTTGGCTGGGGAGGAAAGACAATTACCAGATATGAGAGTCATCAGGTACAAGATAAAGCACATGATACAATTTTGAAAAAAATTGATCAGGATCCGGAGTGGTTTTTAGCTTTATTAAGTGATGCAAAAAACAATTTGCCTATGGAATTTTATCAGAAGTATCATTCAGCTGCAATCAACTTGTATGAAGAAGATCAGGATGCTTATTTGAGAAAAGCGATTCAGGCCAGTTATGCAAAGTTTCAGGATAATGAACTTTATCATGGAAATACACCATTAGCACTTGACAAAGTTGTGGATGTGATCCGATATTTTGCAGCATCAAAAAATGTTACAAATCTTTATAAGGTTAAATTGGTGAAACTTATGTGGTATGCAGATGCTTTATCTTACAAAAAACGAGGGTATGCAATTACAGGATTGGTGTATCAGGCATTACCGATGGGAGCTGTTCCAGTAGGGCATAACTCGATTATAGATTTAAAAGATATACCTTGCAAAGAAGTTGATATGGGGGAGACAAACGCATATCATTTTTCTTTAAAGGGAAAACAAAAATTTTTAACATTATCAGATGATGATAAGAAGATTTTAGATATCGTAATTGAAAAGCTTGGAAAGTTGACAAAAAATGAAATTGTTTCATTTATGCACAAAGAACAGGCATATCAGAAAACTACACTAAGAGATGTGATTTCGTTTAAGTACGCCAAAAACTTACAAATATAATACTATTTTACGGATTTTGTGATATAATCTATGCATTGCGCTGACTTTTAGCAGCGTGCGAAACCAATGAGAAAGGGATTAGAATTATGTTATCTTGGATTGAAATCGTCAACAGTGCGGTGAACAATTTCATCTGGGGTGTACCTGCCATGATTTGTATTATCGGTGTGGGGCTGGTATTGAGCTTTCGTACCGGATTTTTGCAGATTCGCAAGTTTCCATATGCAATGAAAGTAACCCTGGGACGTATGTTAAAGAAGAGAGAGGCGTCCGATGGTGCACTGACTCCGTTTCAGGCGGTATGTACGGCGCTTGCCGCGACGGTAGGAACGGGAAACGTTGCCGGAGTTGCCGGAGCGATCGCAATCGGAGGACCCGGGGCGGTGTTCTGGATGTGGATTTCTGCGATTCTTGGTATGTGTACCAAATTCTCGGAAGTAACACTGGCCGTACATTTTCGTGAGAAGAATAAAGATGGCGAGCTTGTGGGAGGCCCGATGTATTATATCAAGAACGGTTTGAAGAAACACTGGCACTGGCTGGCATATCTGTTTTCCGCATTTGGTGTGCTTACGGTATTCGGAACCGGTAATGCTACACAGGTAAATACCATTACCACGGCGATCGACTCTGCTTTATTTAATTATAACCTGATTTCGAAGGATTCGGTTTCTACGTTGAATCTGATCATCGGAATCGCACTGGCTGCACTGATCGCGTTGATTCTGTTGGGAGGAATCAAGCGTATCGGACAGGTGACGGAGAAACTGGTGCCGTTTATGGCATTTAATGTATATCGTGCTTGCACTTGGTGTTGTGGTATTGAATATTGGAGCGATTCCGCATGTATTTGCTTCGATTTTCAAGGGCGCTTTTTCGCCGGCATCTGTGACAGGTGGTGCGGTAGGAAGTTTCTTCATGAGTATGAAAAAGGGTGTGTCCCGCGGAATTTTTTCCAACGAGGCAGGTCTTGGAACCGGTTCGATCGCACATGCCTGTGCGGATACAAGAAAGCCGGTCAAGCAGGGATTCTTTGGAATCTTTGAAGTGTTCGTGGATACAATCGTGATCTGTACATTGACCGCGCTTGTTATTTTGTGCAGCGGTGTTTCTATCGGATATGGAGATGCAGCAGGAGCGGAGCTTACCATCAGCGGATTTACATCGGCATATGGTGGATGGGTATCTGTTTTTACAGCAATTGCGATGTGCTGTTTCGCATTTTCTACGATTATTGGCTGGGGACTTTACGGTACCCGTTGTATTGAGTTTCTTTTTGGCTCCCGCGCTAACAAGTTGTTTATGCTTGTATATGCGCTGGTAGCCATTGTCGGCGCAACCATGAATTTAGGACTCATGTGGAGCATCGCAGAAACGTTTAACGGTCTTATGGTTATCCCGAACCTGATCGCAGTATTCCTGTTATCCGGTGTTGTTGTAAAACTTGTTAAAGAATACTTTGCGGGAGAGGGCAAAAAGCAGTAATTGCATGGCAATTACAAAGTTTTGGTTGTCCATTCCTCACAATTCCAGACATCCGTTACGATGTCTTCATAGAACTCAGGCTCATGGCAGACAAGAAGGATACTTCCTTTGTAGGCCATGAGTGCACGTTTTAATTCGTCTTTGGCATCGACGTCAAGATGGTTTGTCGGCTCATCTAAAAGAAGCAGGTTTGTTTCATGGTTGATGAGCTTGCACAGACGTACTTTTGCCTGTTCCCCACCACTTAATACTTTCATCAGACTTTCAATATGTTTGGTCATCAGTCCGCATTTTGCTAAAGCGGAACGTACTTCATACTGGCTCATGGATGGAAATTCTTCCCAGATTTCTTCGATACAGGTGATATTTGTCTCGTATTTTTTCTCCTGTTCAAAATAGCCCGAGTACAGGTAATCGCCCAGATGCGATTTGCCAGAGTATGGCTTGATGTACCCCATAATGCTTTTTAGCAGTGTGGTTTTACCGATTCCGTTCGCACCGACCAAAGCGATTTTCTGTCCGCGTTCCATCACGAGATTTAATGGGCGGGAGAGTGGTTCATCGTAGCCGATGACAAGGTCCGTAGTTTCAAAAATAAATTTCCCCGGAGTGCGGGCTTCTAAGAACTGGAACTCCGGCTTTGGTTTTTCCTGCGCCAGTTCGATGACATCCATCTTGTCTAGTTTTTTCTGACGGGACATCGCCATATTTCTTGTCGCAACTCTTGCCTTGTTTCGGGCAACGAAATCCTTCAGTTCGCTGATTTCCTGCTGCTGCTTTTTGTATGCTGCTTCAAGCTGCGCTTTTTTCACCTCATAAACACGCATGAAATCGTCATAGTTGCCGACATAGCGGGTCAGTTCGCCGTTGTCGATGTGGTAGATCAGGTTGATAACACTGTTGAGGAACGGAATATCATGTGAGATTAAGATAAAAGCATTTTCATAATCATTTAAGTAGCGTTTTAGCCATTCGATATGGGATTCGTCCAGGTAGTTGGTCGGCTCGTCGAGCAATAGAATATCTGGTTTTTCCAGAAGCAGTTTGCCGAGCAGGACCTTAGTTCGCTGTCCACCGGAGAGTTCCGTGACATCACGTTCCAGACCGATATCTGTCAGACCGAGTGCGCGCGCCACTTCCTCGATTTTTGTATCGATAATATAAAAATCATGGGAGTCTAAGGTATCCTGGATTTCACCAAGTTCTGTCATCATGGCATCAAGCTCTTCCGGCGTGGCATCACCCATATTGTCGCAGATGAGATTCATTTTTTCTTCGAGTAAAAAGAGACCGGAAAAAGCACTCTTTAACACATCATAGATGGTCTGGCCTTTTTCGAGGACGGCATGCTGGTCAAGGTAGCCGACATGGATGTTTTTGGCCCATTCGATTTTGCCCTCATCCGGTTGAAGATTCCCGGTAATGATGTTCATAAAAGTGGATTTTCCCTCGCCATTGGCACCGACGAATCCGACATGTTCACCTTTTAACAGGCGGAAGGTGACATCCTTTAAGATGGCACGGTCACCGAAACCGTGATTTAAATGTTCTACGTTTAATATACTCATAATTACCTCATTCATTCTGGATTTGTGTAAAAGTCTGCAAAGTATGCAAACAGCAGTATTTTACCATGAGAGAACGGTTTTGAAAAGAAAAAAGAAAGCATAGGTTTTGAAATGGTTTTGTGGTATAATAAATTGGCTTATACTGACAAAAGGCAGAAAGAGGAAAACAGTTTTAATGAGTATCAGCAATGGTATACCAAAGGATTTTTATAAATTATTTAACAGCAAATATATGGAGTATTACCAGAAGTCGCTGGTAATGCTTTATGAGGAATCCAGTCAGGCATACTCCCTGTTGGGACTGACCGAGGAAGAGTGTCAGGCAATCATCAATGAGATGGTCGCGGATAATACGTTAGACTGGAGCGAGGAACAGTACGAGGACGAAGGAAAACTGATCACTAAGTCCAATATGGCATCTATCATGCTCGGCAATCTGGAGGACTGGGGATGGCTGCGAAGAGATTATGATGAGCAGCTGAACAGTTATGTGGTGTCATTTCCGGATTACAGTCAGATGTATGTGGATTTGTTCCAGCGTCTGTACAGCGAGGCGGAAAGCCAGGAACGCGAAAGCCTGCTGTCGGTGTACAGTTATCTCTTTACGTACCGTTCCGCCAGAGAGAAGGACAATGATATTTTAAAAAGCGCATTACAGACTTCCAAAGCCCTTCTGCAGATGCTTTCCAACATGCAGGAGGGGATTCGTGGGTATTTTGAGGAACTTTCCAAAAAGAAAACATTCCTTGGAATCCAGGAAGTACTTGTGGAGGAAATTAACAATACAGACAGCAAAAAATATGCGATTCTTACAACCACAGACAGCTTTTACCGCTACAAGGAAGAAGTCAAAGAGTTGCTGGATGCCAATCTTACAGAGGCGCAGGAGCGGCAGCAGATGTATGAGGCAAAACGCATGGAAATCCAAAAGGATACCATCTTCTGGCACCGCAATGAGCGTCTGATCCAAAGCTGTGTGGATGCGCTGGATTTATTGTATCTGATCAACCGCGAGTTTGACGGAATTGAGCGCAGATACAATCGTCTGATTGAACAGAAGAAGATTTTTGCAAAACGTGCAGCAGCGCGTATACGGTATATCCTTGTGGAAGGAGACATCGAGGAAGATCGCGCCAAGGTGCTGGTGAAGTTACTCAATGTTTCTTCGCATAAGGATGAGATCATCGAAAAGCTTGGCGAGGGAATGCGGTTTTCCTCAAGTCCGCGTGTCATCAAGGACCGCAGCTTCATGCGGCCACGAAACAGCGGAAGACGTGAATTTATGCCGCAGCTTCCGCCGGAAGAATTAGAAGAAAATGGACAGCTGGACGACTTTGTTGTAAAACCACTTTACACGAAGGGCGAAATCCGTGCATTCCGGGAGCAGAACGAGAAGGACGGTGTGTTCCATGTGACGGAAGATACGGTACACTCGGTGGAAGATTTAGAGAAGCTTCTGTTCGTATGGCAGGAAGAAACGGAAAAATACGATCCGAAGACCGAGATTGCCATCGACGAGGAATTTACTACAGAAGAAGGATTCCGGTATTCGGGATTTACGATATCAAAAAAGTAGCGTTCAATTAACAAGGGGAACTTATGGAAAACTATTTGGAAACGCTTTCCATTACGGAAGCGGATAAATTAAAGAAAACCATTGCGGCATTGTTCCGGCAGACCTGTATTTTACAGGAAAAATATGATCCGGTCACACTGGTACCGCGGGATAATGAACAATATGAAATCTGTGCGCGCCACCGCGTATTCATCGAGGAATATCTTTCTATTATGGGATGCGAGCTGGTGCATGACAGTGAGGAACACATTTTCCGTTTGGTCGGAGAAGGTGTGGATGTGGAAACACTCTCGAAGACAACTACGATCATCGTGCTTCTGACAAAGATGATCTACCGTGACAAAATCATGGGACACGGGCTGGCAGCGACTGTCACGAGTCTCGAAGAACTTCGCGAATATGGAAAGAATGCAAATCTGCTGAATCAGAGACTGACGGAGGCAGAGTGGAATGAGGCACTTTCCGTGATGAAAAAGCACCAGATCATTGATTATCCGGGTGCGTTGCGGGATTTAGAGAATCGGACACCGATTTATATTTACAGTACGATTAATTTGTACTGTAGTTCAGCGATGATGAACGAATTACTAGATGCATACAGAGAGGAGCTTGCGGCAGATGAAACAATCGAAGAAGATATTCACCCGGATGGTGCTCAATAACTGGGGTGGAATGAATCATGAAGTCATTTATTTCCATGAATTCGTCAACCTTTTCAGTGGAAAAAGCGGTTCCGGAAAATCGACCGCGATGGATGCCATGCAGGTGGTACTCTATGGAAGCATTGCAAGTGACTTTTTAAATAAAGCGGCAGATGATACAAAAAATAAGCGAAGTGTTTTAAGCTATCTGCGCGGTGAGCAGAAAGATGGTTCTGCCAACCGTGAAGATCAGGATTTTTATGCGCAGATCGTACTGGAGCTGGAAGACACCGGAACGCAGACGCACAGCTGTATCGGTGTCACATTCGAAGTGGGACATGCCGATCAGGATCTGCGCAAATATTATTTCTTCAGCCATGCCGGAAAATTTCCGGAGGACGATTATTTAGGAGCGGACGGACTGCCGTATTCGACAGCACAGATCCGTCAGCTTGTACAGTCCCGTGCAGGTTCCGTGGAAAAAGCCGGACGCATGAACATCAATCGTATTTATCCGACGAAAGAAGCATACATCAGCACCGTCAACGAAGTGATTTTCGGTTCAGTGAATGCGAGCCGTTTCAAGACCATGGAAAAAAGCGCGATTGCTCTTCGTATGGCAAACGGTACGGGACAGTTCATTAAAGATTATATGTTTCCAAAGAGCGAGGAAAACACGATTTCTGCCATCAGCGATCAGCTGGCGGCATACCGTGAGATTAAGGAGCGCGTGGAGACTCTGGAGAATCAGATCACGTTGCTGGACGAAATCCAGCAGCATGATCGTGCACTGACAATGGCGGGGGCAGACCTCGTCCGGGTGGAAGCGACGCTTCGCATCGTGGATATCGAAGATAAAAAAGTACAGTTAAAAGTCCGTCACGAAGAACTGGCAGAGATACAGAAAGCGATTGAAGAACTTCGCACACAGGCGAAGGAAATCAAGTTTCAGCTTACCGGAAAGAGAGAAGAACTTTCCAGGGTTCAGGCAGAACTGATCGCCACCGATTTTAAGAAAAAGGAACAACAGTTAAAACAGATCGAAGATACGATTCGATTGTGTGAGAGTGAGGTAGATGACTGGCAGAGTCTGACACTCCGGTTACAGAAATGGATCGACACAGATGGCATCACAGATTACGTGAGCAATTCCATCTATCATCTCATCGAGGATTTCGGAAAAGAGGAAGTCTCGCAGGAGATGATCGAAAAACTGCGCAATGGATTAAAAGATATCTATGAGATGATCAACGAGGAACTGGAAGACCAGAAGTCACAGTGCCGGAAAATTGAGCAGGAACACAGAGAAAAGAAAGAATACTTAGAAGATTTAAAGAGTGATAAGAAGCATTACAAGAGTGCATTAAAGGAAGTGCGCAGACGTTTGCAGGAAGAACTGTCGACCCGCTATCAGCAGACGGTGCATGTACATGTGCTGGCAGATCTGTTTGATATTACGGATGATGAGTGGAGAAATGCAATCGAAGGCCGTATGGGGCGCAGCAAGTACAGTCTTGTCGTGGAACCGCAGTATGCACTTGCAGCGGCAAAGATTTTCCGCAATATGAAAAAAGCAGAGTATGAAGTTGTCGATTTGCTGGATACGGCGGCGATTGAGCGGGATCAGCCAAAGGCGCAGGAAGGCACATTATACGATTGTGTGGAGACCGATCTGGATTATGTGGATTTGTGTCTGAAGCGTTATCTCGGTCACATTGTAAAATGTGATTCTGTGGAAGAACTTCACGATGTGAAAGATGGTGTCACAGCAGACTGCTATTCTTACAGTAATTATATGTACCGGCATCTGCGCCAGAAAGATTACCGTTACCAGACAATCGGTCGCAAGGTATCCATGACACAGATCCGTAAGCTCGAGGAAGAGACGTCGGAGTTGGAGGAACAGCTGATTGCTTTGCGGCAGGAAGTTGCAACTTTACAGCCTGTCAATGAATTGGAACGTTTGCAGAATCTGACGTTTGAGCGTATTGCGCAGATGGCAGGAGCACAGAAACGACTGAGTGAATATCAGATGCAGGCAGAACAGTTAAAACATGAAATTGCGGATATGAAGGAAGGCATCTATATCAGGCAGTTGCAGGAGCAGGAGCGTAGCCTAAAAGAAGCAATCCGGGAACTGGAAAGCCAAAGCGGAGAGGTTCAGGATAAACGCAATGAGAAGGAGCGAAAGCTCGGTGGCAAGGAGCGGGATATTCAGGACCGCACAGAAGAGTTAGAGCTGTTGCAGGAAGGCTTTGTCCCGAATGAAGAACTGCAGGCCAAGGTGCTTGAAGAAATTGAAAACGGCCGCACATATGTGCTGAGAAAAGAATCGCTGGCAAAGAAAGCACAGTTGGAAAAAACGCAGGAAACAGAAGAAGAGGCGAGAGGAAGAGCGCGTACAAACTTCAATAAGACCTATCCATCCTTCAATTTCGGAGGAATGGAAAAAGACAACCGTGTCTATGACGAACTGCTTGAACAGTCAAGAAACAATTTTGAGCCGGAGTACAAAAAACAGTTTGATGACCAGTATCAGCTCGTATATAAAATGTTGCGTGAAAATGTCATTGCAACGATTCACAGTGAAATCAAAGGTGCCAAAAGACACCGCAGGGAGATCAATGCACTCCTTGCAAAAATCTCATTCTCCGACAGTATTTATCAGATCGACATTTTACCGACGGATGATGAGAACCGCCAGTTCTATGACATGCTTACCGCAGAAGAACTGGATATGAAAGTGATGGATCGTGATCTGGATGGACAGATAAGTTTTGGGGAGGACGCGTTCTACCAGAAATACGAGACACAGATCCGCCGTCTGACGGACAAGTTCATGCCACCGGTGGATGAGGATGCATCAAACCGTGACAAACATCGCAAAGAGATGGAAAAATACGCTGATTACCGTACCTATCTGAAATTCAGCATGTACGAACAGTCGGAAGACGCAGACGGTAACATCAAGAAAAATTATGTCGATGATATGGCAGGAAGAGATTCCGGTGGTGAGGGACAGAACCCGAAATACGTTGCATTGTTTGCAGGTTTTGCCATGCTTTATATGCAGCAGAGCAACCGCGAGTCAAAAATCCGCCTTGTACTTTTGGATGAGGCTTTTTCCAAGATGGACAAGGAACGAAGCGAAGTCTGTCTGCATTATGCAAGACAGCTTGGTCTGCAGCTTGTGGTCTGCGTGCCGGATGAGCGTCTGCAGTCACTGATCCAGAATGTGGATTGTGTCTATGCATTCCGCAGACTTAAGAACCGCATTTCTATGATTCATATTAATAAGGGGGATTACCTGAAGATGTTAGAGGGCGACAGCGAGAAAAAGGTTAAAAATGCGTTAAAATAATAATAATTATACGAAAATTTGCGAAGTAACTAGGAATTTTATCCTACATATGATAGGATAGTTTTATAACAAAAATGTAATATGAAGGGGGATACTTTTATGGCAAAAGAACTAGTTGCAATGTTACTTGCCGGAGGCCAGGGTTCCAGACTCTATGCATTGACACAGAAACTTGCAAAACCAGCAGTACCGTTTGGTGGAAAGTACAGAATTATTGATTTTCCACTTTCTAATTGTGTAAATTCAGGCATTGATACCGTGGGAATTTTAACCCAGTATCAGCCGTTTGTTTTGAATGAGTATATCGGTAATGGTCAGCCATGGGATCTTGACCGTCTCTACGGTGGTGTACACGTACTTCCACCTTATCAGAAGGCATCAGGATCTGACTGGTACAAGGGAACTGCGAACGCAATTTATCAGAATATCGCATTTATCGAGCGTTATGATCCGCAGTATGTCATCATTTTGTCAGGAGATCAGATTTGTAAGCAGGATTACAGCGATTTCCTTGAGTTCCATAAGGAAAAAGGAGCGGAGTTCTCTGTAGCGGTAATGGAAGTTCCGTGGGATGAGGCATCCCGTTTTGGATTGATGGTTGCAGATGAGAATGACCGCATTACAGAGTTCCAGGAGAAACCGAGGAATCCAAAGTCGAATCTTGCATCTATGGGGATTTACATATTTAA
>ERZ1673700.2305-NODE-2305-length-15413-cov-10.786040_pt1 | contig 15413 bp, 16 predicted proteins | sample MGYA00580230_ERZ1673700 | MGnify/ENA primary metagenome ERZ1673700 (study PRJEB41218, sample SAMN15661782) | gut metagenome | host: Homo sapiens | place: Canada: London | collected 2015-08-20/2019-03-30 | study: EMG produced TPA metagenomics assembly of...
TATTTATTAGGTTATAAATTGTATAAATTATTAAAAAATTTGATTATAGATTTAACGATTTGCGAACGAATTGAAGAAATACAAAAATAATAAAATCTCTATTCAATGTATTGCTTTCAAATTCTCTTTTCCAAATAGACGGCTTCGGTAAATGACAATTTTCATTATTTATAATAATAAATAATTTTAAAAAGTCAAGTAATAAATTTATAATTTTTGATTTTCTTTATAGTAAAATATCGGTTTTTGTATTTATAAATTTTAATTTTTATAGAAATATATATAAAATATAAAATAATAAAATTCATTTATTAATGAAAATAAATTTTTAAAATTAACTTTCTTTAGTATGGATTGTTTAGCTTAAAGCCTATTAATGATGTTGTAAGTGATTGCTTCGTTCGTTTCACTCACTTAAAATGACGATAAAATAAATTATAATTGCTAGAGAAATATAAAAGCAATCTACTAAAAAGGTATTGTATTTAATTACGATGTCTTTTTTATTTTATTTTCTAACTCTTAAACAAACTAATAAAAACTTTACTTTTTAATCAATTTAGATTATTATAATAAATATAATTTAACTTAATTATTTATAAAAGGCTTATATAGATGAAAAAATTTATTTTTATATTATCAATTTTATTAATCGCGTCGAATACTTTATTAAACGCTCAAGATAATTATTCAAATGCAATAATGCCAAAATTACCGAGCGCGTTTGATATGTTTATCGGAAGAGAAGGAAATAATAAACTTCCGCAATATATAAAAAACGATTTAATAAGAGACGATTATAAAAGAAAATTGCCCGATTTAAATAATACGAATTTATCTTTCTTTCAAAAATATCCTTTAGAATTTCATTTAACTTCAACTTTTTCTTACGCCGCTCATACGAATACTTTTAATATGCGAGACACTTTTGTATCTTTAGGGCAGACTTTTCATAACGATTATATAGCTTTCACGGGATTTATAACTGCATTCGGTTATTTTGATACGCATGAACCCGACAGCAATTATTCTTATATAAAAGGAAATGCGGGACTTTATGACGGCGGAGCGCAAGTTATATTTATCGATAGAATTTTAGTTTCGGCAAGAGGAAGAGCGACTTTCGATATTAATACGACTACATTTATGTTAATGCCTCATTATTATGATACGACTTTAAATCCTGCAAATATCGATACTCCAAATTATTATTTGCCTCAAGTATTAAACGGACCTGGAATAAGAGTCGGTTTTATAGGCAATCATTACGAAATAGCTTATTCGCAAGGAGATTTTAGGCACAGCATACCGAAAGCGTTTTTATTTAGATTTAATATTCCTAATATAGAATTAAGATTATTATACGAGCATGAAAATAGAAAAGCTCCTCAAGATTATCATATAACTTTATTCGAGTCTTTAATTCAGGCTTCGGCTACTTTAAGATTTCCTTTTTTAAGCGAAACGATTTGGTTAAATGCTATAGCGGAATATACTTGGAGAGAAAATGACGCTCATTATATTCGTTTAGAACAAGGCTTTGAATGGTATATGCTAAATATAGCTTTAAGAGAAATTGTTCATATAGAAAAAGATAAAAATGCAAAAGCTTATTTGGAATATGCAATATTTGGAAAATTTGCGGCGGGTCCTGCGGAGTTTGCAATAGGTTTTCAAGGTTCTACCGATGGAAGATATTATATTGCAGGACATGTTAAATTATAAAATAAAATATTTAATTAATTTTAACTTTTAAGGAGAAAAAATAAATGAAAAAAATAATTATCGTTTTAAGTTTTATTACGGCTTTTAATTTGTTTGCATCATCTGTCGCTATGAGCGAAATTCCTAAAAGCGCTATTAATTTTGCGGACGCTTATTTTCCAGATTATTATTTATATAGAGCGGTTGAAAATTCTGGCTCGTTTACTCTTATATTCAAAGGCGGACTTAAAATATATATCAATTCAAAAGGCGAATGGACGACTGTAAGCGGAGGCGGAGATGAAATAAATATAGAATATTTGGAGAAAGAAGTTATTAATTCTATAAAAAAAGAATTTCCAAACGAAAAAGTTATTTATGTAAAAAAACAAAAAAACGCGTATAAAATAAAGTTTAAAAATCGAACAAATATTACGGTTGATTTTGAAGGAAATATAAAGAAAGCTAGAAGAGATTATTAATTATAAATCGTATGAATTCTGAAAATTTACCGATATTATAATAGAGTTATATTTTTTATATTTTAGGAGAGAATATGCCAATTGTAACAATAGAACATGAAGAATATCCTTCGGTTATAGTTATAGAATATAATAGTTTATATAAAAACGAACTTATTAATTTTATTCATAATATTAAAATAAAAGACAATAAAGAAGAAGTTTATACCGAACCATATTTTTTTAAAATAATACAAACTAATAATAAAAATATAGGCTTGCTTACTATAGACGGAAGAATTGAAGGATATTATTATATAAATAAAGAAAATATGCTTAAGTATATTTATATAAGTTATCCTTATAGAAGAAGCGGTTTTGGAAAATTATTAATCGCTCATGCAATAAAAATAAATCCCGAAATTAGTTTTGAACAGGTTGCTACAAATCAAGGATATAATAGATTAATAAACTCTCCTATATTTGAAGACGCTCTTAAAGGAAATAATTCGGAAGATGCGAGTATAGAATTTGACGATTCAGGCGGAAGTAAAGAAGGTGAGTTAACTCTTTTTTAATTTATACTTTATTATAAAATATTCAAAGCCCTATTTTTTATTTTATAACAAAATAATAATACAAATTAATATGCTTTTTCCAAAAAGTATGCGGAGAGACAAAATCAATTTTTTAGAGTTTTTTATTAAATAATAAAACATTGTAATTTTATATTTTTAATTATACAATATAAACTATGAATATTAAAAAAATTATAATTATTTCTATATTGCTTTCTTTATTTGTAAATATTTTAAATGCCGAGATAATATTATCATTTGTGGGCGATGTAATGACGGGAAGCGATTATCCCGATAAAAGTTATTTGCCGTCAAACGAAGGAAAAGATATATTTAAAAGCGTGGAAAATTATTTTAAAAACTCCGAGATTAATTTTGCCAATTTGGAAGGAGCGATAGCAAATACAAATACGCAGTCGTCAAAGAGAAGCAAAAATTCTTATTCTTTTCGTATGCCTCCTTATATGGCAAACAGAATAGCCGAAGCGGGTTTTAATATAGTCGCTGTCGCTAATAATCATTCGAGAGATTTCGGAGATAAAGGTTATAAACAGACTCAAGAATATCTAAAAAATGCGGAAATAAAAATAGTCGGAAATATTTTAAATACCGCTACTATTATAGAAATTAAAAATAAAAAAATAGGATTTTTAGCTTTTTATTATTTTTCTTACGCGAATAATTCTATTCAAGATATAACTTCTGCAAAAGCGTTGGTTGAAAAAACAAAAAAAGAATGCGATTTTCTTGTCGTGAGTTTTCATGGCGGAGCGGAAGGCGGAAATATGTATAGAGTTCCAAAAACAACGGAAATGTTTTATGGGGAAAACAGAGGCGATGTTTATAAATTTGCAAGAGCGGTAAGCGATTCGGGAGCGGATTTAATAATCGGGCATGGTCCTCATGTTTTAAGAGCTATGGAAATTTATAATAATTCTTTTATAGCGTATTCGCTTGGAAATTTTGTAGGTTATAAACAATTTTCTTTGGCGGGAAATAACGGAATAAGCGCGATATTGCAAATTACATTAAACGACAATTTAAAAATAAATTCGGCTAAAGTGATTCCGATTAAACTTATAAACGGAGGAATTCCAAGCGTTGATTCTTCAAACGAAGCGATAAAAAAGTTAAATAATTATGCAGATTTAGATTTTCCGAACAGCGGAATAAAATTTAACTCCGAAGGCGAAGCGATTTTAAATAAATAATAATTAGGAGATTTTAATGAATATTTCGCATATAGCTATTTGGGTTAAAGATATAGAAAATATAAAAAACTTTTATGCAAAATATTTTAATTGCAAATGCAACGATAAATATATTAATAATAAAAAAGGTTTTGAATCTTATTTTCTTTCATTTGAAAACGGTTCTAAAATAGAAATAATGAATATAAAAGATATAAACGAATTGAATAAAGAAAATAATTTTTACGGTTTTGCTCATATTGCAATTTCGGTTGGAAGCAAATATAAAGTCGATAGTTTAACGGAAAAATTAAAAAATGACGGTTATATAATATCTTCAAATCCAAGAACTACAGGAGACGGATATTATGAAAGCGTTATATTAGACCCAGAAAATAATAAAATAGAATTAACGATTTAATAATAGGAGCGAATAATAATTATGGGAACTTTAGAAAATATGGATATTAATAATATTAAAAATTCCTGCGGAAGAATAAGCAAAGAAGAAGTTAGAGAAAAAATTTATAAAGATAAAAATATTGAAAAAGCTATTAAAGAAGGAGTTGAAAATTTTCTTGATAATACAGAATTAAAAAAATATTCTTTAGATTCTGGAGCTTATGCTGAATACGAATATTTAAATAATTTTGTTTTGATAACTACTGAAATTTTGGATGACGGCTATATTCTCTGTGATATCCATATAGATGTTAATATGATAGTGAACGATTATTCTTTGAAAGCCGATAACAAAAAAGAAATATTTATAGCTTTGAATAATAATTATTTAATCGGACTTAACTTAAAATTCTTTTTAAAAAATATAGAAGACGATATTGACGATATTCAAGTTAGATATTTTAGCGTTTACGGTTTTAGTAATAATAAAAAATAACGCAATATAATTATAAACTTAAACGGCATAAAAACCGCTTAAGTTATAATATTTAATTTTTTAAGATAAAACATCTTTCATACCGTAAAGATTTGGTTTTTTTCCAATCAAAAATTTTGCGGCTTTTATCGCTCCATGAACAAATATTTTTTTCGACATAGCCGAATGTTTTATTTCAATCGCTTCATCGTCTCCATAAAATATAACTCTATGCTCGCCTACAACCGAACCGCCTCTAATAGAATGAATGCCGATTTCGTTTTTATCTCTTTTATGATTTCCTTCTCGTCCGTTAATTAATCTCATTTTATTTTCAAAAGTTTCGTTAATTATATTGAATAAAGTCTTCGCAGTTCCGCTCGGAGAATCGACTTTTTTATTATGATGTGTTTCTATAATCTCAATATCGAATCCATTAAGATTTTCCGCCATTTTTGAAACTAAATCATTCATTAAATTTATGCCGATAGAAGTATTTGACGAAAGCAAAATTGGAATTTTTGAAGACGCTTCTTTAATTTGACTCAATATTTTATCGTCATAACCCGTAGTGCAAATCACTATCGGAATATTATTATTGACTGCAAAATTAAGCATATTTGGAATTCTCGAAAAATGAGAAAAATCTATTATTATATCGCCTTTTTCATTAGTCAAATCGTCAGCAAAACCCGAAACTTCTAAATCTTCTTCGGCTTCAATTACATTCTTTAAAATAGAACTCATTGTTCCCGTTCCATGAATAATTATTTTAATCGTATTCATTTTTTAACTCCGTATTTTTTTATTATCTCTTTTACATGCTCTTTATTTTTTTCGCTTAAAGGTCCTAAAGGCGAACGACAATCTCCAACTTCAAAACCGATTATATTCATTGCATATTTTATAGGCACGGGATTAACTTCTATAAACATAGCTCTTATTAAATCTATAAAATGTATTTGAGTTTTAATCGCTTCTTTAATGTTTCCGTTTAGATAATTCATAACCATATCATGATTTTCTCTAGGAACAATATTGCTTGTTACAGATATTACGCCTTTTCCTCCCAAAGCTAATATAGGAGTCACCATATCGTCATTTCCAGAATATAAATCTAAATTAGGAACTTCGCTCGCTATATCAGCCGTATAGCTTATATCGCCGCTCGCTTCTTTTATCGCCTCTATATTTGAAACTTCCGATAATTTTTTAATCACAGAAATTGGCAATTTAACTCCAGTTCTTGAAGGCACATTATACATTATAATCGGACATTTTGCGGCGTTTGCTATTTGAGTAAAATAATCTATAAGTCCGCTATCGTTTCCTTTATTATAATAAGGAGTAACCGCCATAATCGCATCCGCTCCGTATTCGTAAGATTTTTTTGTAAGCTCTACCGCAGTCGCCGTGACATTCGTTCCCGTTCCAGCTATAAGCATAGTTCTTTTATTCGTCACTTCTATGCAGAATTTTATAACTTCGATTCTCTCTTCTCTCGTTAAAGTTGCGCTCTCTCCTGTAGTTCCAGCTGCAATTATAGCGTCAACTTTATTTGCTATTTGAAACTCGATAAGCTCGGCTAATTTTTTATAATTAACCTCTCCGTCTTTTGTAAATGGCGTTATAAGGGCTACGCCCGCTCCCGTAAATAGTGATGACATATTAATCTCCTTGTTTTAAAATATTTTATTTTAATTTTTTTCTTTTTTAATAAACAAATCTTTTTTATTATAAGTTTCATATACATTGGCTATTTGCATATTAACTCCTATATTTATAGCTCTTTCGTCAATATCGAATAAACCGTTATGAATAGGAATATTTATATTTTTATTTGAAACTCCCAAACTAAAAAAAGCTCCAGAAACTTTTTGAAGATAATAACTAAAATCTTCCGTTGTCATATTTGAATTTTCTTCTATAAAAACATTTTCTTTTCCCAATATATTAAAACCGTTTTCTTTAACAATATCTACGGCTTCGGTATGATTAATTAAAGCGGGATAAGAAGGCATATTTATAAACTCCGCTTTTGCATTAAAAGAGTTTGCGGTATTTAAAATAATTTTTTCTATCATTGATAATCTTTTATTTCTTATTTCGTCATTGCATAACATTCTTATTATTCCTTCCATTTGAACGAAATCGGCTACTATATTTCTTGCGCTTCCTCCTTTTATAGTTCCGATATGCAATCTCATATTTCCATCGGTAAAAGCGGACACAAAATTATGCAATTGATTTAAAATATTAGAAGCTACGATTATAGAATCTATTCCTTCGTAAGATTTTGCTCCGTGAGACGCTTTGCCATAAATTTTAATATCAAACATATTTGAGCTTGCGTACATAACGCCATATTTTACGCTTATTTGTCCTGCCATTATTTCGGGACGAACATGCAAACCGTAAATAATATTAACATTATCTAAAGCGCCTTCGTCTATCATAGGTTTTGCTCCGCCTGTAGTTTCTTCGGCGGGCTGATAAATCAATCTGATATTGCATGGCGGTTTTACTTTAGAAAAATATTTTGCAATTCCCGTTAAAATTGCAATATGAACATCATGTCCGCATGCATGACATTTTCCTTTTTCTTTAGAAGAATATTCGCAAGTTTTTAAATCGTCCATTGGAAGAGCGTCCATATCCGTTCTAAAAGCTATAGTAAAATTTTTATCTTCTCCTTCAATGTCTGCTATTATTCCCGTTTTTGCGATTTTAGTTTTATGTTTTATATTTAAAGAATTAAGAATAGAAGAAATTTTTTCCATAGTTCTTATTTCTTCAAAACCTAATTCGGGATGTTTATGTATATCTCTTCTTAAATCAATTAAAAAATCTTTCATAGAATTTAATTCAGATTCTATCAAATCATTATTATATATATTATTCATTGTAATGCCTTAAATTATTTTATTAAAAATATATTATTAAACTATAAAAAAATTACTTTTTAGACTTTTGAGATTTATGTTTGAGAGATTTGAATAATTTTGAAAATTGAAAATAAATATTAGAATTATTACGATTATTTTGGCTGCTTATTGCAAAAGTATTTGTCTGCCTCATTTATTATGCTCCTTTTTTAATTAATAAAGATTATTATATACGATAATACTTATAATGTCAATATATTTATTCTTTAATTTAATGATAATTTTTTAAAATAAATGCTTGACAATTTTTTTTAAAATGTTATAATTTGTATACAATTAATAAATATCAAAAAAAGGAGTTCTAAAATGAAAGAACAAACAAAAAAATTTTATCTATCAATTATTTTATCTTTAATCGCTTTATTTTTAATAAGTTGCGATAATAAGAATAAAACAGGAGAGGAAGAAGTCAAAGAAGAAAGAACATTATCTTATTATGCGGGTAATTGGTGGGGAAAAGCTCCAAGGGCAACCACTGAAACAAATATATTTACAATAAATATTGACGGTTCTTTAACTATAAAAGGAGATAGTGGTAATCCTGACATGCCAATTCCTTCGTCTTCGGTAAAAAGAGTTAGCGACACGAATTATACAGCTTCGCTTAGTGACGGTAGCAGTAGCGTAAATTTTACTTTTATTTTTAATAGCGATACTCAAGGGAAATATACAATGGAACTTGACGGACAATCAGTAACTGTAGATATTACTAAAAAATAATTGAAATTAATAATAGATAAAATAATTAAAAGGCATCGTGTTAGCGCGGTGTCTTTTTTATTTTTGATTGCTTTGCCTTCTTACGAAAGCTTGCAATGACAGTGCTAAAAAATTGTCATTACTAATATAAACTAATTCTTAATATAATTTTCCATAAATCTTATAAGTTCTTTTTGATAGTTTACATAATTCTTAATATCTTCGTCAGATAAGCATTTTAACATATTTATATCCAAATTTTCTAATCCTTCTATAATCGGTTTTGCAAATTCGAGTCCTTTTTTAGTTAAACTTATAAGTCTGTTTCTTTTGTCTTTCGGATTAATTTCTCTTTTTACATAACCTTTTTTTTCAAAATTATCAAGTATCGAACATACGGTTTGTTTTGGCAAAGCAAGTTTTTCAGCCAAATTATTTTGTATGCATTCTTTACTATTATAAATTATATTCAAAGTAAATAAAGCAATATCGCTTATGCCGTATTGTTTTGCGAATTTATAATAAAATCTATTTGATGCATAAAAAAGATTATACAAAGTTTCTATATATTTTTTTATTTCTTCATTTTTCATTTTTAATCCATAATTTAATTTTTCGCTTATTCTATTAAATAATAAATTTAAAATAAAACAAGCTAATTGACGGCAAAAGTTTTTATACTTTCGCCATCATTTTAAAACTTGTATATTAAATATTTTCATAAATCGCTTTATTTACAATTTTATCGTTATTCGTTTTAAAGAATAATAATAAAAATAAAATCAATAATATAATTTGTGCAGTTGGAATTGCAAACCATACTCCGTTTAATCCAAAAAATATCGGCAAAATCAAAATGCATAAAGGACTTATGCATAAAGGTTCGATATAAGTTAAAAGCGTAGAATAAACTCCGTTTCCAGAAGAATAAAAATAAGAAGTTCCCAATCTAACTATAGACTGCATCAAAAATGCAAACGCTATTATTGGCAATGCGAACGATATTATATTATTCGCTTCCTCTGACGCTCCAAAAATAAAACCGACATTATTTTTAAAAATTAAAACCGCCGAAATAAATAAAGCGCTTAAAATCAAAGCGGCAATAATTCCCTTCTTAAAAACTCTTTTCATTAATTTGTATTCTCCCGCTCCCTTAAAAAAACTAATCATTGGCTGACAACCTTCCGCTATTCCTTCAAAAAAGAGCAAAGTCGAACCGTAAATATAATTTGCAACCGAATATGCGGATACTGCAATCTCTCCTCCGTATTTTAAACATTGCAAATTATTTAGTATAACTATAAGAGAAGGCGACATTATCATACCGAAAGGCGATAATCCTATAAATAAAGCTTTCAAACTCATTTTACGATTAAACTGTTTTAAGCTAATTTTCGTTCTGCTTTTCTTTCTTATAAAGAGATAATATATTCCGCAAATTGCAACTATTCCTTCGGCTATTATCGTAGCTAGAGCCGCTCCGAACATTCCCCAATGAAAAACCATCATAAATAAATAATCTAATGTTATATTTGTTATAAGTCCAGAGCTTACAAAAGCCATAGCATGGATTGTTTTACCTTGATTTCTTATTATTGGCATGCATCCCATTGATATTATTTGAAAGCATCCTCCTAAAATAATTACGGTTGCATAAGAGTTTGCTTCTTTAAATATTTCGCCTCTCGCTCCAAGCAAATGTATTATTGGATTTTTTAATATAAATAATATTGTAGTTAATAAAACGCTTGCTATAATCAAATTTAAAAAAGTATTTACTTTAGCTTGATTTGATTTTTCTATCTCTCCCGCTCCAAGATGAATAGACATTATAACCGAGCCTCCCATACCAATCATAGAACCTATAGCGAATAATATACTTCCTATTGGGTAGATTATATTAATAGCCGCGAGTCCTTTATCTCCTAAAGTATTGCCAACAAAATAGCCGTCAACAACCGTATATAGTCCGCCTAAAAGAGTTCCTATCATAGCGGGAATGATATACTTGAAGAATGATTTTTGCATCTCTTCAACCGTTCTTGTTTGTTTTACTTGTGTCATAAAATCTCCTTTTATTTAAATTAATTTTTTATATTTATCCGAATTCGGTTAGTATAATTTCGGACTATTTTAGCAAATATTTAATTTTTTGTCAATAATTATAATTATGAAAAAATAGATAATTTTTTAATATTTAAAAAACTATAGATTTAATTAATAATTATTTAAAAAATTTTTAATATAAATAGTTGACATAGAATTACTTTGTTATATTATATTTAAATATTTAATTAATTAAGGATTTTTTTATGAAAACTATAGACGCTAAAGGAATTCCATGCCCAAAACCTTTAATTTTAACTAAAACCGCATTAACGAATGCAAATATTGGAGACGAGATAGAAGTTCTTATAAACGATGAAGTCGCGTTTCATAATATAATGGATTTTCTTAAAAATAACGGAATAACTTATACAAATGAAGGAATGAATTTCAAAATTAAAAAGAATAAAGAATTATCTTCAAATGAAAACTTTGAAAAATCTTCAGGACCGGTAATTGCCGTAGCCGATAAAAAATTTATGGGACATGGAAATGAAGAATTGGGCGCATTATTATTAAAAGCATGTTTAGGAGCTTTGAAAGACGCTAATCCTAAACCCGAAGCTTTATATTGTTATAATAGCGGAGTTTTTTTGGGAGTCGAAGAGCCTTATAAAACTTTGCTTCAAGAATTGAGAGATGCGGGAATAAAAATATTTTTCTGCGGAACTTGCGTAAAATTCTACGAACTTAACGATATAAAAGTTGAAGAGCAAACGAATATGCTTGGAATAATAGAGGCTATGGCTAACGCTTCCGCTGTTATAAGAATATAATATTTTAATTTTAAGTTAATGAAAAAGAAAAATTATTATTTCGATAATTCCACTACAAGTTTTCCTAAACCTAAAGAAGTAGCCAAAGAGATGTCAAATTTTATTATGAATATCGGAGGAACTTACGGAAGAGTTAATACCGAAAGAGGAAAAGAAACTACAAAAAAAATCGAAGAATGCCGAGAATCGCTCGCCAATATTTTAGGAGTAAAAAATAGCTCAAATGTTATATTTACTTCGGGAGCGACAAGGTCTATAAACGACATATTAATAGGACTTGATTTGCATGATACAAAAGTTTTAATATCGTCTCTCGAGCATAATGCGGTTTTAAGACCGATTTATAAATTAAGCAAAAATAAAAATGTAAAATATCAATTGATTCCTTCAATCGAAAACGGACTTATTGATATTGAAAAACTTTCTAATCTAATATCAAATACAAAAAATAAAATTTCATTGGCAATAGTAAATATGGAAAGTAATATAAGCGGAGTAATTCAGCCGATTAAAAAAATCAAAGAAACGATAGGCAATATTCCTTTGCTTGTTGATGCGACTCAATCAATAGGAATAAAAAAAATTGAAGCGGAAAAATGGAATATAGATTTTTTAGCTTTTACGGGACATAAAGGATTACTCGGTCCTACAGGAACGGGCGGTTTTTATGTAAAAAATAGCAAAAAATTAAAACCAGCTTATTTTGGCGGAGGATTTGGCGATTATTATGAAACTCCTTATAGCGTCCCCGAAATATATGAATCAGGCACGCCGAATACTGTAGGAATAATTGGACTTTTAGCGGCTTTGAAAAATAAGCCAGATTGGAAAATAAATATAGACGATTTAATCGAAACTATAAAAGAAATAGAAAGTATGAATAAATATAAAGTTATATGGTCCAAAAATAAAAAATATCAGGGATTTTTATTTTCTATAACCTTAAAAAATAACGATATGAATATGGCTAATTTAACTTATAAGCTATATAATGATTATAATATAGAATGCAGATACGGATTTCATTGCTCTTTTTTATCTCATAATTTTTACGGAAATAAAGAAGGCGCTATAAGATTTTCGTTTTCTCCATACACTAAAAAAGAAGATTTAAAATATTTAATAAATATATTAGGGAAGAAATTATGGTAAAAAGTTTTTGTTATTTACAAACGCCGAGAGATTTAATTAAAGCGGAAAAAATTTTAATGGATGCTGGAATAGAAGTCGTTGTTCGTCCAGCGCCAGAGCCTGTATTTGGAGTATGCAATATGGCTATCGATATTGAAGATAACGATAAAGTATATATTGTGTCTTTATTAGAAGCGGCGGGTTTAATGGTTAAAGTTAAAGATATTCAATAAATAATGAAAGATAATTTAAAAAATGAAATATTGGAACTTGTAAAAAGCGCCGATATTGTAAAGCCAGCGCGATATTTAGGCGGAGAGATAAACGCGATAATCAAGCCCAATGCGGATTTTAAATTTATAATGTCTTTTGCAGATTTGTATGAAGTGGCTATAAGCAATTTGGGACTTTCTATACTTTACGAAGTAATTAATTCAATAGAATACGCTTCATGCGAGAGAGTTTACGCCGTGGCTCCAGATTTTGAAAAATTATTAAGAGAAAAAAATATTCCTCTATATACTTTAGAAACTTTTAGCAAAGTGAAAGACGCCGATATTTTGGGTTTTACTCTTCAATACGAATTAATTTATACGAATATTTTGCAAATTTTAGAATTAAGTCAAATTCCGATTTTTAGAGAAGAGAGAGGAGAAGATTTTCCAATTATAGTGGCTGGAGGTCCGAGCGTTTATAATCCTTTTCCGCTTTCAAATTTCATAGATATTTTTTTAATGGGAGAATTCGACTACGAAATAAAAAACTTTGTCGATATAATTTATAATCTTAAAAAAAACGGCGCGACAAAAGACGATATATTAAAAGAATTGTCAAAATTAGAATACGCTTATATTCCGAAATATCCTAAAAATTCCGTGAAAAGAATTTTTGTTGAAAATATTAACAATATGCCTTATGTCAAAAAACCTTTAGTTCCGATTTTGGAAGGAATACAAAATAGAATTTCAGTCGAGATAGCAAGAGGTTGCGCTCATAGTTGCAGATTCTGTTTAGCGGGAATTACTTATCGTCCCGTTAGAAATAGAAAAGTTGAAAAAATAATTGAAATAGCTATGGAATCTTTGGAAGCTACGGGTTTTGGAACTTTGAATTTATTTTCGCTTTCGGCGGACGATTATCCGAATATATTTGATTTGATTGATTATCTTCAAACTTTGGGAGAGCATAAGGGATTTTCTTTGTCTTTGCCATCTTTGAGAATAGATTCTTTCGATAAAGAAACCGCTAACAGAATCGCTCAATTCAAAAAAACGGTCTTGACTTTCGCGCTCGAAGTCGGAAGTCATGAATTGAGAGAAAAAATAAACAAATCGATGGACGAAAACGCGATATTTAATATTCTTTCAGACATTCAAACTATTGGATGGAAAACGGTAAAAATTTATTTTATGATTGGCTTTACCGAAAATCCCGACAAGGAAGCGGATGAAATTATAGAAACTTTGGAGAAAATGATAAAGGCGTCAAAAAATAAAGTAAAAATAAACGCCGCAATAAATGTTTTTGTTCCAAAGCCTCATACTCCGCTTGAAAATTTAAATCAACTTACGGACGAAGAAGCGATTATTTGCATAGATAAAGTAAAAAATAGATTTAGAGGAACAAAAGTTTCTGTCAAATATCATCCTCCAAGAATGGCGGAAATTGAAGGAATAATATCTAGAGGAGACGAAATTGTCGGAGATATAATTTACGAAGCTTATAAAAACGGAGCGAGATTCGATTCTTGGGTAGAATATTTTAAATACGATATTTGGAAAAAAGTCATCGAAGATAAAGGACTTACGATAAAAGAATTAATTTCAAAAAAGAAAGAAACTCCATGGAAATGCGTGGACACTCTTATAAGTCAAAAATTTTTAAGCGGAGAATACGAAAGATTTCAAAATGGAAAATTTACCGAATATTGTTTTACGGGAAATTGTCAAAATTGCGGAATAGATTATAAAACTTATTGCCATAAATATAAGAAAGAAATTTTAAATAAAAACTTTGAAGAGATGAAAGAAGAATTGAAAACTTTAAAAAAGAGAGATATTTTTTCCGTTAATTATAAAATATTTGCGAAATTCAAAAAAGAAGGAATTTCGTCTTTACTTGGAATGCATGATTTATCGCGTATTATGATTTCGGCGCTTAAAATAGCGGGAGCAAAAATATCTTTAAGCAAAGGTTTTCATCCGCTTGAAAAAGTTTCGTTTACTCCGCCTACTCCTTTTGCCTGCGAAAGCGAGGCGGAATTTATGGAAGTTAGTTTAATCGACAATATTGATATTGATTTGATTAAAAATAAAATAAATAATTTGCTCGTTCATATTGGAATAAATATTTTAAAAATAGAGTTTATTCCGATTAATCTAAAAAAAATTAATACTCTGCCAAAAAATATTTTATACGAAATTGAAACTAATAACGATAAAGAGGCTTTTGATTTGCTTAAAAATAAAGAAGAATTAAAAGAAAGCGAAGAGAGAAAAGGAGATTATTTAATTATAATGTCCGAAAATAAAATATTGATTACTTTGCTTGACGGAAACGAAAAATTGATTCGAGTTAGAGATATAAAAAATTATCTTATTAAAAATAATATTGTTATTAAAAAAATAAAAAAATTAGATTTGGTTGAAATTAATGAATTTGTTCAGATATAAATATGTTATGTGGAGAATGTTATTACCGTTGCCAAGACTAAAGTCCGCAGAGCGATGCGGATAAGTGTTGCGGTAATGCTAGAAATTAGGATAATAGATTTTATTTCAATGTCGATTATTTAAGGCTTCGCAATGACTATTTTTTATTGACGGTTTTTTAATTTTTTAAAATAAATACTTGACATATTTTTTAATCTATGTTATATTTTAATTACATTTATACATAAATAAATAATGGATTATAAAAAAATGAATAAAAATACTGTAAATT
>ERZ1673700.2314-NODE-2314-length-15327-cov-23.812009_pt1 | contig 15327 bp, 8 predicted proteins | sample MGYA00580230_ERZ1673700 | MGnify/ENA primary metagenome ERZ1673700 (study PRJEB41218, sample SAMN15661782) | gut metagenome | host: Homo sapiens | place: Canada: London | collected 2015-08-20/2019-03-30 | study: EMG produced TPA metagenomics assembly of...
CCGGAAGATAAGAGTGCAACGCTCAGAGCTTTCGGCTCTGGGCGCTTTTATTTTTCAGAACAAACTTGATGGAATGGTAAATACACGCAACTGCAACATTTAGGAGGCAAAAAATGGCTAGACACCTGTTTACTTCGGAGTCCGTCACCGAGGGACATCCCGACAAGATCTGCGACCAGATCTCGGATGCAATTCTGGACGAGATCCTGACCCACGACCCCAATGCCCGCGTGGCCTGCGAGACCTGCGCATCCACCGGCCTTGTGCACATTATGGGCGAGATCACCACCAACTGCTATGTGGACTTCCAGAAGGTCGTCCGCGAGGTGGTGGCAGATATCGGCTACACCCGCGCAAAGTTCGGCTTTGATGCCGACACCTGTGCCGTCATCTCCAACATCGACGGCCAGAGCCCCGACATCGCACTGGGCACCAACGATCAGGTGGGCGGTGCAGGCGATCAGGGCATGATGTTCGGTTATGCCTGTGACGAGACCCCCGAGCTGATGCCCATGCCCATCAGCCTTGCCCACAAGCTGGCAAAGCGCCTGACTGCCGTGCGCAAGAGCGGCGAGATGGACTACCTGCGCCCGGACGGCAAGAGTCAGGTGACCGTGGAGTACGACGAGAACAACAAGCCCGTGCGCGTGGATGCCGTGGTCATCTCCAGCCAGCACAGCGAGAGCGTGAGCATGGAGCAGCTGCGGGCAGACGTGATGGAAAAGGTCATCAAGGCCACCATCCCCGCTGAGCTGCTGGACGAGAACACCAAGTACTACATCAACCCCACCGGCCGCTTTGTTGTGGGCGGCCCGCAGGGCGATACCGGTCTGACCGGCCGTAAGATCATCGTGGATACCTACGGCGGCTATGCACGCCACGGCGGCGGCGCCTTCTCCGGCAAGGACCCCAGCAAGGTGGACCGCAGCGCAGCCTACGCTACCCGCTGGGTGGCCAAGAACATCGTGGCTGCGGGTCTGGCAAAGCAGTGCGAGGTACAGGTGGCCTACGCCATCGGCGTGGCAAAGCCTGTGTCCATCATGGTGGATACCTTCGGCACCGGCACGGTGGCAGACGAGAAGATCGAGCAGGCTGTGGAGAAGGTGTTTGACCTGACCCCCGCTGCCATCATCTGTGACCTCGACCTGCGCAAGCCCATCTACCGTCAGCTGGCCGCTTATGGCCACATGGGCCGCGAGGATCTGGGCGTGAAGTGGGAGAACACCGACCGCGTGGACGCCCTGAAGGCTGCCGTGGCTGCCCTGTAAAAAGCGTTTTACCCTGATAGAAGGTAAGTGAAGAGAGACCGCTGCACCCGACCGTGCAGCGGTCTTTTTGCGTCACAGGGAAAAGAAAATGGTACGGTAAAAAGTATTACTTTTCCTCAAAAATCAGATAAACTTTGCGAAACGGTAAAGATTTGGTCGCGTTTTTGTAAGAAACTCACATTCTCTTGAAGGAAAAGGAAAAACAGCTGTGCAAGGCGCAGAAAATCGATACATGAAACAAATTGATATGGAACAATCGACAAAATGTGATAAAATAAAACCAGATATGCGCACTTGTGTGCATGGTACGGATGGTAAACAGCAATAAGGAGTTATGTGACTATGTCTATTGAAATTTCCCCTAAGTCCTTCTTTGAGCAGCCCAGTGTGGCGGATATGCGGCTGATCGCCTGCCCCGGTGCAGAGGAGCTGACCGGCCTGATCGACAAGCACCTTGTCCGTTGGGCAAAGGCTGCCGGAATTGAAAAAGACACCTTCATTATTTCCTGCGACTGCCCCCGCTTCCAGAGCGGCGACGCCAAGGGTCTGGTCAAGGAGTCTGTCCGCGGCGACGATATCTTTATCGTGGTGGACCCGGGCAATTACAGCGTCACCTACAAGCTGTTCAACTACGAGAACCACATGTCCCCGGACGACCACTTTGCAAACCTGAAGCGTCTGATCCAGGCTGTGGCCGGTAAGGCACACCGCGTTTCCGTTATCATGCCCAGCCTGTACGGCGGCCGTCAGCACCGCCGCGTGGTGCGCGAGAGCCTGGACTGCGCTGTGGCCCTGCAGGAGCTGCAGACCATGGGCGTGCGCAACATCATCACCTTTGACGCACACGACCCCCGCGTGCAGAACGCAGTGCCCCTGATGAGCTTTGATAATGCCATGCCCACCTATCAGGTGCTCAAGAGCCTGCTGAAGAAGGACCCCACCCTGTCCTTCGACAAGGAGAAGTTCACCGTGGTCAGCCCGGACGAGGGCGCGATGAACCGCAATATGTACTTCTCCAGCGTGCTGGGCTGCAACCTGGGTATGTTCTACAAGCGCCGCGACTACACCCGCGTGGTGAACGGCCGCAACCCCATCGTTGCCCATGAGTATCTGGGCGAGAGCGTGGAGGGCAAGACCGTCTTTATCGCGGACGATATCATTGCTTCCGGCGAGAGCATGCTGGAGGTCGCCAGCAACCTGAAGGAGCGCGGCGCTGCCAACATCATCGCCAACGCCACCTTCCCCCTGTTCACCAGCGGTCTGGAGAAGTTCGACAAGGCTGTGGCAAACGGCACCCTGACCTACGTTGTGGGCACCAACCTGACCTACCGTATGCCCGAGCTGCTGACCCGCGACTGGTATGTGGACGTGGATGTTTCCAAGTACGCTGCCTACTTTGTGGTGGCGCTGAACCACGATATGTCCGTTTCCAGCATCATCGACCCCCTGAAGAAGATCGAGAACCTGCTGGCAAACCGCAAGTAAGAAGCTGTTCCAAAGCCCCTGCACCCTGCGTGCAGGGGCTTTTTGCGCTTTCATAGAGAAAAGGAAGTGTATCATGAGAAACAGCAGCGTTATAGGGTGCTTTCGCTAATCGGCTCTTTTCACAAAAAATGATATACTAATATATTAATTGTAACAAAAGGCACTAAATACTATTTACAAATCATGATATAAATGGTATTCTTTGTACAAGATTGAAGCAGGGAGGCACCTGCTGTGAAGAAAAAAATCGGAGAAAAAGCAAGCGAGTCCGGCCTTCAAAGCTGGGCATAACAAAGTACGCAGACACGTACAAGAAGGAGAAAACACTATGAAACGCCGCGATTTTATGAAGCTTTCCGCCGCTACCGCGCTGGGCGCTACCGTGGCCGCTATGGCACCCTCGGCTCTGGCTGCGACAGAGCTGGACCAGACCAACGGAGATCTGCACACTACCGTAGATCGCAAGACCGCAGCTATGGGTCTGGGCGATGGCAAGACCTTTGCTTATGACCCGGAAAACCCGTACCTGAACGTGAATGTGGGTCTGTTTCATGATGCGCAGGTAATGGTGGGCGGTCAGAATGTTGGTGCTGCTACCTATTACCTGCCCGACGGCATGGATCCCTGGGCGCCGGCAGTTATCGTGCTGACCCCGGACAACACCACCGCAAGGGCGTTCTCCGGCTCGGTCACAGGTCGTATGTGGCGCACGGTGGCGTGCAAAAATAAGATCGCCGTTGCATTTTTCGGTCCTGAAAACGGCGGCAGCTGGAACCTTTCCCTGAGCTCTGCCGGTCGTGATGACGCAACAGCGCTGGATGCATTGTATCAGCTCATGCGCAAAAAGGGCGTTAAGCTGTCCGGCGCATTCTCCATGGACAAGTCCCACACTGCACTGGTGGGCTACAAGGAGGGCGGCGCAGCCGCTCTGCTGTTCGGCGCTCGCTGGGCAAGCGATTTCAGCTCCATCTGCGCCGTGGATGCCGTTGAGGTCCCGGCAGCTTCTCTGGAGGCAGTGGGCGGCGAGTATGTGCTGCCCTTCCCCGGCGACTCCACCCGTGGCGTGCAGGAGGAAGCCATTGCGGCAAAGACAGTGGATACTCCCGTTTGGTTCGTCCGCTCCAAGGCGGATACTGCCAATAAGGCAGCGCTGGATTTCTACCTGAACGCCAATCAGGCCGTGTCAAAGGGGAACGGCGTGTATGTCAGCAGCCGTACAGGCTCTGCCGCCGAGGTGTGGGTCACCGAAAAAGCACAGTGCCCGGCAGCCATCTGGGAAAAGTTCTCCGGTCAGTTCAAGCGCTTTATGGCACTGCAGCTGCCGGGTCGCGTAGCAAAGGCAGAGGACTTTACCCGTCGGGGCTTTGATATCCATGAGGAGTGGGTCAACGGCGAGCTGCGCCGCTGGATGGTCTATGTGCCGTCCACCTATACCGGCAGCAAAAAGGTGCCGCTGGTGCTGGTGATGCACGGCTACACCGCCTCCATGTACGCCATTGCCGAAGAGTCCCGCTGGTACGATGTGGCAGAGCAGAACGGCTTTATCGTGGTGTTTGCGCAGGGCCTGGTACGTCCCGCAGACCTGATGGGCAACATTCCCACCGCCATGTGGCTGGCAGGTCCCTTTGCCGCACTGGCTGGTAAGGATACCGACCCCAGCGTGGATTTGGAGTTCATCAACAGTCTGCTGGACCGCATGGAGCGGGATTACAGCATCGACACCACCCGCGTGTATGCTACCGGTCACTCCAACGGCAGCCTGATGACTTGGGCTACCGCCTGCCGCTACGCAAGCCGCTTTGCCGCCATTGCACCCGTCGGCTATATGTTTGCCCCACTGCCGGAGCTTGACCCCGCTGTTCTGCTGCCGACATGGGCTTTCCTGGGCGAGTACGACTCGGCAGGTGTGGCAGAGCTGGTGGAGGATAACGGGACGGTGAAGGCGCTGCAGGGCTGGAACGCCCACAACGCCACCAACGAGGCAGCTGTTGCAGAAAGCACCTCCTACGATGGCGCTTTTGTGACCAAGAGCTTTATGGGGGGCAACGCTCCGCTGGTGCAGTACACCGTGGTCAAGGATACCCCTCACGTTTACCTGCAGGAGGAGAGCGTTGCCATCTGGAATGAGTTCTTCTCCCGTTACAGCCGCGGTGCGGACGGCACCCTGTACTATCAGGGCAATGCCGTGACCGCCGGTAAGCATCAGCCCAGCGCAGACTGGTACGCTGCAAAATAAGTTGATAATGCCCGCCGCGCGGCGGTACAGAAGCTTTATATCTCGGGACACCGGAACGTCTGCGGACGCTCCGGTGTCCCTTTTTATGTTTTGCGGCGGCTTGTGTTAAGTTTTTGAAAATTCGTGCCGGGGGCTTTGCAAATCCCGGTGGGTTTATGCTATATTTAAGTTGAAATACTTTGCATTCTGACAGAAAGGAAAAACGCCATGGAGCATTTTGTGGAGTTTGAAGATGTCTGTAAATATTACCAGACCGGCAGTGTGAAGATCGCTGCCGCAGACCACCTGAATTTCTATGTGGACAAGGGCGAGTTCTGCATCATCGTGGGGCCCTCCGGTGCGGGCAAGACCACCCTGCTGAACATTCTGGGCGGCATGGACAACTGCGACGAGGGCAACGTCTGGCTGGACGGCCGCAACGTGAGCCGCTTTTCCGCCCGAGAGCTGACCACCTACCGCCGTTATGACGTGGGCTTTGTGTTCCAGTTCTACAACTTGGTGCAGAACCTGACCGCGCTGGAAAACGTGGAGCTTGCCAGTGAGATCTGCCGCGACCCGCTGGATCCCGCCGAGACCTTGCGCAGCGTGGGGCTGGGCGAGCGGCTGAACAACTTCCCGGCGCAGCTTTCCGGCGGCGAGCAGCAGCGGGTGTCCATTGCCCGCGCACTGGCCAAAAACCCCAAGCTGCTGCTCTGCGACGAGCCCACCGGTGCGCTGGACTACCGCACCGGCAAACAGGTGCTGGGCCTTTTGCAGGATACCTGCCGCAAGACCGGACGCACCGTCATTGTTATTACCCACAACACGGCACTGACCGGTATGGCCGACCGCATCATTCAGGTGCGCAGCGGCCGCATCGTGTCCAATCAGGTCAACGAGCACCCGGTGCCGGTGGAACAGATCGAGTGGTGAGAACTGTGCAGAAAAGTTACCGCAAAAATATCCTGCGCGAGATGAAAAGCAGCATCAGCCGGGTGGTGTCCCTGTTTGGCATCGTGGCGCTGGGGGTGATGATGCTCACCGGCCTGATGTGCATTGCCCCCGATATGCGCACCGCTGCCCAGAAGTACTATGTGCAGCAGAATGTGTTCGACCTGCGGGTGCTGTCCACCCTTGGCCTCAGTCAGAGCGATATCAGCGCGATTGCCGCTGTGGACGGGGTGGACGCCGTGCAGGCGGTGAAGTATCAGGACGTAGAAGGCCACTGGACAGGGGACGACCAGACCACGGTGGCGCGGCTGTATCAGCTGCCTGCCGACCCGCAGGCCGATACGCCGGAGAACATGAACCGTCCGGTGCTGCTGTCCGGCCGGATGCCGGAAGCTGCCGGGGAGTGCGTGGTGCATGTGATGGGCCACGGCAGCCCGGTGGAGCTGGGCACCCAGTTGACCCTGCCGGAAGAGACCGAGGGGGTCAGCGGGCAGGTGTTCACGGTGGTGGGCACGGTGCAGGACCCGCTGCATTTTTCCTCCGATTCCGAGAGCAGCACCGTGGGCGATGGCCAGCTGGACTGCATCCTGTTTGTGCCGGAGGGCACTTTGACCGCAGATTATTATACGGTGTGCTATATCAAGGCAGAAAACGCCGGATTGTATGATAATTATTCCGATGAATATCAGGCCGCAGTGGATGCCGTAGCGGAAAAGCTCAAGGCCATCCAGAGCGTGCAGTGCACCGCCCGGCGGGAAGAGCTGATGGACACCGCCAACGACAAGCTGACCGAAGCACGCGCAGAGTACGACAGCCAGAAGGCCGAAGCCGAACGTCAGTTTGCCGAGGCGGAGGCAAAGCTTGCGGACGCACAGGCACAGCTGGATGCCGCCAAGGCGCAGCTGGAGGCCGGTGAAAAGGAGCTTGCCGCCCAGAAGGCTGCCCTGCCGGACACCATGCAAAGCGGTGCCGACAAGCTGGTGAGCAGCGAAGCGCAGGTGCTGGAATTTGAGGAACAGTTACAGCAAATCGAGCTGCTGGTCAACCTGAAAAAGGTGGCCGACCCTCTGCTGACCTACGCGGAAGCTGCCCTGCGCAACGCCGAAAAGGCGCTGGACGAAGCCGAGCCGGAGGACGAGGACTACATTGAACTGCGGGATGCGCTGGCCAAGGCGCAGGCCGCTTACGACAACATCTATAACCAGCTGCAGGGCTATCAGCAGCAGCTGGACGCGGGCAAGCGGCAGATGTACAAGCAGGGGCTTATCTCCTCGCCGAACCTCTCCAACGACCAGCTGGTGACCGAGGCCAAGGCTGCGCTGCGCAAGATGAAATTGCAGCTTTTGCAGGGACAATTGCAGCTGACCACCGGCACAGCCAGCGCCTACACCCAGTTCGATGCCGCACAAAAGCAGCTGGAAGAGGGTTGGGCAGAATACAACGCCGGGCAGACCCAGCTGGAAGAATCCCGCACCGAGTACGAGAGCCAGAAGGCCGAGGCAGAGCAGAAGCTGGCGGACGGCCTTGCCCAGCTGAACGATGCCGAGGAGCAGGTGAGCCAGATCAAAAAGGGCGAGTGGTATGTGCTGGACCGCACCTCCACCATGAGCTGCGTCACCTTTGCCCAGTACGCCGACCGCATGGACGCCATTGCCCGGGTGTTCCCGGTGTTCTTCTTCCTTGTGGCGGCGCTGGTGGCTACCACCACCATGACCCGCATGGTGGACGAGAACCGCCTGCAGATGGGCACCTTAAAGGCGCTGGGCTACTCCAATTTCAGCATCGCGGGCAAGTACCTGTTCTACGCGATGCTGGCCACCATTCTGGGCAGCATCGTCGGCATGGTGGTGGGCTTTGTGGTGTTCCCTATCATTATCTGGAACGCCTATCAGCTGGTGTTCAGCCTGCCCACCTTCACCCTGCACTTCTACCCGAGCATGGCAGCTGCCAGTGTGGGCATCAGCGCCGCCGTCATCGGCTTTGCCACATGGTACGCCTGCCGTTCCAGTCTGGCCGAAAAGACCGCAGCTTTGCTGCTGCCCCGGGCTCCCGTGGCGGGCAAGCGCATCCTGATGGAGCGCATCACCCCGCTGTGGTCCCGGATGTCCTTCTCCCAAAAGACCACCGCCCGCAACCTGTTCCGGTATAAAAAGCGGTTCTTCATGACCGTGCTGGGCGTGGCGGGCTGTACCGCGCTGCTGCTCATCGGCTTTGGCATTCAGGATTCCCTGCTGCCCATCGTCACAAAGCAGTCTACGGAGCTGACCCACAACGATATGTCCATCACCCTCAGCGACCCCAAAGCCCTGACCATGGAGCAGGGGCTGGCAGAGGAGCTGGACAGCAACAGCGCCGTGCAGAACTGGGGCGCGGTGTATACCAAATCCACCACCATCTACAATGCCGAAGGCGAGAGTGCAAGCGTGAGCATCGTGGCTGCGGCAAAGGACAGCGACCTGACCCGCTATGTTACCTTCCGCACCCGCAAGGGGCACAAGGCCATCAGCTTTGACAGCGGCAGCGTCATCCTGACCGAAAAGACCGCCGAGAACTTGGGCCTGCACACCGGCGATACCTTCTGGGTGGAGAACACCGAAGGTGCCCGGGTGGAGCTGACCCTGACCGGCATCACGGAAAACTATATGTTCACCCGGCTGTACCTCTCATGCGTACAGCTGGAAAGCCTGCTGGGCACGGAGGATATCCCGTGGAACACGGTCTATGGCCAGACCACCTGCACCGATGCTGCCGGGTACAACGCCCTGCGCACCGACCTGCTGGACTGCAACTACGTCAGCAGCATCAGCTTTACCGAGGACACCACCGAACTGTTCGATAACCTCATCGTCAGTCTGGGCTATGTGGTGGTGCTGATCATCATCTGTGCGGCGGCGCTGGCGGCTGTGGTGCTGTATAACCTCATCAGCGTCAACCTTGGAGAGCGCAAAAAGGAGCTGGCGACCATCAAGGTGCTGGGCTTCTACGATCAGGAGGTGTACCGCTACATCTTCCGCGAGATCGAGCTGCTGGCGCTTATCGGCTCCGGCGTGGGTCTGGCACTGGGGGTGCCGCTGCACAAGTTCATTGTGTTGACCGTGGAGATGGATCAGCTCATGTTCATCCGCACCATCGCCCCCCGCAGCTACCTGCTGGCGGTGGCGCTGACCATGGTGTTTACCGTGGTGGTCTGCTTTGTCATGCGGCGGCACGTCCGGCGCATCAGCATGGTGGAAAGCATGAAGGCCCCGGAGTAATTACAAAGCAAAACCATAAAAAACACCCCCTGCGGTCTGTACGGGCAGACCGCAGGGGGTGCTTGGCTTTTTATACGCTCAGGGAATCAGAGGAACACATACTTGAGGATGAACAGCACGGTGAGCACATACATCAGCGGGCTGATCTTCTTCTCCTTGGCCTTGCCGGTGATCACATTGATGATGGTCCAGGAGATGATGCCGATGGCAATACCCTCGGAGATGCTGTAAGCGGTGGGCATAGCCAGAATGGTCAGGAAGGCGGGGATGCCCTCGCTGGGATCATTGAAATCGATCTTGATGGCAGAACCCATCATGTAGAAGCCCACAATGATCAGAGCCGGAGCGGTAGCAAAGCTGGGGATGGTGAGGAACAGCGGGCTGAAGATGGTAGCCAGCAGGAACAGCACGCCGGTGGTCATAGCGGTCAGACCGGTGCGGCCGCCCTCGGTAACGCCGGAGGCGCTCTCCACGAAGGTGGTGGTGGTGGAAGTACCCAGCACAGCGCCCACGCAGGTGCCGATGGAGTCCGCCATCAGTGCGCCCTTGATGTTGGGCAGACGGCCGTCCTCGTCCAGCATATCAGCCTTGGAGGCCACGCCGATCAGGGTGCCCAGCGTGTCGAACAGGTCCACGAACAGGAAGGAGAACATGACAGCGAAGAAGTTCAGCAGGCCGACACCGGAGAAATCGGTCTTGAACACCTGACCAAAAGTCTCGCCCAGTGCGGAGAAGTCGAAGCTGACAAAGGCGGTGGGGATGACGGAGTACATACCGGCATCCACATCGGGGACGTAGATACCGGTCAGCTCGCACACGATGCCCAGCAGCCAGGTGATCAGGATGCCGTACAGGATGCCGCCCTTGACCTTCTTGACCAGCAGGATGGCGGTGATGACCACGCCCAGCAGAGCCAGAATAGCGCCCACGCCCACGCTGTGGAAGGTTGCGCCCTTGAAGTGCTGGTAGGTGACCAGCGTGGAATCGCTGTTGACGATCAGCTTGGCGTTCTGCAGGCCGACAAAGGCCACGAACAGGCCGATGCCCACGCTGACGGCGCTCTTCAGGGTCATGGGAATGGCGTTGAAGATGCCCTCGCGCACATTGGTCAGGGACAGTGCAATGAAGATGACGCCCTCAACAAAGACGGCCATCAGAGCCAGCTGCCAGCTGTAACCCATGGTCAGCACGACCGTGTAGGCAAAGTAGGCGTTCAGGCCCATGCCGGGAGCCAGGGCAAAGGGGTAGTTGGCCAGCACAGCCATCAGTGCGGTGGCAATAAAGGATGCCAGCGCGGTGGCGATCAGCACAGCCTTGGAATCCATGCCCGCTGCGGACAGGATGTTGGGGTTGACGGCAAGGATGTAAGCCATGGTCATGAAGGTGGTGATACCGGCCATGATCTCGGTCTTTACATCGGTGTGGTTTTCTTTCAGGTGAAAGAACTTTTCTAACATGAGAAACCTCCTGCTTCCAATAAAACACTCCGCCGGTTGCGGACGGCGGAGAAAGAACAGTTCCCATTCTATCAGCTGAAAACGTTTTTGTCCACACCAGAAACACACAAATTTCGCAATTTGTTCAAATTTTCTTAAATGAGTATGACTTATCTCACAAAAAATCCGGCTTTTTTTGGTAGTTTGGACGGAATGCAGGCACCTTATGCAGAAAAAATGTGTGCGGAAAAAAGTAGTTCCGAAACACCCTACGGGTGTTTCGGAACTACAAATAAAATATTTTTTACAAATTACCGGCGCTTACAGCGTTTCTACCCGGTCGAACAGATCCTTTGCGGCTTCCACGGCGTCCTTACTTCCAAAGGCCACCCGCACGCCGCCGGACAGCACGTCAGACAGGGCAGCGGCCTGCTCTTTCAGCAGGGCGGTGTCCACGCTGCACAGCGCCTTGCGGTCGGCGGCGAGCATCTCGTCCGTGATGCCGCAGAAGTACCGGTGATCCAGTTCCCGGGCAGCGGCGCGTGCCTTGCGGGGTGTGTCTAGCTTGGCAGCAGTGCCCACGATGAATTCGTCCAGATCCCGGGCGGTGTAGTCCCGGGCGGCAAGGGCGGCAGGGGCATTTGCGAAGGTCTCGTAGCTTTCCCGCAGGTGGGGGTCCCGGTAGGTGTACAAAAACTCGATGCCGTCGGCACAGAGCATTCCGGTGCCGTAGGCACCGCCCACCTCCCGGATGGCGTGCCACAGGTATTCGTAGCTCATCACCCGCGCCAGCACCCGGCGGCTGTCCCGGGGCATGGGCCAAGCCAGCACATCGTAGTTCACGCCGCCGTCAATGATAAAGGCTTCGTTCACCGGGGGCGTCAGAGGCTGGGTGTAGGGCTGCGCCGGGGTACGCCGGGCGGCGGCAAAGCGGCTTTCCGGCAGCAGGGTGCGCAGCTTTTCCAGTGCAGCTTCGGTGCCGTGCAGGCTGACGGTCAGGGCGGCAGTTTGCAGCACCCGGCTGCGCACAGCATCCAGTTTTGCGCCCAGTGCCGCCCAGTCGGCCTTTTCCAGCAGATTGCACAGGAAGTGGTAGTAGCTCACGCCGGTGCAGGCTTCGTCCGCAGCGCCCTCTACATAATAATGGGCGCGGGCGCGGGTAGAGGCAAACTCGTTGCCCTGCTGGATGAACAGCTGCTCCATGCGCAGCTTCAGCTGGCTGACCACCCGGGCATAGGCCGCTTCGGCGGCAGCGCCGGTAAGGACGGTATCGTACAGCCACTCGCCGCCGATCTCCACCGCCTTTTCCAAACTGCGCTCTAGCAGGCTCAGGCAGAGGGTGAGTTTCGCGTGGCAGGGAGAACCCTCCTGCCGTCCGGTCCAGAGATCCAGCTGGGCGCGGCTGTCGCCCAGCCATGTGCTGCGCAGGGTGTTCAGCTGCTGGGCGGTATGGGCGGGGGTGTCCAGCTCGTCCAGCACATCGGTGAGCAGATTCAGGTATTGCAGCTCCTCCGGGGTGACAGTGCCAAGATCATAGTAGAAATTCAGGTACAGGCTGCCGGCAGAGGGGTGGCGCAGCAGGGTGGCACCGGCCAGCTGCTCGGTGCTGCCCTGCGGGGTGGCATCGCCTGCGCCAAGGTCGGCGGCGGTGAGGGGATGCTCCAGCACCAGCTTGCCGTCGGTGCGCACCGGGGCGGCGGTATCCTCAGTCTTGGGTGCGGTGGGAATTTGCACCACCTGCACCGGGGCGGGGGCAAACAGCTCCCGCAGCAGGGCGTCGAACCAGCCCTCCTCCAGCTTGCTGCGCAGGGCGGCAAAGAGCTTGTCCGTGTGCAGCAGCAGGGTAGCATCGCCGGTGTGCAGCCAGCCGGTGGCGGCGTTGATGGCGTCCAGCACGCCGTCCGGCAGACTGCCCGGGCGCTCCAGCGAGGCAAACTCGGCCTCGTTCAAAGCGGCCAGCAGCAGGTCGTGAGGAATGCCGGTCTTTAGCAGCTCGTCCACAGCCTTGCGCACGGCGGGGGCAAACTTGCGGGCAGAATCCACCGTAGCACCGCGCAGCAGCAGCTCCAAGGTGGGCTGCAGGGTGCTGTCGTCAAAGCCGATGTCGATATCTGCGCCCAGCTGCTCAGCCAGCAGCGCGGCCTTGAGGGGGGAGCTGTTGGTGCTCAGCAGCGCACCCAGCAAAATCTCCACACCCAGCTGCCGCTCACGGTCGGCAAATGCGCCGGTGTACCATGCCAGTGCGCACTGCACCTCATCCGGCTTGGGCTGGTCGGTGTAGTAGGGCAGCTCCACGAATGCGCCGGGCTGCTCGTCCTGCATGGTCAGGCGGGGACGGGCAGCGGCCTTGGGCATCTTGGACAGGTAGTCCTTATCCAGCCGCGCCAGCTTATCGGCCATGTCCATCTTGCCGTACAGGGTGATGCAGCAGTTGTCGGCGCTGTAATGGCGGCGGTACACCCGCTGGTATTTCTCATAGGTCAGGGCGGGGATGGACGCCGGGTCGCCGCCGGACACAAAGCCGTAAGCGGTATCCGGGAACATCGCTCTTTGCAGGGCGTTTTGCAGCTGGGCATCCGGGGAGGCCAGCGCACCCTGCATCTCATTGTAGACCACACCGCTGACCGTGCCGTCCGCATCCCGGTGCCAGCCCTCCTGCTCGAACACCGCAGAGTCCACCATAGCCAGCGGGCAGAACACCGCGTTCAGGTAGACGTCCATCAGGTTGCAGAAATCGGTCTCGTTGGGGGTGGCAAAGGGGTAGACCGTTTTGTCCGGGAAGGTCATCGCATTGAGGAAGGAAGCCATGCTGCTTTTGAGCAGCTGCACAAAGGGGGAGCTGACCGGGTATTTTTCACTGCCCGCCAGCACAGAGTGCTCCAGAATGTGGAACACGCCGGTGTCATCGGAGGGGAAGGTGCCGAAGCCGATGCCAAAGGCCTTGTTGACGTCCTCGTTCTCCACCAGCAGCACGGCTGCGCCGCTGACGTCATGGGTGAGCAGGGTCAAAGTACCGTGCTGCTCGGGGCAGTCCTCGGTGCGCAGGACGGTATAACCGGGATAGTGTGCCATTTTTATTCTCCTTTACGGGATGTTTTTCACAGAGGATGCGCCTGCGGCTCAGCCGCCGAACAGGCCGAAAAAGCTGGTGTGGGTCACGCCCAGCACAAGGAAAAGGGCAATCAGGGCGAACAGCACGCCGATGATGATGTCCATCTGGTGCACCGTGAGCGGGAATTTATCGTAAAGCTTTTCCTTGGGGTTTACAAAGTCCTTGTTGCCGTTGTCCAGCAGGCGCTTTTTGCCCTGCTCAAAATCGGCCTTCTGCGCCTGCAATTCAGCCTGCTGGCGGGCAAGTTCTGCCTCGCGGGCGGCCAGTGCGGCCTCGCGGCGTTCAAGCTCGGTCTGGGTATCCGGGGTGGGCTGTGCCATGGAAAGTCCCTCCTGTAAGCATAAGATGTTTTTCCTTATGATACCACAAAAATGTGGACAAAAAAAGCACCCGCAGTGCAAAGACTGCGGGTGCAAAGGGGGATGATGAGGAGATTACTTCTTAGCCAGATACTTGCGGATATCAATGGCGACAGCCACGATAATGACAAGGCCCTGAACGATGTAGGTGTAAGAGGAGTTGACGTTCATGAACTGCAGAGCGACCTTCATCAGCTCAAAGACCAGAACGCCGACCAGAATGCCGGGGACGGTGCCGACACCGCCGGTGGTGGAAACGCCGCCGATGGTAGAAGCTGCGATAGCGTCCAGCTCATAGCCCATTGCAGTGTTGACGGATGCGCCGCCGGACTTTGCAGCCAGCAGGCAGCCGGCCAGACCGAACATGCAGGAAGCGAGGATGTAGATGCGGATCTTGGTGGCGTAAACATTGACACCGGCCACCTCAGCAGCAGCCTCGTTGCCGCCGATGGCGTACATGTACTTGCCGTGGCGGGTCTTGTTGTACAGGAACCAGAAGCAGACAGCCACGATCAGGGCGAACCAGATCAGCACGGGAATGGCAAGGAAGGTATCCTTTGCCAGTGCGGTGAAGTTGGAGTTCAGAGAGCCGATGGGGGTACCGCCGGTGTACACAAGGCAGATACCGTAGACCACCTGCTGCATACCCAAGGTAGCAATGAAGGGCTGCACCTTCAGGTAGCTGACCACCAGTCCGTTGCACAGACCCACGATGGCGCAGATGGCAATGACCAGAATGAACACCACGGGGGTGGACAGGGTGGGCATATTGGGGTAGAACTTGCCGGAAGCGCCTTCGGTCTGCGCAAAAATGCAGGCAAGGCAGGCGGCAAAACCAGCCAGACGGCCAGCGGACAGGTCGTTACCGGTGGTGATCAGGCAGCCGGAAATGCCCAGCGCGATGATGTAGCGGATGGACACGTTCTTGAACAGGTTGATCATGTTGGTGCCGGAGAAGAAGTTGGGGTGAATGATGCCAACGATCAGAGTGACGGCCAGCATCATCATGATAATGGCGTTGTTGCTGAGCCACTTGCCCACAGCCTTGCCATTCAATTTTTTGGTAGCTTCCACGATAGACAGCCTCCTTATTTACTGATTTGCCGCAGCGGTGGGTGCGGTCTCGAACTGGGTAGCCAGTGCCATGATGTTTTCCTGCGTAGCGTCCTTGCCGTCGATAAAGCCGGTGATACGGCCATCGCACATGACCATGACACGGTTGGACATACCGATGATCTCGCTCATTT
>ERZ1673700.2321-NODE-2321-length-15293-cov-25.122523_pt1 | contig 15293 bp, 17 predicted proteins | sample MGYA00580230_ERZ1673700 | MGnify/ENA primary metagenome ERZ1673700 (study PRJEB41218, sample SAMN15661782) | gut metagenome | host: Homo sapiens | place: Canada: London | collected 2015-08-20/2019-03-30 | study: EMG produced TPA metagenomics assembly of...
ATTTCTTCCTGCACTGCCATCACCTCCCGTGCAGCAGGGTGATTTTAGCGGTCATACTCTGCCGGGGGCTTGGTGCGGGGCTTTTCTGTGGGCGGTTCATCAGGCACCGGCAGCACCAGCAGACGGTTGCCCAATTTCAGAAAGGCTTCCGGCTGATGAAAAAGCTGCTCATACTTCTGCGCCATCTCCGGGGTCAGGGATGCAAAATCTTCCTCGCCCAGACCCACCACGAGAAAAGTCCCGGCAACGGCATCGTACATCTGTCCGTTCTCATCCCGCAAGGCACGGTTCAACGGTAGCCCCATGAGCTTGCCGTCATCGTTGTAGACGATGGCAACCGGATCTTCAAACGGATAGCTTGCGCCGATGGAGCCGCCCACCGCCTGCTGCAAAGCTTTCAGGTCGTTATCAATCTCGACCTGCTGCGGATACTGCCCCGACGCAATTTTCAACACCGACAGGGTGTTTTCATTCTGTTCCATTATCATTCTCCTCAAAGATGGTGTTCTCCCGCCCGGCATGGGCGGCGTTCAGCAGAGCCGCCACGAAGAAGCCGAAAAAGACACCTGCTTCAAAAAATGCGAAACCGGTAAAAAAGTTCAGCATGGCACACCTCAGTCGATGCAGATGCAGGTCAGCTTGTGCCCATCTGCCATCAGGGTGGTGCTGTGGCTTTCCAGATAGGTCTGAAAGCGATAAATATCCTCCACCGTCAGGGATACGATGGTGCTGTGCCCATCGGTGCGGTAGAAAATGACCGGGCCGGTCAGGTATCGCTTGCCTGCCAGCTTGAGAACCTGCGCCGGATTGTAGCTGATAAACAGCGGCGCACCCTTCACGGCGATCAGAGCATCGTCCTCATCGAAACAGGGTAGAACGGAAGGGGCATCCTCCTCCACGATAATGGTCAGTTCCATGTCCGGGCCGATGGCGGCAAGGTAGACATTCTCGCTTGCCATTTCGGTCAGGCGGGATGCCGCCTGTTTCAGCATGGACAGGATGTTCACGTCCACCATGATCTGCGGAGCGTGAGTTGCGGAGTGAAAAGGAATCGTATTGTTCATAGGCGTTACCTCCAAATTTTTGCAAACAAAAAAGACCCTATCGGGTCTTGCGTTACGGGTCAGCGTTCGTTGTGGCGCTGTTGCTTTTTCTGCCACGCATCCAAAAGCTGAATAATTTTTTCTTCCATTTGCCGAGGCGTATAGCTGCGTGGAAAGTATTTTCGCAGGATGTCGTTTTTGATAGTTACGGTGTCCTGCTCACTCTTCTTTTCCTGCCCCAAAATATCAAACGCCTTTTCATAGGTGAACTCACCACACTGCGCCATCTTCTTTAGTTGCTGAGCCTGCGATACAGATGGGGCATTTTGGGTACCATCCATGGCTTCTAAAAAATCCCGCTGTTGGTTTTCGTCCAGATAGGACAGCTCCACAGCGGGATTGAAGGAGATCTTCTTTTGATCTACGAGGTCGAGCATTTCCGGGATGAGGTTGGTCAGGCGGATATAACGTCGAACTGTATCACCGCTTATGCCTTGGTCTTTGGCAACTGCATCATCGCTGCGGAACTTCGCCGCAACTTGCGGCGAAGTTAAATCCGACCTAGCACCTTGATTTTTTAGAGCTTCCAGCTTCATTTTGTAGGCGAAAGCCCTTTCACTGGGCAAAATGTTTTCACGTTGGAGATTCGAGTCCACCATGAGCAAAACTGCGGCATCATCATCCATGTTGCGGACAATGACCGGCAGGGTTTCCAGCCCGGCAAGCTGTGCAGCGTGCTGACGGCGGTGCCCGGAGATGATCTCATAGCCCCCTTCCGGGCGAGGGCGGGCAATCAGCGGAGAAAGCACGCCGTACTGTTCCACGCTTTCCACCGTACGTTGCATGGATTCATCGTCCAAGACCTTAAAGGGGTGGTTTTTGAAGGGGAACAACTCTCCAATGGGAATCTGCTGCACCTGCTCCCGCTGCTGTTCCTGTCGGGATTCTTCCGTGGAGAAAATGTCATCTGCCCCTTTCAGCGACACGTTTAAGCTGTTTTTCGGCATTCGCCATCACCTCCTTTGTCAGAGAGCGGTAGGCTTCTGTCACCTTGCCTTTGGGGTCGTGCTGGAAAATACTCTTACCCACGGCACTGATTTCCGCAGCACGGACAGACCGGGGAATGGTCTGGTCGAACACCTTGATCTTGCTGCCGTAGGCACCTCGAATCAAATTGTCGATCTGCTGTCCGTAGTTGGTGCGGCTGTCGGTCATGGTCAGCAGGATACCCTCAATTTTTAGCTTCGGGTTGATCTGCCGCCGAACCTTTTGGACGGTCTGCAAAAGCTGTTCCAAGCCTTTTGCGGACAGGTACTGCGCCTGCACGGGAATTAAGGCAGCGTCTGCCGCCGCCAGTGCATTGATGGTGAGCATCCCCAGCGAGGGCATACAGTCCAGCAGAATAAAATCGTACTCCCGTTTGGCACTGTCCAGCACCTGTTTCAGCATCTTTTCCCGGTTCATGCTGTTCACAAGGGCAACTTCCAGCCCTGCCAGTTCGATGCTTGCCGGAATCAGGTCAACGCCCTCTGCGTGGTGCAGGATGCCCTCGCCGGGCTGAATGGGCTGATCGTTCATGGCTTTCTGCATCAGGGTGGAAAGGGTGGTGGGCAGTTCATCGGGCTGTTGCCAGCCCATGCTGATGGTCAGCGACCCCTGTGGGTCAGTGTCCACCAACAGAACTTTCTTTCCCTCCATTGCCAGCCCGATGCCCAGATTCTCACAGGTGGTGCTTTTCCCCACACCACCTTTTTGATTGGTGACTGCGATAATCGTAGCTTTCTTTGCGATAACATCACCCCGCCTTCGGTGAACCGCGCGCAAAGTCGTGGTTCGTCTTGTTCTGGTAATAGAGGTTCATGGTGGTGGGCGCATTGTAGAGCATCGCCAGCAGATACTGCTTCATGTTCCGCACCGGGGCGGTGTTTTCTGCCAGAGAATCCAGCACAAAACGGATGTGGTCGGCGTTCAGCTTTTTCAGCCGACTGCGTACCACCTCGGTGGGCTTATCATCTCCGGCAATACGCAACATCTTGCGTTTGGTGGAACAGGTATCCACAAGCAAGTCTACGATCTGGTAGATGGTGTCCTCATCGTCCGGGCAGAGCCGGAGCAGGAGGTCCACCTCCAAAGACTGATAAAAATAATCCTCATGCTGCTCCCGGACGCCCCCGGAATAGATAGGGTCAGGATCGTTCCACTCAGTTTTATTCTTATCAGTCTTATTTGCTTGCGGTTTTGGCTGCACCAGAATTGCGCTTTCGGCAGCGCCTGAATTGCTGTTTGGGCAATTCTGTACTTGCGCTTTTGGCAGTCCAGACGAAAAGTCCTTGACGTAGATCAAGCTGGGTCTGCCCAGACCACGGCGTTTACGCTCGATGAGGTCGGTGTCCTCCAGTTCCCGGAACAGCTTGACCGCCTTGTGTTCGGCGCAGCAGAGGGATTCCTGCACTTCCCGGACGGTGTAGATGATATACACCCGCCCCTGCTCGTCCAGCCAGCCGTTCTTTGCAGATAGGCTCATACGGTCCAGCAGAATGCCGTACAGTGTCCGGGCATCGGTGGAGAGCTGCCGGAAGCGGTGGTCTTGGAACAGTGCTTTCGGGATGCGGAAGTAGGAGAATAATTCGCCCGACTGACCATAGAAGTAGTCTAGCGTCATTTGGTGTGACCTCGGATTTTCAACTGTATGGGTGTGTTCATGTGGAAAACTATCACTCCTTTCCTGTCAGATGTAAAATGCAACGTCCGTTGAAAAGGGTACTAAGCAAACAGGACTGCCTCACATACATTGCGCTGTGGAGCAGTCCTGTTCGTTTAATATGTAATTGTCATTGCACCTTCATGGCAGTCCTGTGCATAGGTGCGGAGCAGATCGAGGTGCTTTGAGGATTTTCGGACGATAGCCGTTGCACGGTCGCCGGACATAAACTCAACGACCGCAAGCCGTGGAATCGTCAGTGTGCCACGGATTTTGAAGCCCACAAGGATCTTCTGATTGCACCATCGCTGGATGCTTTGTGCAGAGTAGCCTGTCAGTTCCGAAACTACCGGGGTGGTCAGCAGATCATCATATCCAACCGTGAGTTTTTCCCATAGGGTGTACAGCCCTGTTTTTTCCGGTTCTGTAAAATTGAAGCGGATGATCTCTGTGGCAGGCTTGTCCGGGTGCCGCTTGGAGCAGCCGTTCTTTCCGATATAAAAGCCCGTTGGCACTTTATACTTTTCGGGATGATCTTCACGGTCACACAAGTAGGTGATCACATCGTGGGTCGCAATATGGTATTTGCGTGTTTTCTTTCCTGTATTGATACACGGAACGAGGCCGGAATCCAGAAGGTACTTGGCGTGTTGCTTATTGATGCGGGCAACGCGATAGAACTGGTCTTTCGTCATTCCGTTGGGATATTCTTCGAGTATTTTATAGCACTCTAACAGAGTCCTCATGTTCATCCATCCTTTGCTGCTTTGATTTTGTCAGCGTCAGAAGCAACATATTGTATGGATGGATTCTGGCTCCCTGAATCTCTCTCGCCCGTTCTCTCCAAAGGGCGTAGAATCTCTCCAAATTCTCTCCAAAAGCCAGATTTTTCTGCGTTTTGGAAAGTGGGTTCAAATCCGCATGGAGCCTAGTGATTTTGGATTTTGATGAAATTTTGAGCGTAAATTCGATGGTTAGTATCTTCTGGCAAAGTGGGCTAATTACCTCTATCTTCCACCAAGTACCGTGAAGCAGGAAAAACTCGAAATCGTTTTGTCCTTAATCGGGCACGTGGGTTCGAATCCCACCATCTCCGCCAACAAAAAGCATCAGCTCAGGCTGGTGCTTTTTTGCATATCCAACCGGATTTCTCCATCCTTCAAAAAATATGTATCAATAATTTATGCTCAGAATCTTCTCAAGCGTGTCCGCAAACCTGACATCCTGCTCCTTCGTCCGCTTTGGGCTCCCCTTGGGGTGCTTTCCGGCACGGAGGAGCTTTTTGTTTTCATAACGCCGCAGCATGAGGGCGTCCATATTGTCGGCGGTGTACTCCAGACCATTCTGGTTCAGCACTCGTGCGCACTTGGCAAGACACATACTCGCCAGCCCGTAGTCCTGCGTCACAACCGCATCTCCCGGTTTTACCCGGTTGACGAGAGCAAAATCCACGCTGTCCGCTCCTTTGTCGAACACCAGCGTCTGCGCACCTTCCCGCTCAATCTGGTGAGCGGTGTCGCACAGGATGATGACCGGAACGCCAAACCGCTTTGCAATCTGCAACGTCAGATTAACGACTGGGCAGCCGTCGGCATCGATCAAAATATTCATCGACTTTCCTCCATCACCCACCGAAAGGCTTTCGCCGTGCGCAGGTCAGCGTTTTTGAAATGCCCGCCGCTGTTCCATTCAAGGGTGCAGTCTACCCCACGCGCTGTAAGCCGGCTGTGCAGGGTGCGGATATTATCTCCTACTGCAGCCATGACGGTGTTTTTCGTGTGTTCCTCCTTGTCGCCAAGGCTCAGATAAATGTGCTGTGCCTGTATCGGGCACTGCTGTTCAAACTCCATCCAGCCCGGAAACCACACAGAGGGCGAGGCGGCAGCGATACCGTAGAACAGATCAGTCTGGGTGGACGCCCACAAAGCAAACAGTCCGGCCAGTGAGTAGCCACCCAGAATGATTTTGACGTTTTCCGGGAGAGGATACTGTTGCTTCAGTGTGGGAACGACCTGTTCTGTCAGAAAGCACAGGGTTTCCGCAGCATTGCCTCCAAAGCCTTGCTTCCCCCACACGGCAGGAGACTTCCACGGAGAAAGTGCATCGTTCCAGCTTTCCACCGGAATAGCCGCAAACAGAAAGTGGTGCGCACTTTGTGCAATAGCGGTAACCTCACTTTCCATGCTTTGCAGCTCATGTTCACCGGTCATTTGGAGCAGTAGGTATTCTGCATGGGGCTCGCCGTAAATGCGGCAAGGTTTGTTCCCAATTTGCATTGTCTGTGCGGTCACTGCGGCATCCTCCCGAAAAAATTTTGATAAGCCCAGTATAGCAACTGAAAAATCATTTTGCAATTCGAAAAGGCTTTCATAGCCGTGGCAATTGGCACAAAGATACTGCCCCTCTTCGCTCAAGTGGGCGATTTTTTTTCATGGAGCAGTTCGTTCGCAGCTCACTTCAGCTTGCTCAGATAGCGGTAGATGGTGGCCTCCGAGGAGCCCAGCTGGGCGGCGACCTCGCTGACGGCGCCCTTCATATAAAAGATGCCCGCGTGGTGCAAGGACTCCACGATGCGGATCTTTTCTTCCATGGTCAGCCGGTCGGGCGGCAGCCCGGCGCTGCCAGTCACCTCGGCAATGGCATTCTGCACGGCATCCGGCAGGGAACTGACAAAATTCTCCACCCCGATGCCGGTGGAGGAAGGCTCGGTGTGCGCCCCGCAAAGGGCAAGCAGCTCCTGCGCGATGCGGCTGTACTTGCCGGCATCAAAGTTGATGCAGAGCATGCCGATGAGCTGGCCGTTGTCCTTGATGAACATGGTGGAGGAGCGCAGACGCCCCTTAGCCTGCGAAGCGCCCTGATAGCCCGCCAGATAATCCTGCTTTTCATACATCCGCTCCTGAATGAAGCGCAGCGCCATGTTGGAAAGGGGCGCACCCTCGGTGCGTCCGCTGATGTGGTTATTGACGATGGCAACAATGGTGCCGTCCTCACTGGTAAGGTCGTGCAGAACTACCTCGTAGTCCGGGCCCAGCGCCTCCCCCAGAAAAGATACCACTACGCGATAAGGCTCAAGTCTTGCATCCATCCCGTTCACCTCTTTTGTACTGCTGGAGCGCGTAAGAAAAAATTCTCACGCGTGTTCTATTGCTATCATAGCAGAAATGACAGTTTTTTACAATAAGAAGGTGCGTTGTATCCATTGTTTCGTCAAAGTGATGACGTTTTTCTGGGGTTTTTGTCATGCGTGACAATTTGTTCTCATGATAAGAAAACATTATTGACAAAATATTCTCAGTGCGTTAGGATAGTGTCAGCAGGGGAAGGACAGCCCTTCCCAACAAATGGAAAAGGAGAAAAATAGGATGAAACAGGTGATCGTTACCCCCAATGCTCCCGCTGCCATCGGCCCCTATTCGCAGGGCATCGCTGCGGGACAGACCGTCTATGTGTCCGGGCAGCTGCCCATCGATCCGGCCACCGGCCTGATCCCGGAAGGCATCGCCGCCCAGACTGCACAGTCCCTCAAGAACATCCAGGCCATTCTGGCACAGCAGGAGATGACGCTGGCCAATGTGGTCAAGACCACGGTGTTTCTGGCGGACATCAACGATTTTGCAGAGATGAACAAGGTGTACGGCGAGTACTTTGCGCAGCCCTACCCCGCGCGCAGCGCGGTGCAGGTGGGCAAGCTGCCCAAGGACGCTCCGCTGGAGATCGAGTGCATTGCTGTAAAGTAAGTTCCCCCGCACGGGAAGAAAAGAAACGGTGAACCAAATGGATAAACAGATGTTCGTTCGCATCCTGAACAGTGAGATGGAGCTGGCCACGGGCTGTACGGAGCCCGGCGCAGTCGCTCTCACCGCCGCAGAGGCGGGCGCAGCACTCCGCAAGGCGGGCGGCACACGGGTAGAGGCCGTGACCGTCCGCGCCAGCATCAACATTATCAAAAACGCCATGTCGGCAGGCATTCCGGGCACCTCGTATCAGGGCATGGATTACGCCGCCGCCATTGGTGCCGTAGGCGGCGACCCCGTCCACCTGCTGGAGGTCATAAACTATGTGCCCCGGGAGCAGATGGAGGAAGCCGCAGCCCTTGTCAAGGCAGGCAAGGTCAAGGTAGAGGTGGCACAGGTGCCGCAGAAGCTCTACGTTGAAGTACTTGTCACTTCTGACGGTCACACCGGACGCGCGGTGGTGCGGGATCTGCACACCAACGTGGTGCTGGTGGAGCAGGACGGCGTAGCTACGCTGGACAAACAGCACGCCGACCCCGCCGCAGCCGGGGACAGTGATGTGGTGACCCCGGAGCAGATCGCAGAATTTCTGACCGTCCGCTCCATCTGGGATTACTGCACTGAGGAGCTGGACCCCATGCACGACCCCATCGACATCATCCGCAGCGCCGTACAGGTGAACACGACCATCAGCAACGAGGGCCTTTCCAAGGAATACGGCCTTGCCATTGGCCGCAATCTGGAACTGAACTGCCGCAAGGGTCTGATGACCCGCGACCTGACCACCAACGCCATGGTCATCGCTTCTGCCGGTGCGGACGCCCGTATGGCAGGCGCACCGGTCTCGGTGGTGGCAAACTCCGGCAGCGGCAATCAGGGCATCACGGCTACCATGCCTGTTGTGGCAACTGCCCGCTGGCTGGACATCGACGAGGAGAAGATGCTCCGCGCCGTGACCCTTTCCAACCTGATCGCGATCCGCATCAAGGCCAAGTTTGGCCGCCTGAGCAACCTTTGTGGTGCAACGGTTGCTGCCACCGGCGCAGCCTGCGGCATTGCCTATCTGCTGGGCGGCGGCTACCACGAGGTATGCTGCACCATCCAGAACATGGTAGGCAACGTCACCGGCATGGTATGCGACGGCGCAAAGGCCGACTGCGCACTGAAGATCTCCACCTGCGTCAACGCCGCCTGTCAGGCAGCTGCCATGGGCGTGCGCGGCGTGCGGGTGCAGAGCACCGACGGCATCGTGGAGCACAATGTGGAATATACGCTGGACAACTTTGCCACCCTGAGCACCCACGGCACCAGCGACAGCGTGATCCTTGATCTGATGCTGAACAAACACCTCCCGGAGACGGAATAAGTCTCCCCACCCAGCCCCTTTCCGGGGAAAAAGAAAGAGGTACTAAAGCTATGAAAAAGCTATTCAATAGTCTGCCCTTCCGGCTTTTGCTGGGCATTTTTGTTGGTATCATCCTCGGCCAACTGTTCAACGAGAGCACCATGGGCGTTGTGGTGACCCTGCAGTACATCATGGGCCAGCTCATTACCTTCTGTGTGCCGCTGATCATCATCGGCTTCATTGCCCCGTCCATCACCAAGCTTGGCAAAAACGCCTCCCGTCTGCTGGCAGTGGCCATCGTCATCGCGTATGTGTCCTCTGTCTGCGCAGCCTTCATGAGCATGGGCGCAGGCTACGGTCTGATCCCCCACCTGTCCATCGACAACAACGTTGCCGGTCTGCGCGAGCTGCCGGGCGTCGTCTTTGAGCTGAACATTCCCCAGATCATGAGCGTCATGAGCGCTCTGGTGCTGAGTGTTCTGGTGGGTCTGGCTGCCACTTGGACCAACAGCAAGCTGACCTGCGACTTTTTGGCCGAGTTCCAGAACATCGTGCTGGACATTGTGAGCAAGGTCATCATCCCCGTTCTGCCCTTCTACATTGCCGCCACCTTCTGCGGCCTGAGCTACGAGGGCACCATCACCCATCAGCTGCCCGCCTTCCTGCAGATCATCGTCATCGTTATGGCCGGTCACTACATCTGGCTGGCTGTGCTGTACCTGCTGGCCGGTGCGTACTCCGGCAAGAATCCCTGGGAAGTGCTGCGTCACTACGGCCCCGCTTACCTGACCGCTGTCGGTACCATGTCCAGTGCAGCTACGCTGGGTGTGGCGCTGGAGTGCGCCCGCAAGAGCAAGGTCCTGCGTAAGGACATGGTCAGCTTCGGCATCCCCCTGTTTGCAAACATCCACCTGTGCGGCTCTGTGCTGACTGAGGTGTTCTTCTGCATGACCGTTTCCAAGATCCTGTACGGCAAGCTGCCCAGCGTTGGCACCATGATCCTGTTCTGCCTGCTGCTCGGCATCTTCGCCATCGGCGCACCCGGCGTGCCCGGCGGCACTGTCATGGCTTCTCTGGGTCTGATCACCGGTGTCCTGATGTTCGACAACGCCGGTACCGCTCTGATGCTGGCTATCTTCGCCCTGCAGGACAGCTTCGGCACCGCCTGCAACGTGACCGGTGACGGCGCGCTGACCCTGATGCTGACCGGCTACGCCGAGAAGCACGGCATCGCTGATACCGGCGACCTTGAAAGCCCGATCCTGTGATAAAAACCTGAGCACTCCTCCTTAATTACAAGAGACTGTGAACAGACAGTCCCAAAATCTCCGAAAAGCCCCGGCGACCGCATGGCCGCCGGGGCTTTTTGTGCGGCAACCCGGTTTGATATCCGGCGTAATGGGATGAAATTTCTGAAACGCCTTTAAAACCATAAAGTAAAATGCTATACTAGAAGGACATTGGGTGCGCTGAAAATGCGCAGCCTGAAAGGAGCTTTTATGACGCAGCTTTTGATTCGTCTGTTTATACGCCGTCCCAATTCTCCGCAGGACCCCCGCGTCCGTGCCGCCTACGGCAATCTGGCCAGTGTGGTGGGCATGGTGTGCAATATCCTGCTCTGTCTGGGCAAGTTTGTGGTGGGTACCCTGTTCGGCTCGATCGCCATCACTGCCGATGCACTGAATAACCTTTCGGATGCTTCCTCCAATATCGTCAGTCTGGTGGGCTTCAAGCTGGCTGCCAAGGCACCGGATGCCGAGCATCCCTACGGCCACGCCCGCTTTGAGTATCTGGCGGGGCTGGTGGTCAGCGTGACCATTCTGGGCATCGGCTTCTCCCTGCTGAAGGAATCGGTCACCAAGGTGCTGCACCCCACCCCGGTGCAGTTCGGCTGGCTGACCGTGGCGGTGCTGGTGGTGTCCATTCTGGTCAAGCTGTGGATGAGCGGCTTCAACCGTGCCATCGGACGTATCATTTCCTCCGAGACCCTCATCGCCACCGCCGCCGACAGCCGCAACGACGTGCTGAGCACCGCTGCCGTGCTGGTGGCTGCCATCCTCTGCCGGGTGACTGGCTGGGACGTGCTGGATGGCCTGATGGGCGTGGGTGTGGCGGTGTTCATCCTGATCTCCGGTTGGGGTCTGGTGATGGATACCCTGAGCCCGCTGCTGGGTGAAAGTCCCAGCGAGGATCTTGTGGAGCATATCGAACAGACCGTGATGGGTTATCCCGGCGTGCTGGGCGTACATGACCTGATGGTGCACGACTACGGCCCCGGCCACCAGTTTGCGTCCATCCATGTGGAGCTGCCTGCCGAGCAGGACCCGCTGGAAGCGCACGACCTGATCGACAACATCGAGCGGGACTTTATGAAGCACGACCATCTGATGGTGACCATTCACTATGACCCCATCGTCACCTCGGACGCCGCTGTGGGGGTGCTGCGCAGCCGTCTGACCGAAAAGCTGCGCCAGCTGGACCCGGCGCTCTCACTGCACGACCTGCGCATCGTGCCGGGCAAGACCCACACCAATGTGCTTTTCGATCTGGTGCTCCCCGCAGGCTATGCCGGGGACAAGGTGGAGCTGCTGACCCAGATGGAACAGTTCATCAAAGAGCAGGATCACACCTATAACTGCATCATCAAGCTGGAACAAAGCTATACGGCTGCGGCGCATAAATGAGGGGGAGCCGCCCCGCACAGGCTTTGCGATATAAGGAAAGCAGAGGGAAAGTAGTATGCTGAACGAGACCTACCGCGCCATGCTGAACAACAAAAGCGTCATCCGCGAAACCTTCATGTATGGCAGACAGCGCGCTGCCCAGATCGGCAACGAGAATGTGTTCGATTATTCACTGGGCAACCCCAGCGTGCCCTGCCCGCCGGAGTTCACCGAGGCCATGCAGACCCTGCTGGCACAGGAAGAGCCGGTAAGCCTGCACGGCTATTGCCCCAGTCAGGGCGACCCGGGCTTCCGCACCGCTGTGGCGGCGCATCTGACCGAGACTTTCGGTCTGCCCTACGCGCAAAAACACATCTTCCCCACCACCGGCGCGGCGGGTGCTATCGCCCACGCCATCCGGGCGGTGACCCAGCCCGGGGACGAGGTGCTGACCTTTGCGCCTTACTTCCCGGAGTACGGCCCCTATGTGGCGGGCACCGGCGCAGTGCTGCGGGTGGTGCCGCCGCAGGCACCCACCTTCCAGCCCAATCTGGATGCCTTTGCACAGATGCTGACCGAAAAGGTCACCTGCGTGCTCATCAACACCCCCAACAACCCCACCGGTGTGGTCTACTCTGCCGACACCCTGACCCGCATGGCGGCGATTCTGACCGAAAAGAGCGCCCAGTACGGCCACAATATCTTCTTGGTCAGTGACGAGCCCTACCGGGACATCGTGTTTGATGGCAAGACCGTGCCTTACCCGGCGGCGTTCTACCCCCACACCCTGACCTGCTTCTCCTACTCCAAGAGCCTGAGCCTGCCCGGCGAGCGTCTGGGCTATGTGGCGGTGCGCCCGGGGTGCGAGGGCGAGGACATCCTTGTGGACATGATGAGCCAGATCTCCCGCTTTACCGGCCACAACTGCCCGCCCAGCATCATCCAGCGGGCGGTCAGCCGCTGCCAGAAGGTGACCAGCGACCTTTCGGTCTACCAGACCAACATGGAACTGTTGTACGAAAAACTCACCGCGCTGGGCTTTGAAGTGGAGCGCCCGGGCGGCACCTTTTATATCTTCCCCAAGGCACTGGAAGAGGACGCCAACGCCTTCTGCCAGAAAGCCCGGGAATTTGATCTGCTGCTGGTGCCCAGCGACAGCTTTGGGGTAAAGGGCTATGTGCGCCTTGCCTACTGCATCGACACCGAAAAGGTAAAGCGCAGCCTGCCCGCCTTTGAAAAGCTGGCAGCCGCCTACCGCAAGTAACCGGAACGCCCCTGCATGGGGCATAAAATACAAAACCAATAGAGGAAAGGGAACCCTGCTATGGAAAAGATCAAGATGACGACCCCGCTGGTGGAGATGGACGGCGACGAGATGACCCGCATTTTGTGGAAGATGATCAAGGACGAGCTGATCCTCCCCTTTGTGGACCTCAAGACCGAGTACTACGATCTGGGCTTGCCCAACCGCGATGCCACCGCAGATCAGGTGACCATGGATGCCGCCCTCGCCAACAAGAAGTATGGCGTGTCGGTCAAGTGCGCCACCATTACCCCCAACGCACAGCGCGTGGAGGAGTACAAGCTGCACGAGATGTGGAAGAGCCCCAACGGCACCATCCGCGCTGTGCTGGACGGCACCGTGTTCCGCGCACCCATTATGATCGATAGCATCCAGCCGGTGGTCAAGAACTGGAAAAAGCCCATCACCATCGCCCGCCACGCCTACGGCGATGTGTATAAGTGCACCGAGTTCCGCATTCCCGGTGCAGGCAAGGCCGAGCTGGTGTTCACCGGCGCAGACGGCAGCCAGCAGCGTGCCACCGTCTTTGATTTTGAGGGTGCCGGTGTGCTGCAGGGTCAGTACAACAAGGATGATTCCATCCGCAGCTTTGCCCGCAGCTGCTTCAACTACGCACTGGATGTGAAGCAGGATCTGTGGTTCGGCGCAAAGGACACCATCTCCAAGAAGTACGACCACACCTTCAAGGATATCTTCCAGGAGACCTACGACGCCGAGTACAAGGAAAAGTTCGAAGCTGCCGGCATCACCTATTTTTACAGCCTGATTGACGATATCGTGGCGCGTGTCATCCGCAGCGAGGGCGGCTTTGTCTGGGCCTGCAAGAACTACGACGGCGATGTGATGAGCGATATGGTTTCTACCGCCTTTGGTTCGCTGGCCATGATGACCAGTGTGCTGGTCAGCCCGGACGGCAAGTACGAGTACGAGGCCGCCCACGGCACCGTCACCCGCCATTATTATAAGTACCTGAAGGGCGAAAAGACCTCTACCAACCCCATGGCTACCATCTTTGCGTGGTCGGGCGCCTTCAAGAAGCGCGGCGAGCTGGATAACCTGCCGGAGCTGGTGCACTTTGGCGAGGCACTGGAAGCCGCAAGCCTGCAGACCCTGAACGAGGGCATCATGACCAAGGACCTGTGCGGTCTGGCAGAGGGCATCACCCCCACCGCCGTGGACAGCGAGGGCTTTATCAAGGCCATCCGTGAGCGTCTGGAAGCCAAGCTGGCGTAACAGAAAAAGCTATAAAAATAAGGACCGGTCTCCCGGTCCTTATTTTTATAGCTTCAAAGCATCCAACACGGCGTTCATCACATCCAGAGAGACCTGCCCCGGTGCACTTGCCTGTCCGGGGTTGGCAAAGGTCATGGCAGAGCCGAAAGTCTCCCCAGCCAGACGGCTCACCGCGCCCAGCGCCCCCATGCTCATGGTAATGACCGGTGTTTCCGGGTGAAGGTCTGCCATCTCAGCGGTGGCGGCCAGCAGCTCCAGCACATCGCTGCGGCACCGGGGCATCACGGCCAGCTTGGGCAGGTCGGCTCCGGCCTGCTGCATCTGCACCATGCGACAGACGAGTTCTGCCCGGGGCGGGGTCTTGGCAAAATCGTGGCTGGAGCACACTACTGCTACCCCGGCGGAATGCGCCTGCTCCACCAGCTTGGGCAGGTCTGTCCCGGCGGTGAAGAACTCGATGTCCAGCAGGTCGGCGCAGTCGGTATCGAGGATCAGATGCAGAAAGGCAAGGTATTCCTTATGGGAGAGCGCCTGCTCGCCGCCCTCTGCCTTGGTACGGAAGGTCACCAGCAGAAGCTTGTCCCGCAGGGCGACCCGCAGTTTCTGTACGCAGCGGGCAATGGCAGCGGGGGACTGAAAGTCCTCGAACCAGTCTGCCCGCCATTCCACACAATCGGCTGGCAAGGCTGAAAACTGCGCAGCCTTTTCCAGAATAGCAGCTTCGGTGCGCTCCACAATGGGCAGAATGACCTTGGGGCGGCCCTCCCCGATGCGGCAGCCGCGGATGTTGACACAGGACATGGTGCTTCTCCTTTATATAATAAGTATAGCTACATCATACAGGATACTGGAATGACTCCATAATACGTTCTGCCCGCCGCCTTGTCAAGAAAAGACGATTATTATAATAGGAGAAAAACAGGGGCGTTTCCCCCTCCGCAAAGAAATTGGAAAAAAGATGTCAAAAAGTGTTGACAAGAGCACCGGGGTGTGGTATTATACTTGAGCGCCAAGCGCTGAGACAAAAGAATGACTTCTGAAGCTTCAGCAGGAAGCCTTTGAAAAGAACCAATAGACGCTGAAAAGTTCCGGCTGATACCGAGAAACCTGAAACGCTCCAAGTTCAGAAAAGTTCAAAAAGCTTCTCAAAAAAGTGCTTGACAAAAAACCACTTCTGTGGTAAAATAATCAAGTCGTCAGCCGCTAAGGCTGAGGCGCACAGGACCTTGAAAATTGAACAATATCGAAAGAACTTGTAACGGAACCTA
>ERZ1673700.2334-NODE-2334-length-15194-cov-10.307154_pt1 | contig 15194 bp, 13 predicted proteins | sample MGYA00580230_ERZ1673700 | MGnify/ENA primary metagenome ERZ1673700 (study PRJEB41218, sample SAMN15661782) | gut metagenome | host: Homo sapiens | place: Canada: London | collected 2015-08-20/2019-03-30 | study: EMG produced TPA metagenomics assembly of...
TTTAAGAATTTATAAATTTTATTTTTCTATAAATTAAAAAATATGTATGAAATGTATTACTAAACCATATAAAATTATTAAAAATCTCTGAATTTTAGAATTTTTTCTTAAAAAACGCTTGACAAACTTAATTTTATGTATTATAATATAATTATAAACTTAAAGGATTTGATATTATGAGAGATTTAATCTTGAGCGGTAACAACTCAACTCAACTGATTTAAACTTTTTAAAAAATAAAATATTCATTAAATTTTTATCCGTTCTTTTCGGATATATTAAACTTGATAACTTATCGAAGAGAAATCTTCGTTTGGTTATAAATAATTTTAAATTAAGGAGGATATTCGTATGAAGAATATCAAAAACAAAAAAATTTTACTTTATTAATTGTAGCTGTCCTGATTTTAGGTTTGTCTTTAAGCTGTAAATCAAATGAAGAACCAGCACCAGAAATAGAAATCCCAACCTTATATCATGGAATTTGGGTGTATACTGATGATACTAACACTACAGCTCTTGATATAAAATCAAATAACGAAGGTTTTAGATCTACTATACTTCAGGCTGGCAATGATTATGGAGCAAAACCTTATTTGCAGCTAACTGGTAGCAATAATAAATTTATTAATGTCACTAAAAATAGCGATACAAGTTTTACTGCTTCTTTAAATAATGAAACAGTCACTTTCGAGTTTACCAGCAGCACAACTGGAACTATAAGAAGTAACGACAAAACCTATAGTATAAAAAAACAATAATAAAGTAAAAAATTATAAAACTAATAAAATAATTTAAAGGCATCGTATTTATTACGGTGTCTTTTTTATTACAGTCATTGCGAGCGTTAGCCACAAACAATCAAGTGCCAGGATAAAGTTTTCCGTTGTATAAGTTGGACATAGTTAAACAATACAAATTAATTGAAGTTAATTTTATAAATTTAGTTTCATTAATAATAAATAAATCACTGCGTCTCTTTTGAATGCCATAAATAACAATTTATTTAACTAAATGCATAATCTTATAAAATAAAACCATTATATAAATTAAAAATATTATTTTAATAGTAATTTAAAATTAAAAAGAGACAGCAAACTCACTGCCTCTTTAATTAAATTTTATTTTAAGTATTTTTGTTAGTTTATCTGTATAATCTGCAATAATTTAATTGCTCTCTTTGTTCTGAAGTCAAAATATTGTTAATCTTATTTAATTGTTCTTCGCTTAAATTTATTCTTCCCAAACTGCGAATGCCATTAACATCTCTAAAATATCCTTTTCCGTAATATCCGTATTGTTGATAATAATTTAGAAGTTCTTTTTGTTCGGGAGTTAAAATTTTATTAACTTCGTTTAGTTGTTCTTCGCTCAAGTTTATTCCGCCTAATCCTCGATAACCGTAAGTGACTCCGCAATATCCTTGTCCATAGTAAACTCTTCCGTAAGAGCCTTGATTATAATATACTCTTCCATAAGAACCTCTTCTCCAAGAGATGATTGAATTTTGAGCGAACACGCTCGATACGACTAACATACTTAAAATAATTGTGGTTAAAAATTTTCTTATCATTTTTAATCTCCTTTTGTTTTATTTATAATATATTAGACGAATATAATTTAAAAAAGTTCCCGCTTAATTATTTTTTATTATAAATTATATTTTTCAATAAAAATTAATTATTTATAGATTATTTAAAATAAAAAATTAACCAATCTGTTCTTTATATCGGAAAATCTTTCATTGCATTCTTCTATAGTCCACTTTTTCAATTTGCATAAACTTGATTTTACATCGTTTATTTCCGAGTCTTTATAAAATTCTTTCTTCTTTTCAAAAAATTCATTCTTTGCTTTTATATTTCTAACTTTTTCTAATAAAGTTAAATTTCTTAATTTATTTAGATTTTCTTCGTATTGTTCTTTGGTCCAACCGTCATAATTATGATAAACTTTAGGTAAAATATGCTCGATTTGAAATTTATAATAATCCTCTTTATCCATTATTTTTTGATTTTTATTAAGATTATGATATAAAAATAATATAGACTTTGTATATTTATCTCTATTGGTTAGATTTTTTAAACTGTCTAAAAAATATTTCTTTTCTTTTTTAAGATTTGGAAAGTTAGCTTTTTTATTATGATATATTAAAATATAAGCTTTATGAATGTCGTATTTTATTGCATTCCTTGTTTTATATATTATTCCTTTGATATATACAAATCTTATAAGATTTTCAAGTATATCGTATAAAATATCTAAATCTTCCAATTTTAATTCTATTTCGTCATTCTTATTTATTGTGGCATATTTATACATAAAAACATAATAAACATTTATTATTATATCTACGGGATAAGCCCATATTAAACTCAAATATTTATTTATTTTATTGTGTTCATAGCTTTCTATTAAAGAAATCTTTTTTAAATCTTTAATTATATCGTTTACAGAATTTTTATTTATTCTACCGCTAAAAAATTTTCTTATATTAATTTCATTTCCGCTTTCTTTTTCTTTCGCTCTTAAAATATGCATATATATTCTAAAATACCATTCGGGTTCTTTCATGTTATTCCAAAATTCTACAAAATTATCTTTTTCATCTTCCTTCAAGATGCTATTATAAATGCGAGATTTAAATATATCTGCATCGCTTAATGGAGTTCCTCTGTCGTTTAAAGTTTCAAATATCTTTAATGCATTTTCCTCTTCTCCGCAATCTATCGGAAGCATTTTTACATTTTCTAATAAAAACCTTATAAAATTCTCTAAACTATTATTAGTATCGCTATTTTTCCATTCATTAATTTTATCTTTAAATATATTATAATTTACTTTAAATTTATTTTTAGTATCTAAATTATCTCCGTCATTATGTATTATATCTTTTAAATCGTTTTTATCTTTATCTATAACTTCACTATATATTCTATATTTTTTATTATTAATATCTCCCGTTAAACTATCATATACATATATTATCTTTTTTATGCCTTCAAACTGATGATTATCATACAATGCCTTAAGTAAAATAAGCAATGAAGTTAATCGCTGTTGTCCGTCTATTACTTCAAATATACCATTATTATTTTTTATTAAAACCATAGTTCCTAAAAAATATTCGCCTTTATTTTTATTGTCAGATTTTTTATTTTTTCTTTTTTCTTCTTCGTATTTTTCTATTATATCGTTCCATAAATCGTAACATTTATCTTCTGCCCAAGAATATGGTCTTTGATATTCGGGTATTACATATAACTTTTGAAATATTTCAATTATAGATTCGGGATTAGCTTTAATAACTTCCATAATGTTTTTAATCTCCTTTAATATTTATTTTAATTATACTATAATAATATAATAACTTTTATTTTGATGCAAATTTATTATAAAATTTATAATTATTATATTAATAAAAATTTGAAAAATATCAAAAATTAAAATATAATTTATTATCTAAAAAATATTATAGTATCGAATTACGGAGTTTTTATGGAATATAATTTTACTACTATTGAAAAAAAATGGCAAAAATATTGGAAAGAAAATGGCTCTTTCAAAACAGTCTCAAAACCGAATAATAAAAAATATTATGTTTTAGAAATGTTTCCTTATCCTTCGGGTAAAATGCATATGGGACATGTTTCAAATTATACAATAGCCGACTCTATAGCGCGATACTATCAACTTTTAGGCTACGATATTTTGCATCCTATGGGTTGGGACGCTTTTGGTATGCCTGCAGAAAATGCGGCTATAGACAATAAAACTCATCCAGCTGAATGGACTTTAAAAAATATAGAAAATATGCGAAATCAATTAAATCTTCTTGGCTATTCTTACGATTGGGATAGAGAGGTTACTACTTGTTTGCCCGATTATTATAAATGGGGACAATGGTTTATATTAAAAATGTTTGAAAAAGGACTTCTTTACAGAAAAGGAGGCGAAGTTAATTATTGCGAACATTGTAATACGGTTTTGGCAAACGAACAGGTTTCACCCGAAGGAACTTGTTGGAGATGCGATAATGAAATTACAAAAAAGAAATTAGAACAATGGTATATAAAAGTTACCGATTATGCCGAACAATTGGACGAAGACTTAAAACTTCTCGAAGGAAATTGGCCCGACAATGTTATAGCGATGCAAAAAAATTGGATAGGCAAAAGCGTTGGAGCGAATATAAATTTCAAATTGGACGATGGCAAAGATTTTCCAATATTTACTACAAGACCAGACACGATTTACGGCGTCACTTATATGGCAATCGCTTGGAATTATGAAGGACTTTTAGATATATGCGCCGAAGAAAATAAAAAAGCTGTTGAAGAGTTTATTAAAAAATCTGCAAAGATAGACCAAAAAGCCGATTACGAAAAAGAAGGCGTTTTTACGGGAAGATTTGTTATTAATCCTTTCAATAATGAAAAAGTTCCTTTATATGCGGCGAATTTCGTTTTAGCCGAATACGGAAGCGGAGCGGTTATGTCCGTTCCAGCTCATGACCAGAGAGACTTTGAATTTGCAAAAAAATATAATATACCGATAAAAGTCGTTATTCAAAACGAAGATAATTCTATTAATGCGGAAAATATGACGGAAGCGTATATCGAAGACGGAAAAGTTGTAAACTCCGATATATTAAACGGATTATATACAAAAGAAGCGATTAAAAAAGCTATAGAATACGCGTCAGAAAAAGGTTTTGGAAAAGAACAAGTGCAATATAAATTAAGAGATTGGTTAATCTCAAGACAGAGATATTGGGGAAATCCTTTGCCTTTCGTTCATTGTGAAAAATGCGGAATAGTTCCAGTTAAAGAATCCGATTTGCCTATAACTCTTCCTATGGATATAGAATTTACGGTTGGTGAAAATCCTCTTAAAAAATCCGATTCGTTTGTCAATACTAATTGTCCAAAATGCGGAGGAAGAGCAAAAAGAGAAACCGACACTATGGATACTTTTACTTGCAGTTCTTGGTATTATGCAAGATATACTGACGCTCATAACGATAAAGCGCCTTTTAATTCCGATATTGCAAACGCTTGGCTTCCGATAGACCAATATATTGGAGGAATTGAACATGCATGCATGCATTTATTATATTCAAGATTTTGGTTTAAATTTATGCGAGATATCGGGCTTGTTAAAGAAGACGAACCTTTTAAGAGATTATTAACTCAAGGAATGGTTTTATCAAATAGTTATGAATCGAAAAAATTAAAAAAATTCTACACTCAAGAAGAAATGAATAATAAAGCTTATGAGAAAGACGGAATAAATAAAGACGATATAATAATAAAAATGGAGAAAATGTCAAAGTCGAAAGCGAACGGAGTCGACCCTGCGGAAATTATAGAATTATTCGGAGCGGATGCCGTTAGAATTTTCGTTATGTTTGTTTCGCCTCCAGAAAAAGATAAAGAATGGAGCGATGACGGAGTTAAAGGTTCGGCAAGATTTTTGAATAGAATTTGGAATTTGTTTATCAAATATAAAGAAGAAAATAAAAAAACTTTTGATTATAATAATCTTTCAAAAGATGCAAAAAGTTTGTATAGAAAATATCATAAAACAATAAAAAAAGTGACGATTGATATAAAAGACAGATTTCATTTTAATACGACTATAGCTTCGTTAATGGAACTTCTAAACGATATGAGCGCGTTAAAAGTAAACTCTGAAGAAGAATATTCAATGTTTAGAGAAATTATAAAAGGATATTTGATTTTACTTAATCCGATAGCTCCGCATATAACGGAAGAGATTTTTGAAATATTGAAATTCGGAAATACGATTTTAAATGAAACTTGGATTAATCATAATGAAGAATATTGCAAGGACGAAACTTTTGAGCTTGTTTTTCAAGTAAACGGAAAAATCAGAGACAGAATCGAAGCCGATATTAATATTTCGGAAGAAGACGCTAAAAAATCGGCGCTTGAAAGCGAAAAAGTAAAACCGTTTATAGAAGGAAAGAATATTATTAAAGTCGTTTATGTTAAAAGTAGACTTGTTAATATTGTAGTAAAGTAAAATATATGTTCAATTAATAAGAAGTGTCTAATTATCTACTAATTTATTTAGCTTTTAATAATATATTATACAATTGTTATAATTGTTAAGCTCAACTTTAAGATGACCACCTTTAGTAAATACTACGAATGCTATTTACAAGCGAGACAAGAAATATTATAGATTTAAAACCTTTTTAAAATTATTATATTCTAATAATAGATATAACGAATTAATAGACTTGACTATAAATAAAAAATTTAATATTATATTTACATTAATTTTATTAGGAAAAAAAATAATGATTAGAGATTTAATTATATACGGAGATGAAAGATTACAGCAAAAATCTTTATATATAGAAAAAGTTGACGATGAAATTTTAGATTTAATCGAAGATATGTTTGAAACTATGTATAAGGCAAACGGAGTAGGGCTTGCTGCGGTTCAAATTGGAATATTAAAAAAGTTAATCGTTATATCCGTTCCAGATTTCGATAACGAAGAAGACGATAAAAAATCTAAAAAACCCGATTTTAAATTGGCTTTAATTAATCCCGAAATAATTTGGCATTCTAACGATAAAGAAATTCTTGAAGAAGGTTGTTTATCTTTTCCCGAAATAAGAGACGAGGTTGCAAGATATAAAAACATTAAAGTTAAATATATCGACACAAAAGGAGAAGAGAAAATACTTGAAGCTAACGATTATGTGGCAAAAGTTTTACAGCATGAAATTGACCATACTAACGGAATAACTTTTATTGACAGATTGGAATCCTATCAAAAGAGAAGATTAAAAAGAGAATTGAAAGAATTGAGAAACATTCCAAAACATTCTTATAGCGTTTAATATTATGCAAAAAATAAAAAATATTATTTTCGATTTGGACGGCACTTTAATTGATTCTATTCCCGATATTTATAAATCGATTAATAAATCTTTGGAATATATTAATTTTCCTGAAATTCCTATAGACAATATCCGCAAATATGTGGGAAACGGAGCTAAGGCGCTTATAAAAAGAACTTTAAATTTCTTTTCTGACAAATATGATAAAAAATATTTAGAAATCGTTGAAGAGAAAATGTATAATTTTTATATGGAATATTATTTTGAACATTGCATTGATGAAACTAATTTATACGAAGGAGTTGAAGATACTCTAAAAAAACTTTTTGAATTAAATATTGATATGTTTATTATAACGAATAAGCCAAATAATATTGCGATTAATACGGCAAAAAAACTAAATATATTTAATTATTTTAAGGCGATTATCGGAGATGGAGTTTATCCTTATAGAAAGCCCGACATTAATATTTGGAATAATTTGAAAAAAGATTATAATTTAATTGAAGATAAAACTATTATGGTTGGAGATGGAATTCCCGATTATGATTTTGCTAAAAATTCTAAATTAAAAGTTTTACTTGCATTATATGGAATAACCGATAAAAATATTCTTTTGAGTTTAAAAAACGATTATTATATAAATTCTTTTTACGAAGTTTACGATTTTGTAATAAATAATTAAATTCTTATTTGTCATTATATTTATTTTTTGTTATAATATTTGTTGTAATAATTTAAGAAGATTTTATTTAAGGATATTTAATTTATGATAGAAAATTTAATAAAAAGATTGCCAAAATTAGAACCGATTAAAAAAAATATAGAACTTGCAATAGAAGAGATTATAAAATGTTATGAGAAAGGCGGAAAAGTTTTAATAGCGGGAAATGGCGGAAGCGCTTGCGATAGCGAACATATAGCGGGCGAATTATTAAAAAGTTTTTTGAAAAAGCGTCCGATTAAAGAAGATTTAAGAAAAGAATTATTGAAAATTGAAGATGGAGAATATATAGCCGATAATTTGGAAGCGCCATTAAAAGCGGTTGCACTAACTTCGCATATTGGACTTTCAAGCGCATACTTAAACGACAGAGAGCCTTATTTGGTTTTTGCTCAACAATTATTAGGTTTTGGAGATAAAGGCGATATTTTTATTGCAATAAGCACTTCGGGAAACGCTAAAAATATTTTATATGCAGTTAAACTTGCAAAAGCTATGGGAATAAAAATCGTATCTTTCACAAACGAAAACGGAGGCAAATTGTCGGAAATTGCGGATATTCAAATAAAAGCGCCTGCAAAAGAAACTCATATAGCTCAAGAATATCATGAAGCGATATATCATGAATTATGCATAAAAGTTGAAGAGCATTTTTTTAAAGAAGATAGATAAAATAAATAATAGTAAAGTTGAAATAATCTAAAATATAGATAATTAAAGAATTTGATAAAAAATATTTAGTCAAAAAATTAGAATTTATATAATTTTATATTTTAGCTATAAAATTAGAATAGATTCTATATTTTTTGTTTTCTTATTTGTTTATTGCTTCGTTCGTTTCACTCAGTTGTAATGGCTGTACATTAAAATTTATATTACTTTATTAAAGTTTATAAATTAATAAGTTGATAATTTAAGTATAAAAAGTTAATGATAATAAAATTTATACAATTTCATATTTGACTTTTTTAAATTATTTATTATCATATACAGATAATAAAAGTTATAATTCGTTGAAGGCATCCATTTGGTAACTATGATTTGAAAAATCTGATACGACATTAAAGTAAAAAATATAAATAGATTTATTAAATTCTGTTACAAGGTAATATAATTGAGGTAAAACATTATAGTTTAGAACCAATACTTTATTTGGGGCGTCCAAAACCGAAACAAAAAAACAACTTAAAAACTAATGAAGAAAATTTATATTTATCGTATCTGTATTTATAAGAGCCTGATTTTAATTTTTGCATATCATATTCCATACCGAAATTATAAAGCAAATTTGCTCCAATCTTAAAAGCCCAAAGCTCCGACATATAAAAATTTTTCTCCAAATTTAACTTTATATAAGGCATTATTGGGACTTTATACATATATGATATTTTTTAAAGTCAAACTCTTTGTATCCGTCATAATCATAACTTGCTAATCCATAATTTGATTCATAATATTCCTTGCTTGATTTAATATATAGGCAGAAAAATTCCAGCTCCTATACCGAAAGAGATACCGTAATCAAAATTTAATTTAGGTATTATTACCAATATTAAATTATGATAGAAAAATTTATGCCTATATTTTGGATATTCTTTATATCTCGTTCTAATTCTCATATAATAATTATATCCCGTTTCAAATAGAACGCTTACGCTACTTAAAACCCCGCCGTTTGGAAGTTCAAAATTAGCCTCTATATCTAAAAAAGCCGTCACAGATAAACTGCTATCTACTCTCTAGACATATTATTTTCTTCTTTATCTAAAGCATAACTGAATTCTGTAGTAGCACCAGCTCCAACTCCTAAAGCAAATTCAAAATTAGCGGAAAATAAATTATTTGAAAATATCATTATAAACAATATTATAAAAAATCTCATAAGAAATACCTCGTTAATTTTATTTAAATATTTATTTAATATATTACATACAAAAAAACAAGGGACAAAACTATAAAAATAATAAAAATTCAGAAAAAATTATTTATTTTCAATAAATTATAATACATTTCATATATTTTTTTAAGTTTATAGAAAAATAAAATTCGTAAATTTCTTAAAATTTTAATTTCCACTTTAATGCTTATCTATGAAAAAATTATAAATATTTTTGATTTTTTATATTTAATTAATTAAGATTTATAAAATTATAAATTCTATAAGTTTATTAAAATTTAATTTCCAAATTATTACATTTCAAAAATAATATAAATAAATTGCTTTGCCTCGCTCTTTGTGCCTAATGGTATTGGTTGCAACTAACGATAAAATTAATTAAGTCAGAATTAGACTAAATATAATATTTTAATTAAGGTAATAAATATAAATAAATACACAATCCTATAAACCATAGAACTTTAAATTTAAACTGCTAATGTTTTTTGTCCACTTTTTTACATAAGTGGTGCAGAGCAACAAAAAAGTGGTAATTTTTTAGCTTCTGCCATACTTTGCCAACAACGGACTTTAGTTGGCATAGTTCTTTATTCATAGAAAAAGAAAACAACAACAAATTATCTCAATATAATATAGTAGATTTTGAAGTTATGGAATAAATAAAAAGCCTTAAATAAATTTTTATAATATCAATTTAATTATTAAATATTATTTACTTTTGCTTGAAATTTTATTTACAATAATTTATAATATCTTTAAAATAAATTTTTTAACGATAAGGAGAAAATTATGAATTTCAAAAAAATTATAATTTCTATAGTCGCTTTTGTATTTATATTTGCTGTTATAGTTTTTGCTCAAGCTAAAATTAATTTGAGTAAAATACCAAACGGAACATATTTAGGAAACTACAAAGCGACATATAAAGGAACTAGACAAGGCGATTATCAAGTAAAAGCCACAGTTTCTGACGGAAAATTGACGAGAATAGTTTTGACAAAAAGCGCTCATAAAAGCGGTCCAGCAAGGTCAAAAGAGGCTTATGATAAAATGATAGCTGCAAACGATATCTATGTAGACGGCATAACGGGAGCGACTTGGAAAGCTTTACTTGAAGACGCTTTTACTAAATTAACTCCCGCAAAATAAGAATTAGCGGCAAAGTTAAGAAAGCGAATTTCGATTTAAATATCGAGTTCGCTTTTTATTTGCATTATCTTTGTAGTAAAAAATTAATCTTTACTCTCTTCAAGCCTATAAAAAGCATAGTAATACTTATTATTTTTCTAACGATAATAGAAAGCAAAATCTCCTCTTACTTTTTTGATGACAACACTATACTAATACCCACAGAGTAAAGTCCGCTTTCAGCGAAATATTAACAGTTGGGATTTGTAGTTATCGCTAATACTACTAAAACTAACAGGAACTAGTCGCTTTAGTTATAAAACCCAATAACACTATCAATAGTATTATCAGTTATTTTATTTTTTTCCAATTCTTATCTTGAGTGATTGTTATTTGACTTTTCGTCTCATAGGCAAAGTTTTATCGCTTTGATGCGCAATATTAATTTTTACAGTAGCGTCTTCTTTAACATCGCTAACACTAGAAAAATCAACCGTAGCATTATTGAAAGTTTTTTTCAAGATTTTTTAAAAATAATCGGAAGTTATTTATATTTTTATTAAATTAAACAAAATCTTTTACAATAATAATTTAAAATCAATCTCTTTGATTCTTTATTTTCAATTATTAAATTTTATTCTTATTTAAAAAAGCTAACTTTTTCTGATTATGTTCGTTATCTCCTCCTTCATGCCCGTTGAAAGTATATACTTCAATATCTTTATCTCCAGCATAATTATTATAAGCGGCAAATACAGTAGACGGAGGGCATACCATATCCATTAAAGCCGTTGAAAATAAAGCTTTAGTTTTGCATCTTTTTGCAAAAAATACTCCGTCAAAATAGGATAGAGTTTCAAATACTTGATTCTCTTTAGTTCTTTCGGCTATGCAAAATCTCGCTATTTGATGATAAGGATATGTGTCGGTAATGGTAACCGCTCTTCTGTAATCGCATAAAAAAGGAACATCTATTAAAGAAGCCTCTATTTTTAAATTAAGTTTTCCCGCCAAACATGTAGACGCGAGAGACATACCGCCTCCTTGACTTATTCCGCTTATCACAATTTTATCGGTTAATTCATGTTGTTTAGCCGCCTCAACCGCCTTAATAGAATCTACAAATACCCTTCTATAATAGTATTCGTCTTTATTTAATATTCCTTTTGTCATAAAGCCGTCCGAATGAGGTCCAGAACCTACGGGGTCATAAGTCATACTTAACCCATTGGTTAATCCTTCCGTTCCCTGTCCTCTAGCTTCCATAACGAAAGTGGAATAACCGGCTGACGGATACATTAAATATTTAAACGGAAAATCTCTTCCTCCGCCATAGCCCGGATATTGCATTATACAAGTTAATTTTTTTCCTTTGGAATCTTTCGGAGCTATATACCAACCGTATATACGATGCCCGCCGAAACCAGCAAAATTAACTTCCCAAGTGTCGAATAATTTCAAATAATAATTATTCTTTAGTTCGTATTTAGCGTCCGCATCATGAGAATTTTCTTTTAATGTTCTCTCCCAAAAAGAATCGAAATCTTTAGGCTCTTCGGAACCTCCGCGATACTCTTTCAACTTGTCCAAACTTAAATCAAAAAACATATTTAATCCTTTCGCCGAAACATGATTTTATCTACGGCATTTTTTATATATTAATATAATATATAATTAAATTTCATTTGTCAATATTAAAATAATTAAAAATTCAATTTGCCGTTTCTTAATCAAGTATATTCTATAATTATATTATAATTATAGAACTATCCAAAAAAGGATAGTTCTATATATTTAATCATTTTAAGAGAAAAACAAAACTAAAAATAATATGTTAATCCCGTATTGGCATTAAGAACCATAGAAGTTGAAGCCAAATTTTTTAAACTGTCAGCTATAGTCACTCCGCCAGTTTGAAGTTCAAAATACCACTCCAAATTCTTAACTGGTCTTATATATAGTTCTCCGTAAACCACATAACCTAAAGCCATGAAAGGAGTTTTTCTTACAGGAGCATTATCGTCTATACTTGTAGCAATCTTTTTAGCGTTTATCATAGTAAAAGATAAAGCAGGCTCTAAATAAAAATGTATATTTTCATCCTGCGATGTAGCCGTGAAACCAACGGGCAAAGCTATACCAATTCGGTAAGGTTCTGTAGCGTAAAAAGTTCCACTTTCAGGAATGGAAGCTATATATCCTCCTTGTATTCCGTTTCCAGTATCGGCATTACCATGACCTCCAGAAGAAGCTCCTGGTCCTATTGTTGACCAAAAAGGAGTAAAACCTTTAGCCGTTATATAAAAGTTATCAAATACCACTCTTTTATTTATACTACCTCCTTTTATACTCGTAGCTAAAGCTTGGTCATATTGTATTCTTATTATAGGATTTATTAACACCGTATCGGTTTCTACTTGGAAATATAATCTCGCTTGAAAACCTACCGACTGCTGTCTTATCTTTTGAGATTTATCTTGCACATTTTCAATATAAGAATTTCCATAATTAAGATATAATCTCAAATGACTAAATACGGAACGGCGAATATAATACCTTGCCTCTACTCCCGTAGATATTACCATAGCGCCTCTTAAATCCGTAACTTCCTTTTTACTTTTAGAACCTATTCCTATTTGAACGGGAACATTTATTCTAAAATCATCGTCCAAAGCGGTAGCCGTTATAATAGGAGTATGAACCATATAAGCGTCATTTTTATATGTAAATTCATAACCAAAACCTATTCCCCAAAATCCAGCCTCATAGCCTATACCGACTAATGCAGAAGGAACAAAAGTATTAATGGCATTAGTTTGCTGAACGCTATTAATATTGTGAAATATATAATCGGATAAACTATTTGCAGAAGTTAAGCCTGCCGCAACGCGAAGATAATCCGTTCCATGCAATACTCCGAGCCTATCTGTTCTTATTCTTAACTGATTACTTTGAACCAAAAAATCTATGAAAGTTTCAGACGAATAATATCCGTATAAATTATATAAGCTAAATAAAATCGTTAAAACCGCAATTAATAAATATTTTTTCATTTTCTAAAATCCTTTTTAGTAATTTTTCTGTTGAAATAAATAATCAGATGAATAATCTACATATTCTTTGCCATCGGAAAGCCAATATAAATTAAATCTTCTAAAAACTATATTGTAATCGTCTCCTCCAGCGTCTCCAGTTTGAGCTGGGTCTCTCGTGGTCTCCCGAGTTTCTTCGGTTAAAGTGGCTATAGTTCCGTCAGGTAAAACGGTTATTGTAGGATAGCCCGAATAAAGATTTTCGCCTCCATTTACAAGCTGTTTTGCGTAAGCATATTTACCTGTGCTTGCTCCTTGTCCATTATTAAATTCATTTTTAGTAAGTCTAACATAATGATTTTTTCTCGTAAAGAACCATTTGCCATTAGCTACGGTATTGGCGTTTATCATTAAAATATATTTATCAGTTTTTATATGTTTTCCGTTGAATTCGTATCTTGAAAAATCGGCGTTATTTCCTGGGTCATTAACCTCTGGGTCTATCCCTTGCACAGTCCAATTTATTCCATTGTCTTTAGTTATAGACCATTTCCTTTTTCCTACACTTGTAGATTGTCTATGATTAAGCATTATGCTTCCATCTGAAAGTTCTATGGCTTTTGTTTCGTCTAATTGACTATCTTTTTCGGGAAGATTTTGAGCAGGAGTAAATGTTTTTCCATCATCTTCAGAAATCATTAATCTAATACCTTGCGAACCTTGCCCACTTACCATAAATTGAAAAAATGCAAATGCCAATCTATTTTTGCCTGCATTATCCCCATGTCTTAAAGTTGCGCCTTGTCCTGAAGCTCCCCAACCTCTATCCGCGTTTGGAATTTTATCAGGAGTAATTTCAATTTCTTTTGTCCAAGTTTTTCCATCGTCTCTGCTTCTATAAATAATTGTTCTACCTCTCGGAGTTGATGCTTGAGTTCCAGGTTCGGTAATTACTCCGCATAAAACATCGCCATTATGACAATTAATAAAAAAAGCGTCTCCATAAGAATCGCTATGTTTTGTAGTTGAGTCGGTTGCAACATTTCCAATGGTTATTGGCTCGCTCCAAGTAGCTCCCAAATCTTCGCTTCGTCTAACCAATACATCTGTTCTTGTTTTACCTTTACCTAAATCTGCAGGATTATCGTATCTTCTATCAGCAGCGGCTAAAATTACTCCGTTTGAAGTGCAAATTAACGCTGGAATTCTAAAAAATTTAGAACCATAATCTCCGAGTTTATATAATGTAGTGGTATTTATATTAGGGTCCATAGTTTTCATCTGTTCCGCTTGCGATAAAGAACCTTTAGGAAGTATATAATTACTTCCTACGGTCTCTCCGCCGCCTGAACCTCCGCCTCCGTCAGAGCCTCCTCCAGTTCCTTCATCTCCCAAAGGACTTGAGCATGATAAAGCTAATATCATGCTAGCTAAAATTAAAAATAATTTTGATTTGCGAGTAAAAACTCTTTTTGTTGTTTGAGACATAATCTCCTCCATAAAATTAAATTTTTTATAAAAAGCATTTTTGAA
>ERZ1673700.2341-NODE-2341-length-15156-cov-12.103238_pt1 | contig 15156 bp, 14 predicted proteins | sample MGYA00580230_ERZ1673700 | MGnify/ENA primary metagenome ERZ1673700 (study PRJEB41218, sample SAMN15661782) | gut metagenome | host: Homo sapiens | place: Canada: London | collected 2015-08-20/2019-03-30 | study: EMG produced TPA metagenomics assembly of...
TAAAGGAGGATTTCACAATGAAATCTAAACAAATTATTATTATGCTCTTATCGTTTATTATCCTGTTTTCGATAAGTTGCAAAAATGACGACAAAACGGGAAGCGGGGATGGAAACAGTTTCAATTTAGACGATATACCTACTGTTTCGGGGGATGCGGCGACTTATTTTACAGGAAGCTACACTTTTTCAGGCACTCTTGCTCGTCAATCTTTTGAAGGAATTTCGGAAGAGGAAGCAAATACGGGAACATTGCCTGCAAGTATGCCAATTACGGTAACTATAAACGCTAATAAAATAACCGTAAATTCGGAACTTGGTTTAATATCAGAAACACAATTAAATAAAGGTAACTATCCTTCTATTTCCTCTGGTTATAACGCTGGAGGTGAATATAATGCCGATGGAATGCATAATAAAGAATATATAGATATTCGTGGATTAATAGATAAAAACGGTTTTACTAGTGTATCTGTATCTGAAAGTGAAGTTAGCGGAATTTATGTTTCCTACTATATTGGAAGTATCCAAAATCTTGATGGACAAACTTACAACTTTAAAGCTGAATACTATGGAAAATTAACTAAATCAGTTTCTTAAAGTTAATAAAAGTTTTCGTTTAAGCTTCTTGAAATTAAAGGCATCGTATTTTAATACGGTGTCTTTTTTATTATTTCTACTCTCTAATTTTTTTTAAACATTGAAACAATATAAAATATAAATGAAAATATTTTATAAAATTTTATATATTCACTTTATAAAAGTCTTAAACTCTTCAATAAAAGTAGAATCCTGATCATCTTTTATCGTTATCTTTGCCGTGTAAACTCCAGCGGGTAAATATTTTCCGTTTTTATCTAATCCAGCCCATTTGCAAGTCGCTATTTTTTTATCGGAACTATCGACAGTTAAATCTTTATTGTCAAGCAAATCTCCAGAAGTAGAATAAATTTCTAATTTTGCACTTATTATCTTTCCGCTTTTTATAGAAACTTTATAAGTCGTGCTTGTTTCTTTTAAATTAAAAGGATTAGGATAATTATAAAAATCTTCTATTACAGAATTTGGACTTAAAGAACAAGAGTCTATATAAACAATAAAGAAAGCTAAAAAGAAAAATATAACATAATTCTTTTTAGCCATTCTTACAAAATTATTTTTTTTATTCATTGTAATTATTAAATAAAAATTAATCTGTAGTAAATAATATTCTTCCGCAATGGAAACACATTATTATTTGATTTTGTCTTCTCACTTCATTAACCGTCATTTTAGGTATGGCTACATTGCAGGCGCTACATTTATAATTGTCGATTTTTGCCAAAGCCTCGCCCTTGCCTTCTTTAATTCTTTTATAATTTTCCAAAACGGCTACATCTATTTTGCTTAAAATAGTATCTTTATATTTTTTATACTCTTCCAAAACCAAATCCGATTTTTGTTGAGCATGAGTAGAACTGTAAAGCTCGTAGGCTTTAATTTGTATATCCGCTCTTTCCAATTCTATTAAGAATTTAATTTGTTTTTCCGCTTCAAATTTTTCGTCTAATTTTTTGAAAGCTTCCAAAACGCTTTGAAGTTCTTCAAAACTTTTTGTTTCCATAACTTTGTCAAGTATTTCTTTTTGATTTACCAAGAAGAATATTTGGGATAGATTCAAAAGATAATCTTGAGGATTTTCAAGGTCAGAAAGTATAGCGAACACTAATTTTACGGGCGTTTTTTCGTCAGAATCCGAATCGTAATTAATCTCTTCTTTAAGAAAACCTACAAATATATCGGTTTTTCCGTATCCTTGAATTCTACCATGCGGAACGGCGACTCCGTTTCCAATATTTGTCGTGTATTCGGTTTCTCTCTTTTTTAAAGCGTCAAAAATTGCATCCGCCGATGGAGTTGAAACCGCCGCTATTTTTTCGCTTAAAGTTTTAAATAGCGAATCTTTGTCTTTTGATTCCAAATCTTCAAATACATGTTCTTTTATTATTTTGTCAATTATTTTGAGCATATAATCTCCTATTTAAGTATTTAATTATTATATTATACAATACAAAAAATATCAAATTTTTTATATCGAATTTCAAATATAAATTCAAGCCGAAGCCTCCAATAAAGCTTTTCTCTCTTCTATAACTTTATCAGATAAAGGTCCCGTTAACTCTTGATAATGCGAATGTTCCATTTCAAAAGTTCCTCTTCCCGAAGTTGACGCTTTCATTTCTATAGAATAAGTAAGCATTTCCGATAAAGGCACTTCCGCCTTAATCATCTGCACGGTATTAGAAGCCGCCTCCATTCCAAGTATTTTTCCTCTTTTTCCCGTGAGTTCGTTCATTATAGAACCCGTAAACTCTTCTGGAACATATACGATAACTTTCATAATCGGCTCTAATAAAACGGGAGAAGCGTTTTTAAATGCCTCTTTTGCCGCCATAGAACCCGCTATTCTAAACGATAATTCATTAGAGTCGACATCATGATATTTTCCATCATAAACTCTAACTTTAATATCAACCATAGGATATTTTCCTAAAGGTCCCTGTTGTAAAGCGTCTTGAATTCCCTTTTCAACTCCAGGAATATATTGTTTTGGTATAGCGCCGCCAAATATATCATTTACAAATTCGTATCCGCCGTCTCTTGGCAAAGGTTCAACTTCTAAATGCACTTCGCCAAATTGTCCGCTTCCGCCCGATTGTTTTTTATGTCTATATTGAGCCTGCGCTTTCTTTCTTATAGTTTCTCTATAGGCAACTCTCGGAACGCTCTGTTCGATTTCCGCTTTAGTTAAGGCAATTACTCTTTCTAACGCCAATTTAACTTGCAAATCTCCCATAGCCTTTATTATAGTTTCTTTAGTTTCGCTGTCGGATTCCACATTAAAAGTTAAATCTTCCTGCGATATAGTATCCAATACTTCCCGAGCTTTAACATCGTTTTTCAATATTTTTATAGCTGTAAAAAATATCGGTTGAGGAATTTTTAAATTTTCAAATTGGAATGGAGAATTCGGCGAGCTTATAGTATCCGCCGTTTTGCAGTCGGATAATTTAGCCAAAACGCCAATATCTCCTGCCGTTATTTCGTCCGTTTCGATTTGTTTTTTTCCTCTTGCCATATATATATGAGCGACTTTTTCTCTTTTTCCTGTCCTTGAATTGTAAATTTCATCGCCGCTTTTTAAACTGCCCGAACGAACTTTGAAAAATGAAATTCTTCCCGCGTATTGGTCGATAGTCGTCCTAAACACAAACGCTGCAAATGGGTCGTTTCCTAATATTGTTCTTTCCGCTTCTTCGTTAGTTATAGGATTTCTTCCTTTAGTTGCAGGAACATAAGAAGGCGAAGGCATATATCTTATTATCGTATCTAAAACCGCTCCCATTCCAATATCTTTTAAGGATGTGCCGAATAATATAGGAACGACTTTATATTGCAATATCGATTTTGTAAGCGCTTCGATATATTCTTCGTCAGAGAATTTATCTCCCGATAAAAATCTTTCGGTTAAAGTATCGTCAACTTCGCATACCAATTCTTTTAATTTATCTCTTGTCGCTCTGTATTCTTCGTAATATTCTTCGGGAATTTCTTTTTCTACAATATTTCCATTATCGTCTCTGAAAAAAGCCTTATGATAAATAATATCTATTATGCCTTTAAAATCTTTTCCGTTTCCCATAGGAATTTGAATTGGCACAACGGGAGGCTCTTTAAAATTATGCTCAATTTTTTCAAGCAACTGTTTATGATTAATCATATCCTTATCGATTTTATTGATAAAAATAATTCTAGGTCTTTTAAAATTATTTGCCATCTGCCAATGTTTTTCCGTTTCTATTTGAATTCCAAATTCCGCGTCAATAACGACAATACAAGATTCTGCGACTCTCAAAGCGGGATTTATCTCTCCGCTAAAATCTCCCGAACCTGGAATATCAAGCAAATTAATTTTATGCTCTTTCCATTCTATAAAGCTTAAAGAAGTGCGAATAGACATATTATGCTTTATCTCTTCGTCCGTATAATCGCTTACGGTTGTTCCTCTTGCAACTTCGCCTTTTTTATCTATGCATTTCGCTCTGAAAAGCAAGGCTTCGTTTAGAGTAGTTTTGCCGCTTCCAACATGCCCTAAAATGGCAACATTGCGGATACTTTCGGGTTTATATACTTTTCCCATAGTCTCTCCTTTTAATACATAAGATTTGTTTAATATTAATGTTTTTACATTTTCTAAAGATGCTTAAAAGATAAGCGGTTTCATAGAAAGCTAAATTATGCATTATGCTTATAGTATAATCAAAAAAATTACAAAAATCAAATTTTTAATTAAATTAATTGCAGAATTTTATATAATTTTTATGTAAAATATATAAAATTATTAATAAAAAAGTAAAAATTAATAATATATCGTTAAAAAAACAAATATTTTTTATTTTATAGGCTCTTAAATTAAAAATTATTTTAACAAATGCATTAATAAAGCTTTTGATAATTCTTCGTTTGAGCCTGTTAAATATTTTACTATTTCTAAAGCAAAAATAATGCTTGTTGCGGGACCTTTCGAGGTTATAACATTTTTATCTACTACCGCTAAATCTTTATCTTGATATTCTCCTATATTAATTGACTTTTCGCAACTTGGATAACATGTATACTTTCCGTTTAGAACTTTAGCCTCTCCCAAAACTATTGGCGAAGCGCATACGGCTGAAACGAGTTTTTTATCATTATACATTTTTTTAATTTTTTCTATAATTCTTTTATCGTTTTTCAAATTATTCATGCCTCCCATACCTCCTGCAAGAGATATTGCGTCAAAATCTTCATTAATAACTTTATCTAAAATTGTATCGGCTTTAACTGTTATATTATGTCCGCCTTTTACCTCCAAATTATCGGTTAAAGACGCGGTTATTACTTCCAAATTTGCTCTTCTCAATATATCTATTATAGTTATTGCTTCAATTTCTTCAAAACCTTCGGCTAAAGGAACGAGAATTCTTTTTGACATATAAACCTCCAAAATATTTTTTTAATATTATATTACTTATTGATAAAAATTAAAATAGTTTTTTATCTAATAAACATATTGAAAAAACTTTAAAAAGGTTTAAAATATTAGATATATTAAACAACTTTATTATTAATTATTAAGGAGTATAAAAATGAAATATTCGATAGTATATACAAGCAAAAGCGGAAATACCGAAAAACTCGCTCTTGCTATAAAAGAAGCTATGGAAGGAAAAGGAGAATGTTTACAATGCGTAAAAACTGATGTCGCAGACTATAATAAAATTTCTGATTCCGAATTGGTATTTGTAGGAGCTGGAAGTTATAAAGGGAAATGCGATGAAGCCGCGGGCAAGTTTATGGAGACTTTAAAAAATAAAAAAGTTTTTATATTTATGACGGTAGGATATGGAAATAATCAAGAATACTATAATAAAATGCTCAATCCTTCAAAAGAATTTATTGATTCTTCAAATAATTTAATAGGTTCTTATGCATGTCAAGGACAATGGATAGAAGGACAAAAGAAAAATTTAGAAAACGCTCTTGAAAAATCCATTACCGAAGAAGAGAAAAAAATCGTTCAAAATAAGTTGGCAAATTACGAGAATGCAATCGGACATCCAAATGCCGAAGATTTGAATAAATTAAAAGAAATCATAAAATCTATAATTTAATTCTATTAAAATATTTTATTGAATAAAAGACAAGGAAAATAAAATTCTTTGTCTTTTTTATTTATTATTTATAAAGTGAATTATTGATAAAAATTAAAATATAAAATATTATTATTCTTATGCGAGTTTTTATATGAATATTGACAACTTTTTTTTAGAATTTTACTCTAAATTAGAAAAAGATGCCGTTTTGGTAGGTTTAGATTTTAATCTTAATAATGGAAATAATAATAAATTTTATTCTATTGATAACGATTACAGAATTATAAAAAACGATATAGAAAATTCTTTATCGGGATATTCTGTATTAAAAAAAATCGCTTATAAAAATAATAATAAAATAAATATTGACGAAGAGATTATTAATAAAGCTTTTGAAAAAAAATTATTATTCGGAATTCCTTTATATATTCCAAATAAAAATAAAAAAATTAATAAGGCTTTATTTTTAGACAGAGACGGAATATTAATGGAAGATTTGGGATATGTCGGAAGCGTTGATAGAGTTAAAATAAAAAAAGAATTTATAGAAATTGTAAAATATGCTAAAGAAAAAGGATTTATAACTATAGTCTCCACAAATCAAGCTGGCGTTTCTTACGGTTATTACACAGAAGAGGATGTTAAAAAAGTTCATAAATATATTTACGAAGAATATAAAAAATGCGGAGCTTTAATAGACGATTTTTATTATTGCCCTTATCATATAAAAAGCGAAAATAAAAAATATAATATAATTTCAATGATGAGAAAACCCGAATCGGGAATGCATTTGCTTGCATCAAAAAAATATAATATTGATTTAAGCGCGTCTTTTATGATAGGCGATAGAGATACGGATATTATAAAAATTCCTTATTTGAAAACTCTTCTTATTGAAACTCCAGCTTATAAAATAATTAATAGAGAAAATATTATCGATACAAAAGATATATATTATTATTTACAAAATGGAGATATTAATTAATTATGACTGAAATATATAAAAATTTATTTGTCGGAAACGATAACGATTGCAGAAAATTTGAAGGCGCTATAGTTCATGCATGTCAAAGTTGTTTTGTTCGTGGCGTTTGTGGAAATGTTAGAAATAAAGTAGTTTTTGAAAATATTGACGATTTATATTTGAATTTGCTTGACATATCCACTCTTTCATACGATTACGCTTATCCGATAATAAAAAAATCAATAGAGTTTATAGACAGAAAAATCAAAGAGAAAAAAGTATTGATTCATTGCAATTTTGGAGCGTCTCGCTCTCCTTCTATAGCTTTAATTTATATGGCAAATAAAGGTTATATTGATAATTCTTCCGTGAAAAATGCTGTAAGCGATTTTAAAAATATTTATAATAATTATTATCCAGGATTTGGAATGTATAAATATTTTGAAAGATATTGGGATGATATAATAAAATTTTAGAAAATATTTTTATTTCAAAATTATAAACATATTCAAAAACAAATTATTATCTAGGCATAGAAGCCAAATATTGCATTATCTGAACTCTTCTACTTTCAACATCTTGATAAAGATTCGCTATAACCTGATTTGTCGAAGTCAAAGGCGACATTCTACTCTTAAAGTCGTTGTAAATATTTAAAGCTTCTGTAACTTTATTCTGTTCAATATACATATGCCCGATTGCATATAAAGCGAAAGCTCCATCTTGAGTAAGCTCATTCGTATATTTTGAATATATATCCGTAGCCTGATTATACATTTTTTGATTAAGATAAATATTTGCCAAATCAAATTCTAAAGAAGATTTATCCTCTTTTTTCAAATTAGGAATTTTTAAAGTTTCGTTTAATATATTTACCGAAGAGTCGATATCTCCCGTATTGGCGTATAATATTGCTAAATCTTTATTAACCGAAAATATTTGCTCCGTATTTTTTGCTCTATTTTTTGCCTCTTTCTTTGCCCATAAAGTCTCTTCTATATCTTGTCTATTTTGATAAACATAATTTGCATAAGCGCTATAACTTTCAAAACTATTTTCTATAGCAGCCTGCTCTTTCATAGCATCAACCTGACTTTTCGGAGTTCTTATTTGCGATTCTATTCTTTGAATAAATTGTCTTATCTGCTGATATGTTTGATTTTTCTCTCTTGCCGCATTGCCAATATCTCTTCCTCTGTGAAAAGTTTTTTCCGCTCTTTCCAAAACTTCTTTAGCTTTATTTAAATATTCCGCTTCTTTTTCGTAAGGCGTTTCTTTTGAGCGAGCCAAATATTCGTATGATGCCGCCAAATTAAAATAAGCGGGATAAATAAGTTTTTCAAGTCTTATAAGTTCTTCATACATAACTACCGCGCGCTCATAATTCCCGTCAATAATCGCTTGATTTCCTATAGAAAAATAAACATTTGACATATCGAAACCTATTTTAAGCATTTTATCTTCTTCTTCTCTTTTCAATTTTTTAAGCTCTTCTATTTTTTCATTAGCTTCGTTTTTTGTTATTCCATTTTTAGCGATATTGTCATTTCCCATATATTCTAAAAGTTTATTATATGTTTTTATTTTTCTATTATACATATCTATTTTTGCAAGAGAGTAAGAGCTTATAAATATCTCTCTAGTTAAAAAATCATAATTAGAAATTTCTTCTTCCGTTCCTTGCATAATATAAGTATTCCAATAATCTTCTTCGGTTTTTAATTCGGGAAAAGGAAGCTCATACATTTTTATAAATTCTATCTCTTCGTTTCCGTTATATTTATCTTTTCTTTGAGTCGATATTAAACCTTCGTCAAGCAAAGCCTTAATATCTGAGGCGATTTTTGAATCCTCATAATTTCTTTTCAAATGCTCTTTTGCTATATTCTTATAATCGTTAATAGTCAAAGATTTAAAAAATTCTAATTCGTCAACTAAAGCGTATTTTATCGGCTGAACTTTAAACACGAGTCCATAAGCCTTAAAATAATAATCTCCGAGTCTATGAAGTCCTTCTCTTCGCCAAGCCATATAATAAGGGCGTCCAGATTCTATAAAATCTTTATCAACCGCATCGCTTATATCTCCAAGCCATCTTCCGTCCGTTTTCATTAGGTTTCCGTATATTCTTTCAAATACATTTCCTTTTTGGTCGTATATTTTTAAGTCGGGTCTTCTTCTTTCAACCATCGTATAATAAACGAGTCCGAATACTTGATTGTCTCCGCCTTCGGTAGCAAATATCGCGTTATCGGGAATTGAGTTCATCATATTATAAGAATAATCATGATTGCTAAAATCTTTTGAGTTATTATTTCTACTTAAATTATTTATAAATATTGGAATTAATATAATTAAAATAACGGCTAAAGATATAACATGTCCCGCTCTAAATGAATTTATATTTTCTTCTTTTGAAGGTTTTTTTAATACATTTTTTATATTTCCGTTAAAATATTCTATATACCATTGAATGCCGAAACCGATTATAACCATCATATATAAAGTTGCGGGAAGAAAAAATACTTCAACGAAAGATAAAGTTCTAACGCTTGGAGGCGGATTTGTATAAGCCATAAGCGAAATTGAAAAACTTAAAAGTCCGAATACGGAAAATATTCCGATAAATTTATTTTTTTTGAATATTTGAAATAATCCTGGAATTAAAAATAAAAGTCCTAAACTTGTAAGTTGAGTTTTAAATATATTTATTAAAGCGCTTACCTGCTCGGGATGAAGTATAAAAATTGCGGCAATATCGTTTCCAGAAGTTCCATATTGTTTTCTATGAATCATACTAAATAAATAACTTAAATTTTCCCAGCCAGAAGGTTCGTTTAATTGTCCCCAATTTAAAGGAGGCAAAGCTCTCGCTCTTATCGGCATATAGGCGTAAATCATAACTCCGACAGCCAACATTAAAAGCATTTTATAATACTCTATAGATATTCCCGTTATAAAATCGTTATCTTTATTGAATTTATCTATTTTGCATAAGAAATATCTATATACCAAACACCAAATTAAAACTAAAAATAAAGCCCATAAAACCAAAAACATTCCTTTATACAAAGTAGGATAAAAAGGCGCTTTTAAATTTTGTATCATATCGGGACGCAAATAAGAACCGTTTGCCAAAGCGGTAAATATGTCGCTCATTATATTCATATCGCTAAACGGTTTAAATAAAATCGAAAATATAGAATCGTTTGAAGAGACTCCCGCAGGAAAATATAAATAAGCCTCGTAATTCATAATAAATCTATAATATCCAAAACCGCCTATAAAAAGCAAAAACAAAAATACGAATATTGAAATAAAAGAAGTTTCTATATGTTCTATATATCTGTCTTTATTAACTAAAAATAAAACTATTCCAATAAAAAGCAAAGGAGCGAAAGCAAAAGGCAAAGTTACATGGTGGTTTGCAAGAGAGACTCCGTATAAAAACCCAAATGCCATAAGATATTTTGAGCCATAATAAGCTATATTATCGTTTGCATGTTTCCAAACCGCTTCATACCAATAAACTAATATCAAAAGCATCGAAGCTATTTGCAATATATTCAAACTGTAAACTTCCGCCATAGTCGCCTGCGCCCACATATTATCGGATATGGCGAATACAATCGAAGAGAGTAAAGCGGGAATTTGAATTACGGGCGAAAATCCTCTTTCGATTCTATTTTGTCCTAAAACTTTTGCCATTATCAAATAAAAAAATATTGTTGAAATTGCAGCGCAAGTTCCTGAAAATAAATTCGTTCTCCAAGCTATATTTCCAAACGGAATATAAGTAAATAATTTCGACATTAAAGTATAAAACGGATATCCAGGCGCATGTCCTACTCCCAAAAAATATGCCGCCGTTGTAAGCTCGCCATTATCTCCCGCAGAAAGCGAAGGCGTTAAAGTAAATAAATATAAAAAGAAAGCAAATAAAAACGAAATAGAAGCGAATATAAAATCTATTTTTGAAAGCCTATAAGGTTTTATAGAATATTTTTTATAAATCGGCTCTGATTTTTCTTTATCTTCAAAAAACATTTTTTTTATAGTATTAATCGCTTTGTTTTCTTTTTTTTCATTTTTATTATTTTTTTTAGATTGCTTATTTTGAAGTTCTTTTACATATTCTTCTATAAGTTCTTTATCTTTTTCTAATTTTTTTGAAAGTTCTTCAGCAGTTTTATTTTTATGATTAGCTTTAATATATTCTTTTTCCAAATGCGAAAGTTTAGCCATTATTATTTTCCTTATGATTTAAGTTTTATAGTTTATAAATAATAAAATTAAATATTAGAAAGTAATTATATAATAAAATCGTTTAATATTCAATAATATAAAATGATATTTTTAATATTTTAGTAATAAATTATTTTTTAGTGGATGAATTTACATATATCGATATAGAATAAATAATTGAAGCGGATATTATAATGCATAAAGTTATCGCTCTATTAATATTAATTTCTTCTTTATATACGAATATTGCAAGCAAAGTCGCTATAAAAGGAACTAAAAAATGCAAAAATCCAAGCATCGAAATTTGAAGTCCTTTAGCCGCTTTTGCAAATAAGTATAGAGGAATTCCCGTAGCAATGCCAGAAAACATTAAAGCTATCCATTTTGAAATCGGTTGAGGATTTTGCGGAAAATAAATTTTAGCGATTATTACCGAAGGAATTATTATTGCAAAAGTCTCTAAAAATAAACTCTCCCAAGCAGAATAAACCGTAAATTTTTTAAGTATTCCGTAAATCGAAAAAGTTAAAGCTATACAAAAAGCCATAATCGGAAATTTGCCTAATGTTATTGTCTGATAAATCATTCCTGCAAACATTAAAACTATAGCCAAATATTCCAAAGGTTTTTTCTTCTCTCTAAAAAATACTATTCCTATAAAAATGCTTAATATCGGACATATATAATACGCAAGTCCAGCCTCCAAAACATTTCCAGAATTTACGGTATAAATATATAAAAACCAATTAATGCCAACAAGAATTCCCGCGATTATAGTTTGTAATAACGCTTTTTTTCCTCTGTTTAATTTTGGCTTTTTATAAATTATTATTATCAAAGTAAATATAAAAGTCGTTATAACTCTAATTCCCAAAACGAAAGCGGAATTAAAATTTTGAACCATTTTCCAATATATAGGCAAAAGTCCCCATAGAATATAAGCTAATAGAGCAAGCGCTATAGATTTATTATTATTCATTATTATCCTTATTTTTTAATTCATTATAATTTTTTGTCATAATATCATGCCAATATTTTAATTTAGTATTTTCATCTCCTTCGATATCTTTAAAATAGAAAGGCTTTAAAAATCTTACTTTAATTTTTCTGAAAGGATTTATTTTAAAACTCCTCGCTTTCATTATATCTTTAGTTCCGTATATAACTACAGGCAAAATTGGAATATCGGGACATTTATCTGCTACTTTTAAAATTCCTCTTTTTGGCATATTTATCTCTCCCGTTTTACTTCTTGTGCCTTCGGGATATAGAACAATGCTCGTTTTATTATTTAATCTCTCTTTAATATCTTCAATCGATTTTACGGCTCCGACAGTTCCTCTTTTAACGAATATATAATTTGCAAGTTTCATTCCCAAACCAACCATTGGAACTTTTCCGTAAGTGTCCTTTGAAACGAAAGCGTATAAACCTTTGAATATACAGAAACTGCAGAATATATCAAAAGCGCTTTGATGATTTGGAGTTAACAAATAAACTTTTTTCAAATCGTAATTTTCTTTATTTTCTAAATCAAATTTTATAAAAGCCATTTTCATTAAACTTCTTCCCCAAAATTTTGAGATAGAATGACTTATTATTATAGATTTTTTTTTGCTAAAAGGACGGACAAAAATATATAAAACAAATACCGCTATAAAATTTAATATGGTAAATATAATATTTATTAAAATATAAAAAATCGTAAAAATCATAAAAAATAGTTTATTATAGAAAATGAAAATTATCAATATTATTTATATTGTAAAAATAATCCACTTTTTTAATAAAGGTTATTATATACAAAAACATATTGTTAGTATATTCAAATATATAATAATATTTTTGTAAATAGTTTAAATAAAAAACTAATTATATAATCGTATATCCCATATTTGAAATTTCATTAAAAATATATTTAGTTATTTTTTCGCCAAGTATTATTTGATATTGTCCAGCATCAAAAAATATTCCATTAACTTTTTCTAATTTTTCAATTTCAGAAACATTAACTTTATTTTTATCTTTGACAATTAATCTTAATCTTGTCGCACAATGAGATACGGAAGATATATTTTCCTTTCCTACCAATTCAATTATTTTTGTAGCTAATTCTTTATAATTTAATTCCATAATTTATACTCCTTAAAATTTATTTATTTTTTATAAGAGGATAATTCATAGCCTCTCTTGAAGAAATATAAGCCGAAGAAACTTTTTTCATAAGCTCTCTAACTCTTGCTATATAGCCCGCTCTTTCCGTTACGCTAATTGCGTTTCTTGCATCAAGCATATTAAAAACATGCGAGCTTTTCATAACCATATCGTAAGCGGGAAGAACGCATCCGTTTGCAAGACATTTATCGCATTCTTCTTCGTATTCTTTAAAATGCCTAAAATACATGTCGATATCTGCAATTTCAAAATTATATTTAGAAAATTCTCTTTCGCCTTGCAAATGAACATCGCCGTATTTTATTCCATGTCCCCATTCTAAATCGTAAACATTATCTACATTTTGCAAATACATGCATATTCTTTCAAGTCCGTAGGTAATCTCGCCCGTTATAGGTTTTAAGTTTATTCCGCCAACCGCTTGAAAATATGTGAATTGAGTTATTTCCATTCCGTCAAGCCAGACTTCCCAACCCAATCCCCAAGCGCCAAGTGTCGGAGATTCCCAATCGTCATGAACAAAACGAATATCATGGTCTTTAAAATTTATTCCCAAAGCTCCCAAACTTTCAATATATAAATCTTGAATATTATCGGGCGAAGGTTTCATTATAACCTGATATTGATAATAATGTTGAAGTCTATTCGGATTTTCTCCGTATCTGCCGTCAGTAGGTCTCCTTGAAGGCTCTACATAAGCGACATTGAAAGGCTCTGGTCCCAAAGCTCTTAAAGCCGTAGCGGGATTAAAAGTTCCAGCTCCAACTTCCAAATCATAGCCTTGCTGAATTATGCAACCGTTATCGCTCCAAAATTTATTTAAATTCATTATTAAATCGGTAAATGTCATAATTTCTCCATAAATTTTTAATCATAAAATTTCTAATAAATTTTAATGTTTGTATGATACAATAAAAAAATATTATATCAAGTATATTTTATTTTACCATATTTAATAGAATTAATTTTAAAAATTTTGTTTAGTTAATTTTTATTCAAAATGGATTGCTTCGCGCGTTTTAATTACTAGGAATTACAATTTGATAAAGTTATAATAATAATTTTTCTATAAATTTTAAAAATATGTATGAAATGTATTATTAAATTGTTAAAAATCTCTAAAATAAAAGTTAATTAATAAATAATTTAAATTTATATTGACATTATTTTAAAAGATTTTATAATTGTAATTAATTAAGTTTAAAAATGTTGACAAAAATTTTTAAATATTATAAAATATAATTAAATTAATCAATATTGAAAAAAATTTAAAATAAACTATTGACTAATTTTTAAACTTATTGTATAAATTAAAAGTTAGTTAAAAAATATTTAAATTGTTATTGACTAATTTTTTTAATGTTGTATAATTTAATTAAATATTAATTTTATTGATAGAGTTATGATAGTAAAATATTTATCTTATAGTTTGGGTTACCGTCAACCGTCAACCGTCAACCGTCAACCGTCAACCGTCAACCGTCAACATGAGATAAATTTATTCTTTGCAAAATTTTTATATAAGTTAGTTCAGTTATTTTTTAATTCTTTTGAATATAGTCAGTCATTGCGAGCCGAACGAAGTGAGGCGTGGCAATCCAGATTTAAGAAAATTAACTTTAAAAATTTAGTTTCATTAATAAATGAATTTTATAAAAAGTGGATTGCTTCGGCGGAGCCTCGCAATGACGATTATTTGACGCTTCGCGATGACGAAGATAAAAAAAATTATTTTGAAATAATAAGTCTTTTAGATTATGGCTTTTGCTATAATTACGGCTTTAATCATAATGAGAATAATCTAAAAAATTATAATTCTTCGGTTAATGAAAATTATAATTTTGCATTCGGTGAAAATTGCAATTTCGTAAAATCTTTTAATTACGATTTTATAAACATTGAACGCAAAAATTATAATTTGTCAAAAATTGGAAATTATAATTCTTTAAATGGTTCTTGTTATGGTTTTTGGCGTATTTATTGCATTTGCGATAATTTGAAGGATTTTTTATTTAATACGAAAAATCAAAAAAAATTTTAAAAAGGAGAGAAAAAATGAGAAAGATTTTTTTAACCGCTATAGCTTTATTGTCTATGG
>ERZ1673700.2343-NODE-2343-length-15154-cov-5.332009_pt1 | contig 15154 bp, 20 predicted proteins | sample MGYA00580230_ERZ1673700 | MGnify/ENA primary metagenome ERZ1673700 (study PRJEB41218, sample SAMN15661782) | gut metagenome | host: Homo sapiens | place: Canada: London | collected 2015-08-20/2019-03-30 | study: EMG produced TPA metagenomics assembly of...
ACTCAAAGTATATATTTTTCAAAAAAGTGTGACATATGATTGACTAACCTACATAAAAAATAAAATTTTTTTGAATAAAATCTTGCAAGAAAAAATATAATAGTATATAATACAAATTGTAATATATAGATTCCTCTTTAGCTCAGTTGGTAGAGCGCTCGGCTGTTAACCGATAGGTCGTTGGTTCGAGTCCAACAAGAGGAGCCAAAATCCTAGAGCCAAGCTGATTATAAAAAACGACTTGGCTTTTATTTTTTTGTTTTCCTACATTTTTCCCACTTTAGTTTTTGATAAAATTATTTTATTAATTTAATATATGAAAAGGAGAACTCATGTTAAAAATATATAATATTAAAGATAAACAAGAATATCTAGAGGAGGTTGCAATACTAACACAAAAAGAATGGGGCAAAAAATGTAATACTCAAGCAGAATTTAATCAAAAAATATTAAGAAAAATAGAAAAAATAAAAAACAATTTAGGCAATAAAAATTATTGTAAATTAATTTTACTTGATAATGATAAATTAGTAGGTTTTATATCTATATTTGAACATGATTGTGAGGAAAGACAAGATTTATCACCATGGTATGCAACTATGTTTGTAAAAAAAGAGTATAGAGGAAATGGTTATTCAAAGATTTTAAATGATGCAATTTTAAAAGAGGCAAAAACAAGAGGAGTTAAAAGACTTTATTTAAAAACTACATTAGATAATTATTATGAAAAGTTTGGAGCAAAATATTTAGAAACTTTAGCTAATAATGAGAAAATATATTATTTTGAAATATAAAGACTAAAGGCTGTAAGATGTAATCTTACAGCCTTTAAAAGAGAATTAATCTTCATATTCGTACCACTTCTTATGACGAGTATGCATAGCGGAATTGATATATGCTCCTTCTGCCAAAGAATGTATGACATTATTGTATAAACATTGTGTTAATAATTTATCAAATTCCTGTAGATCAAATTCTGGGATGTCAATATTGCTAAGCATCTCATAAAATAGAGGCCAAAAGTCCCTAAGTTCAGGGTCTTGTTTAAACTCATTTAACCTCCGAATGATATTTTTTCTTTTTGAATTTGTGTCCATGTTCAACTGCTCCTTTCAAGTGCTAAATATAATTATACTATAATTAACATAATTTGTAAAATAAGAGGAAAAATAAATATAGATAGCCTAAAAATATAAAGTATGTTATACTTACTGTGCAAAGGAGAGAAAGAATGAAATCAATAAAAGAATTATATAAAATAGGAAATGGTCCATCTAGTTCACATACTATGGGACCAAAAAAAGCAGCATTATTATTAAAAGAGAAATATCCAACTGCAGATTTATATCAGATAATATTATATGGTTCATTAGCTTTTACAGGTAAGGGACATCTAACTGATAAAATAATATTAGAAGCTTTAAAACCAAGTAATGTAGAAATAATTTTTAATAAAGAAATAAAAGAGATAAAACATCCAAATACAATGGATTTAATAGCATTAAAAAATAAAGAAGAATTAGGCAAATTTAGAGCCTATTCAATAGGTGGAGGAAGTATACAAATAGAAGGAGAGGACTTCCAGGAAGAAAAAGACATCTATGATTTTACAACATATACCGATATAAAAAATAACTGTAAAGAAAAGAATATTTCATTATTAGAGTATGTATGTACACAAGAAGATAAAGATTTAAATGAATATTTAAAAACAGTGTGGCAGACCATGAAAAAAACATTAGAAGAGGGCTTAGAGCAAGAAGGATTAATTCCAGGAAGATTAAAAATACCAAAAAAAGCAAAAACGTTATATAGTAAAGAATTAGACAATGAAACTGCAGAACTAAAAAGGACTAGACTGTTAACAGCATATGCATATGCTACAAGTGAGCAAAATGCATCAGGCGGAATGATTGTAACAGCACCAACATGTGGTGCATCAGGGGTTTTACCAGCAGTATTATATTATCTATATAAACAAGAAAATGTTAATGAAGCTAAAATTTTAGAAGGTTTAGCAATTGCGGGCTTAATTGGAAATTTAGTAAAGACAAATGCTTCAATTAGTGGTGCAGAATGTGGATGCCAAGCTGAGATTGGAACTGCTTGTTCAATGGCGGCAGCTGCATATGCATATATAAAAGGGCATTCAATAGATGTTATTGAATGTGCAGCAGAAATAGCAATGGAGCATCATTTAGGTTTAACTTGTGACCCAATTTATGGATATGTACAAATACCTTGTATAGAAAGAAATGCGGTAGCAGCAATTAGAGCAATAGATTCAGCTAATATGGCATCACTTTTATATAAAGACAGCAAAATTTCATTTGATTTAGTTGTCGAAACAATGTATGAAACTGGAAAAGATTTAGGAAGCCATTATAGGGAAACAAGTAAAGGTGGGCTTGCTAAAAAATATTGTAGAAATAAATTTTATAATGATAATTTGGAAGAGGAGTAAAATATGGAAGTAATTGAAGAATTTATAAAAGGAAAGTATGAAAAACAAGAGCTATGTGAAGATGCAATAATAGTTTCTAAAAACTTTATTGCAGTAATAGATGGCGTTACATCCCAAGAAAATCCTTGTCAAGGTAAAGCTTTAGGTAAAATTATTTCCGACATTTTAGAAAATATTATACCAACAATACCAGAAAAATCTAGTTGTGACAAAGCTATTAGTTATTTAAATGAAAAGATATTAGAGGAATATAAAAACGAAGGAATATATGATTTAATAAAAGATGATCCAAGAAAACAACCTGCTGCATCAGTTGTAATATATTCTAAATTTTATAATCAAATATGGATGATAGGTGATTGTAAAGCGTTATATGGTAATAACATAATTGATAATGAACTTGAAGTAGATATAATGTATGGAAAACTTAGAAAAATTTTAATAGAATATCTTTTAGAGACAGGATGTACAGAGGATGAATTATTAGAAAATGACATAACTAGACAATTTTTGGAGGAAACTATAAAAAGGCAACCACTTATTAGAAATAAGAGATTTTACGGTAGATATGATTATGTATCTATTGATGGATTTAATAAATTAGATATTGACCTTATAAAAATAGTAGATGTACCAAAGGATGTAAGCGAAATTGCTTTTTGTACAGATGGATATAGAAAAATATTTGCCACCTTAAAAGAATGTGAAGAGTATAACAAATTTATAAAAGAAAATGATCCATTATGTTATAAAGAATATTGGCATGAAAGAGGCTTTGTAAAAAATCAAGAAAGCTATGATGATAGAGCTTATATAAGATTCAAAATATAATTTATAGTTATACCTGAATGAGTATTATGTATTTTACATAATACTATAAGTGAACTATAATTTGACTTATAAAGGTTGATTATAAAGGAGAGGAAATATGAAAATTTATGTAACAAGACATGGACAAACAGATTGGAATGTGCAAGGGAAAACGCAGGGGAGAACAGATATTGAATTGAATGAAGTTGGAATTAAGCAAGCTAAACAAACTAAAGAAGAACTAAAGAATGTAGATATAGATTTAATAATTTGTTCACCATTAAAAAGAGCGAAACAAACAGCAGAAATAATAAATGAGGGAAGAAATATTCAAATTATATTTGATAATCAGATAATTGAAAGAAATTTTGGAGAATTTGAAGGTAAAAAAATAAAATTTGATGAATTTTGGGATTATAATGCCCATCCAAGATACCAAAGAGCAGAAACAATTCAAGAAATTATCAGTAGAATTTCAAATTTCTTAGATAAAATAAAGGAAGAATATAAAGATAAAAATGTTTTATTAGTAACACATGGTGGTGTAAGTATTGCAATAAATTGTTATTTTAAAGGAATTCCTGAAGATGGTAAGCTTATTAATTATTGCTTACATAATTGCGAAGTACAAGAATTTGAAATCTAATTATATATTATGGTATAATATTTCTGTTAACATAAGCCAGAAGGCAGGAGGTAGAAAAAATGTACACATTAAAAGAGATTAGAAAACGGTGGACAGACATAAGGGAGCTTAAGAAAATAAGCAAAGTTTTCAAAATGTGGTATGGTATAACCACTAACATCATGTGTGCGCCATACTTACAGAACAGAGGTTATATATTTTGCTTAACACAGAAATGAAAGTGGCAGGAAAGTTATATTAGGCTTCCTGCCATTTTCATTTAGATTGACAAAATTATAGTCTATAAACTAAGTAAAAGATTTGGATGATGAATTAATTTTGACAAATTTAAATATTAAATATATATTTATCAAAAAGGAGCATATTATGAATATAATAATATAAAAGAGGTGTAAGTATGACTTTTTCGAGAAATACATATTTAGAAATTGATTTAGCCAAGATAAAAAATAATGTAAAAAAATAATAAATAATTATCCGACATATAAATTTTATTTTGGAGTCGTAAAAGCAAATTGTTATGGATTAGATAATGAAAGTTTAGCTGTTACAAAGACAATAATTAATGCTGGATGTAACTATTTAGCAGTGGCAACGTTAGAAGAGGCAATTGCAATAAGAAGAGAATTTAAAAGTATACCAATATTAGTATTAGGTCATATAAATAAAGAACACATTAAAGAAGCAATAGCATATAATATAACAATAACAATTCATTCAGAAGATTGTTTAGAAGAAATACTAGCTCAAAATTTACATGGATTAAAAGCCCATATAAAGATAAATACAGGAATGAATAGGTTAGGAATAAATAAGAATTTAAAAGGTTTATATGATAAGTGTATAAATAATAATATAGATGTAGAAGGAATTTTTACACATATATATAATGCATCAAATGAAACAGATTATAATAAGCAAATAGAATTTTTTGAGAATTTATTAGAAGAAATAGATATTTCCAAAGTTCCAATTATTCATATTTCAGCAAGTGAAGCACTAACAAACTATAAAAAGCCAGAAGAAGCTAATGGGTGTAGATTAGGAATAATTATGTATGGATTTTCCGAAAAAATTGAATTAGAATCACCAGTAAAATTAATTAGTGAAGTAGTTCAAATTCATAATTTAAAAAAGGGCGAAGTTGTAGGATATAACGGAATATTTAAGGCAGAAGAAGATACAAAGATAGGTGTAATTCCTGTGGGATATGCAGATGGAATAATTAGAAAAAATACAGGAAGATATGTGTATATAAATAATAAAAAATACAAAATTGTTGGAAATGTATGTATGGATATGCTATTTGTAGAGATTGATGAAGAAGTACATTTATATGATAAAGTAGAAGTGTTAAAAGACAATAAACATATAAAAGAAACAGCAAAACACTTAGAAACAATACCGTATGAAATATTATGCCAGATAGGTGGGAGAGTTCCAAGAATTTACAAAAATAATTAAAAAGTATTGACTAACATAAAAAAACATTGTATACTATTACACAATTAAAAAAGGAGAGCTTTTTATGAGAAATATATTAAACAATAAAGGATTAAATCATCATCACAGGTAAGCTTGTGTCTATTAGGCACAGGCTTTAACTGCTTGTGCCTTTATTGTTTAAGAAGACCTTAAAGGTACTAAGAATGTATCTTTAAGGTCTTTTTTCGTATTTGTTAAAATTGGTCGCGACATTTTAACAAAAAGGTCTTCAAATAAATAACTAAAGGTGTAAACCTTATTAAATTAACAATGGAGGTAAATGATATGAGTAAAAAAATTTTAATTATTGTAGGAGTAATATTAGTAATTGCAATTATAGGAGTGGCAATTACATTTAACAAAAATAGTAAAGAAGAGGACAATACATTTGTATTGGGAATGGATGATAGTTTTCCACCAATGGGATACAGAAACGAAAATAACGAATTAGTAGGTTTTGACATAGATTTAGCTCAAGAGGTTTGTAATAAATTAGGGATGAAATTGGAAGTTCAAACTATATCTTGGGCAGCTAAAGAACAAGAACTTGATTCAGGAAATATTGATTGTATATGGAATGGATTTGGATATACAGAAGAAAGAAATGAAGCAATGACATTAAGTAATCCATATGTTAAAGATAAATCAATGTTTGTTGTAAAAGGTAGTTCAAGTTATACAAATCAAGATGAATTAAAAGGTAAAAAGATTGGTGTTCAGAGTGGTTCTGTACAAGAAAAGAGATTAAATGAATCTGAATATGGTAAGGAGTTAGACGAAGTAATAGGATATACAGATTATTTAACAGCCCTTATGGATTTAGAAACAGGAAATATAGATGCAGTTTATATGAGTCAAATTTCCGGAAATTATATTATACAAAATCAAGACAAAGATTTTAAGACATTTGATGCTATTGGAATAGGTGAAGAATCAAAAGGAATGGTGATAGCATTTAAAAAAGGAAATACAGCTTTAAAAGATAAGGTAGAAAATGCATTAAATGAATTAAAAGCGGAAGGAAAATTGAAAGAATTATCAGAAAAATGGCTTGGAGCAAATTTAACAGTTTAGGGATTTTGGGACGGTACTTTTTTTCTTATTTAGAAATTTAATTAATTAAAAAATAAAAGAGGGATTTTAAGAACGTCCCAAAATCCCGAGGAGGAAAATATGGAAAACTTTTTAAATTTATTAAAGATTTTATCAGAAGGATTGGGAACAACTCTACTAATTTTTTTACTTACATTAGTTTTAGGAATTCCTGCAGGAATACTAGTTGCAGTTGCCAGAAATTCAAAATGTAAGTTAGTAAATTTAATTACAAAATTATATATTTTAATTATTAGAGGAACACCAATGATGTTACAAATAATTTTTATATATTTTGCACCATATTATTTGTTTAAGGTAACCTATGACAGGTTTGTAGCAATAATAATTGCTTTTGTAGTAAACTATGCAGCATATTTTGCAGAAATATTTAGAAGTGGAATTTTAAGTATACCGAAAGGCCAAAAAGAAGCAGCTTTTACATTAGGATTTAGCAAAACACAAACTTTTTTTAGAATATTACTTCCACAGATTGTAAAAAGAATATTACCAGCCATGTCAAATGAAGTAATATCATTAATTAAAACTACTTCATTAGCACAAATAATAGGAATTACAGAAATCTTTGCATTAGCACAAAAACAAGCAAGTTATCAATTTTCTATTTTGCCATTATGTGTGGCAGGATTGATGTATTTAGTCTTATGTACAATAATCACTTATGCATTTAACAAAGCTGAGAAAAAATATAGTTATTATAATATAACTTAAGAAAGGAGCGAGAAGAATGAATAAAATATTAGAAATCGAAAATTTGGTAAAAAGATTTGGAGATAATTATGCAGTAAAAAATGTTTCTTTTTCTGTAAATGAAGGTGAAGTATTAGCAATAATTGGCTCTTCTGGCTCTGGTAAATCTACAGTGTTAAGATGCATAAACCAATTGGAAAAAATAGATGGTGGAAACATAAAAATATGTGGCGAACCTATGACAGAAGAAGTTAAAACAACTAATAATCTGCCTAAAAAGTATAATAAAAAGAAAAACAAGGTTATATATACAGCTAAAGAAACGTTAAATAGAATGAATTTAGAATGTGGAATGGTATTTCAAAATTTTAATTTATTTCCTCATTTATCTGTTCTAGAAAATGTAACTGAAGCAATGATACAAGTTTTAAAAAAATCTAAGGAGAAAGCTGAAAAGGAAGGCATCAAAATTTTAACGAGAATGGGTCTAGAAGCAAAAATAAACCAATACCCATGTAATTTATCAGGTGGAGAGCAACAAAGAGCTTCTATTGCAAGAACACTTGCGATAAATCCAAAAATAATTTTTATGGATGAACCTACTAGTGCACTTGATCCAGAATTGGTAGGAGAGGTTTTAAAAGTTGTAAAACAACTTGCAAGAGAAAAAAGAACGATGGTTATTGTTACACACGAAATAAGTTTTGCACGAGAAATTGCAGATAGAGTTATCTCTATGAGTAACGGAGAAATTATTGAACAAGGCAAACCAGAAGAAGTAATAGATAACCCTAAAAAAGAAAGAACGAAAGAGTTTTTAAAAAGATATTTAAAATAGAGGAGGTATTTATGTTAGAAGAAATAAAACCATGTAAGGTAATGAGATACTTTGAAGAGATAAGCAAAATTCCAAGAAAATCAGGAAAAGAAGATAAAATTGTTGAATACTTGAAGAAATTTGCAATAGAGAGGAATTTAGAATATTATACAGATAATTATAAAAACATAATAATAAGAAAAGAGGCTTCACAAGGAAAAGAGAATAGCCCTGCCATTGCATTGCAAGCACATACTGATATGATTTGCGAAAAAATTCCAGAAAGTAAACATGACTTCTCTAAAGATGGACTAGAGCTATATGTGGATGGGAATTTCATAAAAGCAAAAGGAACAACACTTGGAGCAGACAACGGAATAGGTGTTGCAATTATATTAGCTGTGTTGGATTGTGAAAAGATAAAAGCACCTAAATTAGAATGTATTTTTACTTCAGAAGAGGAAACAACAATGTTAGGTGCGATAAATTTAGATTTAGCTAACATAGAAAGTAATAGAATAATTTCGTTAGATAATGGAAAAGAAGGAAAAATTTTAATTAGTTCAGCAGAATGTAATGAATGGAAAGGAAAAATAAATTTTACAAGAGAAAAAACAGTTAAGCCAGGATTTGAATTAGTATATGATAATTTTAAAGGAGGTCACTCTGGTGGAAATATAGGTGATGAAACAAGAGGAAATCCGATAAAATTAGCAATAGAGATATTAAAAAAATTGGAAGATGTACAAATAGCAAATATAACGGGTGGAAGCAGGGTAAATGTTATTCCAAGAGAGGTGTCTGTTAAATTTGTTACATCCGATGAAAATGCAGAGAAGATTATAACAAAAGAAATAACTAAACAAAAAGAATTTTATGGAAAAGATGTAAAGATAGAATTAAATAAGGGTGTAGAAATTACGGAGGTAATAAATAAAGAAAATAGCAATAAAATAATAGACTTTATTAAAGAATTTCAAAGTGGAGCCATAAAAAAAGATGAGCAAGGAAATGTATTACAATCAGGTAATATGGCAAAAGTAAAAACAAATGAAAATGACATAGAGATAGAATTTTCAGAAAGAAGCAATGTACCAGCATTCGAAAAAGAATACTTAGAAAATTTAGAAAGTTTAATAAAAAAATATGACATAGAAATAGTATGGAATCAAACCTTAAAAGGTGTACCAAAGAGAGAAAAAAATACTTTAGCAAGTGAATGTGAAAAGGTATATAAAGAGCTTTATAATGAAGAGATGGAAGAGATTGTATCACAAGGAGTAGTAGAAGGAGGATTTTTTATAAATAAAAAACCGAGCTGTGAATATGTGTGTATAGGACCAAACACATTTGACGTACACAGCCCAAGTGAAAGACTTTCTATTAATTCCACCAAAAAGATATGGAAATTTATTAAAGAATTATTAAATAAAATGTAAAACTATTGCGAAAAAATAAAAAATATAGTTTAATTATATTTGTATAGATTATCTTTTTTGGAAAGAAGTGATGTGATGAAAATATTAAAGAATCTTTTAAAAAACGATAATTGCATAAGAACTGAAAAGGATTTTCCTATAGAAGGAATGGAGTATTTAGATATAGTACCATTATTACTAGATGCAGAAATTTATAAAGAAATTACTAATATTTTTGTAAAAGAAATTAGCAATAAAAACGTACAATATATTGTATCACCAGAATCCAGAGGATTTTTCTTTGGATGTCCAGTAGCAGAAAAAATGGGAATTGGTTTTATTCCAGTAAGAAAAAAAGGAAAATTACCACCTACTACAGTTCAAACCACATTCGAATATGTTAAAGAATATGGAAAAGATGAATTGGAATTACCTAAATTAATAAATAATGAGGAATATAAAGATAAGAATTTTTATATTATAGATGACATTTATGCAACAGGACATACAGTTCAGACATTAAAAAAAAAGATAGAAAAATTAGGTGGAAATGTAGTCGGAATTTCGGTTGTTATTAATATAAAAGAACTAAATAATGATGAGTTATTTTCAATTTTAGATGTAAACGAAGAATAGTAAAGAAAGGAATAAGCAAATGAAAAGAAAGATAATTACAAGTATAATTTTATTTATAGTAATAAGTTTATGTATGACATTTACAAAAGCAGATAATACAATAGATGTTAATAATTTAGATGATATAAAAGATTTAATACAGTCAAGTTCAGAAGGTAATGTAGATATTTATGATGTTTTACAAGCATATAAAGATTTAAGTGAAAAATATAGTAATGAAGAAATTGCAACAGCAATCGAAGAAAATAAAGAATTGTTAACAGAACAAGGAATAAGTGAAAATGTTATAGATTCTGGAACTAGTGTGTTAAGATCTGTTGATGCAAAACAATTAAATAAGATTCTTTCAGAAGATATTAATATAGATGAAATACAGCAACAATTAGAAGATGGAGCAACACCAACAGAAATATTAAATAACATTCAGCAAGATATGAGTACAACAGATAAAATATCTTTAGGAGTTAACCTAATAATGGCATTTACAGTAGTAAAGATTATCATATGGATAATTGTTGTACTTATAATTTATAATATTATTGTTAGATGGAGAATTTATAAAAAAGCTGGAAAACATGGTTGGGCAGCACTAATACCAATATATAGAGATGTTGTTATGTATAAAATATGTGATGTATCACCATGGGTATTATTGTTATTACTAGTACCAGTAGTAGGTTGGTTTGCATTAATAATTATAAATATTTATACTAAATTTACATTAGCAGAAGGCTTTGGAAAAGGAATTGGGTTTGGATTTGGTTTATGGATATTAGGCCCAATATTTGAAGCAATTTTAGCATTCTCTAGAAAATCAAAATATATAGGATTTAATAGAAAATAGACTGTAATTTTTACAGTCTTTTCTTATTTTGAATTAAGTAACATAATATATGCTATTATCATCTTTAGATAGGGGCGTTTAAAACTAAAAATATTGATATTTTCGCCCAAATGTGGTATAATAAAAAGGTAGTATGGTGTAAGGAGAAAAGATATGTTTAATGAGAAAAAATTTAAATTTGATATAGAAAATTTAAAACAAGATTTAGCTATAGAAGATATGTATGTAACTGAAGAGGACATATCTTTATTAAGAGATTATCAGGAACAAAAAATAACAGAACAGGATATGATAAATAAAATAAAGAAAATGTCTTTATAAGGGGCTGGTTTTATGTATGATCTATATGAAGCTAGGAATTCTATATACTGTTATGAAAATACAGATATACTAAAAAATAAATTAAATATAAAAGATAAAGAAAAACTATATGATTATGAAAGAAAAATAGTTGTTGCAAAATTATTTATATTAAGACAAAAAGAGATAACAGGGAATTTTGATATTCATCATTTTGTAGGAATTCATAAATTCCTGTTTGAGGATATATATGATTTTGCAGGATTATTTAGAAGTGAAAATATTGCAAAAGGTAACTTTAGATTTGCAGAATGGGAATATATAGAACAAGAATTAATAAAATTATTGGATAAATTAAAAGAAGAAAATTATTTACAAGGATTATCTAAGAAAGAATTATCGAAGAAACTAGCATATTATATGGCAGAATTAAATGTTCTGCACCCATTTAGAGAAGGTAATGGTAGAGCAATAAGAGAGTTTATAAGGGAGCTTACTGCTTGGAATGGCTACGAATTAGATTTAACTAAAACAACTCCAAAAAATATGTTAGATGCATGTATAGAATCGGTAGTTGACACAAATAATTTAGAAGAAATTTTATATAAATGTTTAGTATAGTCACCATTAAAGCATGGTGACTATACTTTTGTGTTTAAAGCTTGTAATAAAAAAATTATAAAGAGGGGTATTAATATGAAAAAGTATTATTTTAGTTCAGAAAGTGTAACAGAAGGACATCCAGATAAATTATGTGATTATATATCAGATAAGATATTAGATGAATGCTTAAGACAAGACGAAAATTCAAGAGTAGCAGTTGAAACATTTGCTTCTAGCAATAAGATTACAATTGCTGGGCAAATAACTTCAAAAGCTAATTTAGATATAGAAAAAATCGTAAGAGATACTATAAAAGAAATTGGCTTTGATAATAGTGAAACAGATATTGATTATAGAACTTGTGATATAGATATAAATATTACTAAACAAAGTGATGATATTGCACTTGGGGTAGATATTGGTGGTGCTGGTGACCAAGGTATTATGTTTGGATATGCAACAAACGAAACAGAAAATTATATGCCATATGCAATATATATTGCACATAAATTATCTAAAAGATTAACAGATGTTAGAAAACAAAATATAATACCATATTTAAAACCAGATGGAAAAACAGAAGTAACAGTAGAATATGAGAATGATATTCCAAAAAGAATAGAGAATATATTAATTTCTACTCAACATTTAGCTAATATTAGTATGGAACACTTAAAAGTAGATGTAAAGAAATATGTAATAGATGAAGTGATTCCACAAGACATGATTGACGAAAATACAAAAATTTTTATTAATCCAACAGGTAGATTTGTTATTGGCGGACCTTTAGGAGATACAGGACTTACAGGAAGAAAGATTATTGTAGATACATATGGTGGATATGCAAGACATGGTGGTGGTGCTTTTTCTGGAAAAGATGCTACAAAAGTTGACAGATCTGCTGCATATATAGCAAGACATATAGCTAAAAATATTGTAGCAAATGGATATGCTAATAAATGCGAGATTCAATTATCTTATGCTATTGGAATAGAAGAACCTTTATCTATATATGTAAATACTTTTGGAACAAATAAGATAGAAGAAGAGAAAATTATTAATAAAATAAAGGAAAAATTTGATTTGACTCCAAATGGAATTATAAAATATTTGGACTTACAAAAACCTATATTTGCTAAAACTACTAATTATGGACATTTCGGAAAAGATTATTTACCTTGGGAAAAGATAATAAAAATGTAATTAGGTGATGAAATGGAAGAAAAAACAAATGTAATGAGGATATTAGATAAGTATAAAATTTTTTATAGAAAACATACTTATGATTCATCAAAAGCTATAAGTGGAGTAGAAGTTGCTGATTTCTTAGGAGAAGACTATAACAGAACTTTTAAGACTTTAGTTACAGTTCGGAAAATCTGGTGAGCATTATGTTTTTGTAGTTCCTGTTGCAGAAGAACTAGATTTAAAAAAGGCTGCAAAATCAGTAAATGAAAAAAGCATAGAGATGCTTAAATCTAAGGAATTATTACCGCTTACAGGTTATATTCATGGAGGATGTTCTCCAATAGGTATGAAAAAACAATTTAAAACTGTAATTCATGAAACTGCCAAAAAATATGATACGATAATGTTTAGTGCAGGGAAAATAGGATATCAAGTAGAGATGAATGTTAAAGATTTAAGTAAAGTTATAAAACTTGAGTTTGCAGACATAATAAAGGCTGAAAGTTGAAAATTATTATAAAATATGTTAAAATATAAGCATATAATTGTTAAAAATTATATAAAAAACACATAAGGAGAGTGGTTATCAAATTCACATAAGAGACTTTATAAAAGCTGATTATGTGTTATCAGTCTAATAAAAAACACGAAAAAGAAAAAAGAATTGGAGAGTGTTTAAAATGGAAAGTGCCTCGGGTAGTATTACTCTTAAAAAGGCAACTAGAAAAGACATCAAGGAAATCACAGAATTAATTTATATTACAGAGCCAGAACCAGAGCTCGAATGGGGATATGGTTCTGAGAAAGAAAGAAAACAAGTATTAGAACATTTAATGAAGATTAAAAATAACCGATTTTCATTAAAAAACTTTATTGTTGCAAGAAAAGACAATAAGTTGATTGGTATGGCATTATTAATTGATGGTAAAGATATTGACAGATTAACAATTAATAGTGAGAAAAAGGTAGTAAAAATTCAGAAAGGATTTTTAAACAAATTAGGATATATTTATTCATCAATAAGAGATTATTTCTTATTTAGAGAATGTGAAGATGATGAATTTTATATATCAAATATAGCTATAAAAAAGGAATTTAGAGGAAACGGATATGCTAAGGTTATGATTGATAAAATTAGCAAAATGGCAAAAAGAAAAGGTTACGATAAAGTTTCTTTAGTAGCTAAAAATGACAAGTTAATTAAGTTCTATGAAAGTTTAGGATTTAATTTAATTAATAAGAGAATAAGAAGGATGGTTTCTGAAATATAAAGTTAAACTAAAAAAGATAGGCATGAATATATAAATTCATGCTTATTTTTGGTTTACAAAAGAGAAAGCCCCACATACCGAAGTATGTAGGGCTTCTCTAAAGATGCACTATCCGTCAATACGTTCAAAGTACGGGTCCGGAGACCACAATACTTGACCATCAGTGGTCATGACCATATTGATAGTTAAGCCGTTGTCTAGCTTTAATGGTAACCCATAGTTACACCTAAAGGTATAATCAGAGCTGTTAAGCTCATACTCTTTTGTGCAAGAATAATCAGAATACAACTTCCTATCTGGAAGTAATCTGTAGGTATTACCATCTGACCAGAAATAGAGATCAAGAAACTCCTGGAAGGTAAGACCTCCTTTTGTTTCGACTCCATTTTGCAACTCACTGACCTGATTGTTTAGATCAGAAATGCTTGCATCTTTATCGGCGATCTGCTGTTGCAGTTCGTCAATTTTGGCCTGCATCTCGTTAACACTGATGTTATCGGGGACAGGCTCTGTTGATGCATTCGCATCATTTGTTGAGGAGTCTCCTGCTGTATCATTAGCAGAAGTTGTTTGCTCTGTGGGTTGAGGTTCGGGCTTCTTATGGGTCTGGTCCCAAATTGTTGCAAAAGCAACAAATAATAAAAAGACACCAGCAATAAGGATTCCCATCTTTACCTTGTTTACTCCACCTGTTGTTCTCCGTGTTGACATGCTAAAATTCCTCCTTAGATTGAAATGTACTTTAATTATACCACTTAATTAACATAAAATCAAATTGAGGAGGTTTTGAGCACTATATATCTTAATTATTTACAAAAGTTAGTGTAAAATTTTAGTAGGCAAAAATATAAAATTGCCTACTAAATTTT
>ERZ1673700.2355-NODE-2355-length-15077-cov-6.989149_pt1 | contig 15077 bp, 1 predicted proteins | sample MGYA00580230_ERZ1673700 | MGnify/ENA primary metagenome ERZ1673700 (study PRJEB41218, sample SAMN15661782) | gut metagenome | host: Homo sapiens | place: Canada: London | collected 2015-08-20/2019-03-30 | study: EMG produced TPA metagenomics assembly of...
TGAAAAGCGATATAATGTTTAAAGCATTTTATGGCAGAAAAGAAAATGAGGAATTTTTACAAGATTTTCTAGAAGCTGTGTTAGAAGAAAAAATAAAAATAAAAAAAGTAATGCATGATGTAAGGTTGGAACAATTGGCAAAGGAACAAAAATTTGGAATACTAGACTTGGGAGTAGAACTAGAAGATGGAGAATTTATAAATGTAGAAATACAAATAAAAAACTATAAAAATATAGAGAAAAGAACAACATTTTATGCATGCAAAAAATTAATAGAACAATTAGGACCAGGAGAAGATTATAGACAATTAAAACCAACAATAATAATAGCAATATTAGATTATTCATTTATAAAATTACCTGAATATATTACAGAAACAGTAAGAGTAGTAAAAGAACATAGAGAATATGAGATAAATAATGATGTAAAATATTATTATATAGAATTAGAAAAATTTAGAAACCAAAATCCAGATATGACAAAACGAATAAACCAATGGAGCGCGTTTCTGGACATGGAGAGGGGGGACTTGTTAGAAATGGCATGTAAGGAAAATGATAAAGTAAAAAGAGCAGTTGAGAACTATGAAGTTTTAACAGGGGATGAAGAAGTTAAAAGATTGGCAGAAATTAGACTAATGTCAAAACTAGAAGAACGTTCAGCACTTGATTGTGCAAGAGAAGAGGGGATTGAAGAAGGCAAAAGAAAAGGGAGAGAGGAAGGTAAAAGAGAGGGAATCAAAGAGGTAGCAAAAGCATTAAAAGAAAGAAAAGAGCCAATAGAGAAAATAGCAGAAATAACAGGATTAAGCAAGGAAGAAATAGAAAAAATATAAATAAAATTTAAGTAAGTTTGAATTTGACAAATTCAAACTTATTTTTTTTGCACCGATTATCTCGCTTTTTTTTCGTGCATTGCACCGAAAAAAAGCGATCTCGCGTGTGCAAAAATGCACCGAAAAAAAGCGATCTCACGTGTGTCGCGTGTGCAAAAAATGCCATAAATTTCTTTGAAAAAAATGCTGAAAAACGTTGAAAAAAAGAGGACATTATGATATAAAATAGGTAGAGATATAAGATAGAGGATTTGAGTCAAAAAACGGAGGAAAAGAATGTTAAAAAAGAGAAAAAAAGTAAAGATTATAATGACGATAATAGCACTAATATTGGCGTTAGGTCTTTTTATAAATTGTCAGAAAATAGATATAAATAAAGAAACATATGCACCAACGATGAACTTGGCAACAGCGGAAGAAATCAGATTAGCAGCGACGACAATAGGACTAGAACATGGAACAATAAATCCGATATATAGGCCAAAATGGGAAAAAATATCAAGTTCAATAGACACAACAAACAAGACGTTAACAGTAAAGGTAAAAGGATACGCATATGAAAATCAGACATTAAATGCAAATGCCAAGATAGATTATGCAAGTGATGTAGAGAGTACATTAAGTTCAGAAAATATTACGGTATTTTTTGACGGAGTAAAAGTTACGAGCAAGACGAATCCAAAGATAACGGTTGCAAATAAAACAGTTACTCACAATGCTGTATCAAACAAAGATGAAGTAACATATGATATAATATTGGCGAATTTGGAAGAAACGGCAAGACAAGCAGGAAAACAATATAAAGAGTGGTCAGGAAACATAGCATTAAAAATTGGAGGTAGAGGGGAGAGCGAAACTACTTACAATGCAAATGTTTTAACAGACCAATATAAAAATCAAAACATGATGGAATTAGACGGCAAAGATTCATCTTGGATAGATGTTAAGATTGAGGATGCAAAAACAGATAAAAATGCTTCAGGTACGATGTTCGCAGATTACATTAAGCCTGAATTTACATATGTATATTCAAATGGAAACATAAATTTAACGAATAAAACACTAACAGTAGATTTTTCAGTAGTTGACAAATATTTTGCAAGCACAACATTAAGTGCACAAAATGCGACTGATGGAATCAAGGTAAGTTTGACAGATACAAATCCAGCAAGTCAAATACCAGATGCGAAGATAACTAAAGAATTAACCAAAGTAAGTGATGTAACAGAAAAGAGAGATGGAGTAGACGTAAAAATAGGAGAAAAATACAGATTGGTAATAAAAGGTTTGCAACAGCAGACAGCAGATGGAAAATATAGAGATTATAGTGGACCAATGAGCATATCTATTCCAGCAGGAGTTGCAACAGATAAATCTGGAAATAAAAGTATAGCAACAACATTTTCAATAGGAGTAAACGAGCCTGGTGGTTCAAGTGATAACCAAAAAATAGTTGATGTGGTTGACCCATTATGGAAAACAGAAAATATTAATATAGACCACACAAATAAAGTGGTAACATTAGATTTAGTTGGAACTGATAAATATTATGCAAGCAACAGTCTAACAACAAATAGTATCAAGGTAATAATAGATGGTGAAGAAGTTACTACAACAGCAAATGTAAAAAAATCTTTAAGTGCAGCAACACCATTAACAGAAACTAGAAATGGTACAAGTATACAATATGGTGTTAGATATACATTAACATTATCAGATTGGGAAGAAGTCACAAAACAAACAGGAAAACAATTCTTTGAATGGAGTGGTACAACTAAAATTCAAGTAGCAGCTGGAACGATCACTGACCAATATACTAACAAGAGTCAAAAGCAAGAATTTACACTAGGACATGTAGACTTTATAAAACCGAAAATCGAAAAAGTATCTTTTGCAAAAGATTCAACAGCAAAAACAGAAACGATAATATTTAATGTAATAGACAAATACTTAGATGTAAGAGACAAAGTAACAACAGGTGAAATATCAGTATATGTAGATGGTGAGCTAGTACCAAGTTCACAAATAACTAGAACATTGACAAAAATATCAGATTTAACAGGAACTGTTAATGAAACAACAAAAGTAATTGGACATCAATACAAATTAGTGCTTTCAAATTTTGAACAAAAAAGAACAGCAATAAATTACAATAGAGAATATTCAGATTGGAGCGGTAATGTTAAAATAAAAATTCCAGAAGGAGCAGTTAAAGACACAAATAGTCCAACACCTAATAAAAATGAAGCAACAGAAATTAAAGCAGATGATAGTGATGCTAAAAAAGATTTTGTGGATTTTGTAAAGCCAAATGCAACATACCAATATTCTGAATCAGATATCAATTATGATGGTAAGACATTTACAATGGTGTTTGATGTGACTGATAAATTCTATAGTTCAGGAACACTTTCAATAGATGACTTAGACATAAAAATTGATGGAGAAACACCAAACTGGGATTCAACAGGTATTCATGGAGTAGTTAAAGAACTTTCAGTTACAGATAGGAGCAATTCTATAAGTATCACTGAAAATGGAGTAGTAAAAGCTGTAACAAAAGTTATAGGTAAACGCTATACTTTGAAATTATCACATTTAGAGCAATTGGAAAAATTACAAGGAAAAGACACGATGGATTACAGTGGTGTAATTACAGTAGCAGTTGCCAAAGATAAATTTGCAGATACATCAGGAAATAAGAATAATGCATTTACAATTACTTCTGGAATTGATATTGCAGGGGAAAAATTAGGTACTGATGGAAAAGTAGTCGATGTAGTAGACCCAATATGGGAAAGAGTAAGTTCATCAGCAAGTGCAGCAGACCAAACTGCAACAATAACTGTTAAAGGTACTGATAAATATTTTAAAGAAAGTAATTTGAAATCAGAATTAATAAAAGTTTTTGTAGATGGAAAAGAAGTTACAACAGGTATTACTAAAACTGTTGGAACAAGCACACCAGTATATGGTTCAGATAAGACTACAAGAATAGGTGACCAATATACAATAACAATTAGTGGTTCAGGACTTACTAAAAATGCTAACCAGATAAAAATTCAAATTCAACCAAATGCGATTACAGATACATCAAATAACACCAATAAGGCAACGGATTTACTATTATTTAATGCTTTGGCAAATACAGAGGCTGAATCAGAAATAAATAGTGGATTTTTAGGAAGCAAAAATAGTAAAAACACAAATGTTAGCAAAATAGAAAGACAGAACATTGACAATGTAACATTTATGGATAATATACCATCATCAGTTTATGACAAGTCAGCTAAAGCTTATGTTGATACAACTGCATGGGATGTTTCAGCACAACAAGATAAATCGATACTAGCTTGGTATACAACTAATGCAAATGGAACTTTAAAAGTTTATGTTGGTAGTGATGATGAGATATTTGGAAATTATGATTCAAGCTATTTATTTAACTGTATAGGAAATTCGGAAAAGTGTACTTCTTCTGAAACAATCTCAGGCATTGGTTTACTAAATGTAGGTAGTGTAGTAGATATGTCCAGAATGTTTAGATTTACAGGTTCAAATGCTATGACTAAGTTGGATTTGGGAGAAAAGTTTAATACTGGAAATGTAACGAGTATGACGGGAATGTTTGCAGGAACAGGGTTAAATAAAATGACAACATTAAATTTAGGAAGTATGTTCAACACAAGCAAAGTAAATGGTATGGCATATATGTTTATCAAAACAGGTCGTGAAGCAATGACTCAATTGGATTTAGGAGACAAGTTTGACACAAGTAATGTTATTGTAATGCAGAATATGTTTGAAGATACAGGATATACAGCAATGACAACATTGAATCTTGGAAGTAATTTTGATACAAGTAATGTAATAGATATGTCAGGTATGTTCAAAAACTGTGGATATACTAAATTAACAGGAATAAATTTAGGTAGTCTTTTTAATACAAGTAAAGTAACCAATATGAGTAATATGTTTGATAATTTTGGGCGTACATTAATTACAGAGCTTGATCTAGGAGACAAATTTGATACAAGTAATGTAACAAATATGAGCAAGATGTTTTTTGAATGTGGTCTATATAAATTAAAAACAGTTAATTTAGGAAATAAATTTGATACAAGTAATGTAGTTAATATGTGGCATATGTTTCATAACTTTGGACAATATTCAATGGAGAATTTGGATTTAGGAGATAAATTCTTTACAACAAAAGTTATTACTATGGAAGAAATGTTTTATGCTACTGGACAAGCGTCAATGACAAAACTTGATCTAGGCCCAGCATTTACGAAAATAGCTGATACATATACAAAAATGTTTACAAACACAGGCAAAGACGGTGCATTAACAATTTATGCCTCAGAGCAAATTTACCTAGACAAAAACAACTTCAAGTTAAATACAGATGCAACAACATCAGCGATAAATTATACAAGAGGAACAATCAATCCAAAATATAGAACAGAATGGATAAAGCAAGCATCACAAATAACGATAGATAACAATGACTTAGCAAATAGTAAGATAAACATAACATTAAGAGGAAGAACAAATGCAGAAGCAGGAAAAGACTTCACAAGTGATGTAGAAAGTTCATTAAGTAATGAAAAAATAAATGACCAAATAAAAGTATACATAGATGGAGAAGAAGCAACAAGTATAACAAAACAAGTTGCAGCTGCAACAGAAGCAACAAATGAAACAACAGAGGCAAAAGACGTAGTACAAGTACTAACACTATCAAACTTTGAAGAGGCATTAAGACAAAAAGGAAAGAACTACAAAGAATGGAGTGGTAACATTTCATTAAAAATTGCAAAAAAGACATTAAAAGACACAACATATCAAAACCAAAACTTACAAGCAATAGACACATCTGGAACAATGGAAGATATTATATTAAAAGGAACTGGAACAGAAAGTACAAACAATAAAACAAGCACAACAACAATGTTTACAGACTATATAAGACCAGAATTTACATATGAAGCGGCAAATACTATAATAGACCAAGGAAAGAAAAATGTAACAGTAGTATTTGATATAACAGATAAATATTTCCAAAGTTCAAAAATAGATTTAACAACAATGACAATAAAAGTTGATGGAAAAGAACCTGATTGGACTAAAGTAACAAGAACATTTAAGAAAAAGCAAATTGCAGCAGATGTTACAGAAGGAAATATAATATATAGAGCAAATGGAGATATTTACACAACAGTAAATGGAAAACAAGTAAAAATCGGTGAAAGATATGAACTTATAGTAAATGGACTAGAAACCAAAAATGGTGAAGGTTATAGTGGTCCTATGACAATAACCTTCCCTGCTGGTGAATTAAATACAGATGGAACAATAAAAAAAGGAATCGTGGACAAGAGTGGTAACTTGAGTTTGGCAAAAACAATTACAATAGGTATAGATGACCCTGAAAACCACGAAGATCATAAAGACCCAGATATAGTCGATGTTGTAAACCCAGTATGGACATATGGAACAAGTAGCATAAACAGAATAAGAGATGGAGAAACAGCAGACACAGTCGAATTAACAATAATCGGTAGTGATAAATACTACAAATCTAATTCACTAACAAAGGATAAAATTAAAGTATATGTAGATGATAAATTAGAATCATCAATTACAAAAGACTTAGTATCAATTACAGATACAGCAACATTAAAACAACTAGCAACAAAACAAGGACTTGCAGATGTAGATAATGTAAAACTTATAGGATATAAATTAACTTTAGGAAATTTCGGCAAAATAAATGGTGTTACAAAAATAGTAATAGATGCAGGAACAATAGTAGATAATTCAGGAAATGTTAACTTAGAAACTACAATTCTTGTAGGAAATAAAGAATGGGTAGAAAAAGGAGACAGTTCAACAAATCAAAAATATCCAGCATTTAGAGACAGTATAGTAGACTTTATCAAACCATTAATTAGCTATAAATATTCAAAAGTTACAGGAAGTGCAAACCCTGAAATTGACTATAAAGCTAAAACATTAACAGTTAAATTTGATGTAACAGATAAACATATAAGAGAAGACTCAATAATGAATAAAGATGGAACATTAAATGCAAACAACATCAGAATAAAAGTTGCAGGAACAGACTTAACAGACCAGTTACACACAACAGTAACTTCAAAAGACCTTCAAGATGGAACAGGAAAAGAATACACATTTGTGATATCAAACTTTGAATTAATATATAACGAATCAGAAAAATATAAAGATTACAGTGGTGCTGTAACATTTGTATTTGCAGCAGACAAAGTTGATGATACATCTGGAAACAAAAATGGTGCAACAACACTTACATTAGATTATGATGATGGTGATGATGAAAGAAATCCAGTAATAGTCGATGTAATTGATCCATTAATTGAAAAAACGGCAGACAACTTAAGTAAGTTGAATTCAAGCAATGGAATAAACAGAGATATTACAAATGAAACTGGAACCGTATCAGTAAGAATAAAAGCAACAGATAAATATTTATCAAAAGGAACATTACAAGATGCAGCAAATGTTGCTAAAATGAAAGTTAAGGTTGTAAAACCAAATGGAGAAACAGTATATCCAGATACAATAACAAAACAAGTTTCTCAAATAGGTCAACAACAAACAGAAATTACATATCAAATCACTTTAGGAAACTTTGGTGAAAATGAAGGTGTAACAAGTGTTATAATTCCAGAAGGAGTTATAATAGATAAATCTGGTAATACAAACAGAGAGACAGAAGTACTAGTAGGAAATGCAACATGGACAGAAGCGGGAGATACAAAAGGTGAATATACAGCATTTAGAAACAGTATAGTAGACTTTACAAGACCTGTTTGGGAATACTCAACAAGTAGTATAACAAGAGATAGAGATGGCGAAACAGGAACAGTAACAGTTAAAATACTAGGACGTGATATTTACTACTTAAAAGATACATTAACAGAAAATAACATTGATGTATTTGTAGCAAATAGCAAAAATCCAAATGTTCCAATAACAACAATTACAAAGAAATTAACAAAAATAACAAATACTGCTGAACTTGATGGAGCTGATACAGGATATAATTTAACATTAGGAAATTTCGGAACATATGATGGAGCAGTAAAAATCAGGATTGCAGAAAATTCAATTAGGGATACATCTGGAAATGGAAACAAACAAACAGAAATTTCAGTAGGAAATAAAAATTGGGTTGAAAAAGATATCGGAGACAATGAAAACTCTCCAAAATATACAGCATTCAGAAATAGCGTAGTAGACTTTATAAAACCAACAATTAAGTATAAATATAAAGAAGGAGTAAATCCACTAATTGATTCAACAAATAAACAAGTAAGTATAACATTTGATGCAGTCGATACAAACTTCTTAGAAAGCAATATATTAACAGCAGATGATATAAAACAAATACTTGTTGATGATATGGATGTAACTGATTACATAACCAAGAATCTTACAAAAGCAGATATCACAGATGGTTCAGGAAATGGAGTAAGATATACATTAACATTATCAAACTTCGAATTAGATAAGAACTTAGAGAATGAAATCTTTAGAAGACATAGTGGTAAGATAGAATTTGTAATAGCTGTTGGAAAAGTAAAAGATACATCTGGAAACGAGAACATTGAAACAAAAATAATAGTCGATAATGACAATGGCGATGATGCCAATAACTTTATTAAAGTTGACTTTATCAAACCAAAATTATTCTATGTAGACAAAGATATAAGCTATGCACAAAGATATGCTACAGTAACTATTGCAGGCACTGATAGATTCTATGATTTCAATACAAAATTGACAGCAGAAGATATTACAATATATGAATTGAATAGAAATGGCGAATATGTTCAAAGAACTGATTTACCAATATCAATAACACCTGTAAAAACGAAATATGGTTATAATTTTGTTATAAAAATAAGTGAATTTGAAGAAGAATTTAAGAAATTAAAGATTAGTATACCTGCTGGAAAAATTGCAGATACAGGAGGTCTTACAAATGAGGCAACAGACATAATTGTAGACTTAGACAATAAAAAACCAGTATGGAAATATATGAGTACAGATACTTCAAAATTCGAAAATGATGGAACAATTAGCTTTAATGTTAAAGGTCAAGATACATTTTTAGTTTTAGACCAAAGTAACTTGACTGATGCTAATGTAAAAATCTTCAAAGATGGAAAAGATGTAGCCGGAGCAACAGCAAAGGTTACATCTCTCGGAGAAGATGCTAACGAAATTTCAAAATCATATAAAATTGATATTACTGGATTAGAAGAAATTGGAAATTATTCATTAGTAATAGAAAAAGAAACTTTAGTTGATGAATTTGATAATAAGAGTAATACAACAACAATAAGCTTCTCTAAATCTGCAATAAGTAGTAATACAGATAATTATACAATGATAACATATCATGCAAGTCCAGATTTCAAAGAAACTCATCAATCTTATGTACATGAACTAATGAGTGTAAATGAAAGTGGCACAAATGCAGAATCTACAACATATAGAGCAAGTTCAATTGGCGAAATTTACGATGATGGTAAAAATGCACAATTTGCAGAACCATTCGGATATAGCTTTAAAGGTTGGGCAGTAGCAAATAAGAAAGGATTCTCAGCAGATGATGCTAAGATTTATAGCTTATATGATGATATTCCAAATACAGTAACACACTTAAATGCAATTTGGCAAAAAGCAACTGTAATCTTTGTATCAAAATCTGGTAATAATTCAAATGATGGTTTATCACCAGAAAAACCAGTTAAAAATTTACAAACAGCATATGGCAAATTAAATTCTTCTGGAAAATCTTCTGAAAATATAATTGTAATTATGGATGCAGTTGAATGGAATAGTAGTGATAAATTAACAGGAAATGCAACAATTACAAGTTTATATGCAGGAGTAGATTACAGAACAAAAGGTGCTGAATTAAAAGTTTCTTCTAACATGAACATTGAGGGAGATGTAGCATTTGATAATATTAAACTATATTCATCTTCTACAAAGGTTAGTGATGGTAGTGACTACTTATCTAAAGGCGATTATTCAAATGTATTAATTACAAATTATGGTGATGTAACTCTTGGTAGAGGTATTTCAACACCAGATGATAAATATACTTTTGGTGCCGTAGTTGGTGGAAATTACAAAACAGAGGCAAAACTAGGAACAATAGGAATTCACACTGTTATAGTAGAAGCTGGTAAATACAATAATATCATTACAGGAAGCAGTTTAGAGACACAAACTACAAAGAGCAAATATGTTTCACATCAAGTTATGATTGGAACTATGAAAGAATCAGCTGTTTCAAGAAATGAAAAATTAACAATTACAGGTTACTTAGCAATGGGTGAAAGTGAAGATGGATGCTATCCATATAATACTAATGGTTCACAAAGTACAACAACAGCATATAGTATGAAATATTCTATTACAAAAATTTATAGTGCTAAATTCACAGGAGAAAACAAATTTAATAAATCTTCTGAAAATGCAAGTATATACTTAAGAACAATAGATGGATTTAATGATGGAATAAATGGATTCTATATGTATGGTGGAGAGGTTACAGGAAATGTTTATGGAGGTTCAAGAGCTAAAGTTAAAAAAGACCCAACAGGAAGTGAACCAATCGCAAATGAGCTAAATTTCTACGGTGGACAAATTACAGGTGATATATTTGGAAATGGTAATAAAAACTTTTCAATTGGAAGTTCAACAATTACACTTTCTGGACGTATTGCTATAACAGGAAATGTTTTCGGAGGTTCAAATACTGATACAGAAGCTCAAGGACAAGTTTCAGGTAATACTAATATTATTGTAAATAGCGGAATCACAGTAAATGGAAACATTTATGGAGGAAGCAAGGGTGTAATAAATGGAACATCAATAAATGTCAATACAGGAGCAATAAATGGAAATACAAACATAACATTAAATACTGGAACAATTAAAGGTGATATATATGGTGGAGGTCAAAACGGTGGAGTTTCAGATTCAGCTAATATAAATATAAACAATGGTCAAGTAACAGGAAATATTTATGGCGGAGCATATCAAAACCAAGTAAGAACTCAATCAAATATTAATATCTTAGGAGGAACAGTACAAAATGTATATGGTGGAAATATCTTAACAACAAGTGGTCAACAAAATAATGACACTGTAAGTCAAAATGTAAATATAGTAATTGGAAGCAAAGATGTAAATACAACTCCAACAATTAAGGGTACTGTATATGGTAGTGGTAAATATGAAAGAGTAGGTACAGTAGAAATTCAATTAGTTAAGAGTGCAAAATTGGCTACAATATATGGTGGTTCAGATGAGGCAGGAATAACAAATGAAGTTAATATCTACTTAAAAGGTATTACAGCTAATACAATATATGGTGGTTCTAAGACTGATGGAATTGTAACAACAGCAAATATATTCTTACAATCAGGAACAGTAACAGATGTCTACGGTGGTGGTTATGGTGGTACAACTACAACTGCAAATGTAACATTAGAAGGTACTGCAAATGTAACAAGCTTATTTGGTGGTTCTAATACAAATGGAACTGTTGAAACATCAAATGTTGAATTAAAATCAGGTAAACTTTTAAATGTTTACGGTGGTGGTAATTCAGCCGCAGTCGAAACTGCAAATGTAACATTAGATGGTATTACAATTGATGAAATACATGGTGGTTCTAAGAATGCTGGTATAACAACAAATACAAATGTTGTATTAAATACTGGAAAAGCAACTGATGTATTTGGTGGAGGTTATGATGTAGGTGTAACAAATGCTAAAGTAACACAAAATGGTGCAACAGTAACTAATATCTATGGTGGAAACCAAGGTGGAACAGGCAATGGTGGAGACACTGATAATGCAACTGTTAATATTGCTGGAAAAACAGCAAATAACATCTATGGTGGAAATAAAGAGAAAGGTACAACAAAAAATGCAACTATAAATATAACAGGAGCTTCAACAATAACTGGTAAACTTTATGGTGGTGGATATAAATCAGCAATTGGTAAATCTGGAAATACAGGTTCAACAACAATTAATATTACAGGAGGAACAATCGAAAATGACATAAATGGTGGTTCAGAAGATTCAACTGTTTATGGAACAACAAATATTAATGTTGGTAAAGATACTGTTACAGATGATACACTAGTAGCTGGAAACATCAATATTAAAGGAAATATATATGGTGCAGGAAGTACAGCAAACGATAATTTTGATACAGTAAGTGTTTATGGTGCAACACATGTGACTATTGATGGTAGCACAGCTTCTCCAATAACATTTGCAAACAATATTTTCGGTGCTGGAAAAGGCTCAACATATGAGACAACAGACAAAAAAGGAGCAGACAAATCAACAGTTAAGATTAAAGACCTTGGAACTTCAGCAAATGCTCATAAGATGATTTCTATACAAAGAACAGGAAAAGTTTCAGTACAGAACTCATACTTAGAATTGACAGGAGCTCAAGATGCAAATAATTACTATAAACGAGCAAGTTATACTTTAAATAGAGTTACAAATGGATTGACTTTACTTGATAATTCAACATTATATACACAAAGAGCATTTAACATGGTTGGAGGATTCGAAAGTTTGGTAACAAACGAATATGGTACAACTATAAAAGAAACTGTAAGTATTGAAAATGGAACAGTTACAAGAAATGTTGATAACAGATTGTATACACTTGAAGGTGTAAACTTAATCTTTGCAAAACAAGAAGGAAACTTAGAAGATAGGTCAAATGAAGATATCTGGGGTGATGTAAAAGGTATGGCATTCTTTGGAATGTACAGAACAAGCAGAACAACAGGTGCAAAAGAATATGACATATATGCACCAGATTATAATGGAACAGCTTCAACAAAGATGTTTGCAAATGGAACTTATGTTGAAGGTAGACATAAATCTAGACATAACATCACAGTTGATGGATTCTATTCAAATATCGCAGATGATACAGGAATAGCAAAACCACAAGTTATAGATGTTACAGATTATGGCACATATTATGATTGGATTATAGGAGCAGATGTTGTAAATTATGCAACTTCATTAATAGCTTCAACATATTCAACATATTCAATGGCAGACTTACAATTAGACTTAAGCAAGGTTATTAATAGTCCAACATATAGTGGTACATCATTAACATTAAATAGAGTAAGTTCAAATGCATTAAATACAGATATCAATTTAATTGATAGATATACTGTACCAACATATAGCGAAAATGCTAACAACACATTTGGTATGACAATGGAAACAACACATTCTGGATGGACTAAAGGTGGTATAACAGAACTTTATACAGATTCAGACGGTTCATTTGGTGGAACAAGTATCTATAAGATGGACAATTCTGGAAATCCTGGAACAATAACATTCAAGTTATTTAACTCAGTAAATGTTTCAGAAACTAAAGATTTAGGATTTGTAAATATTGTATTTACAGGAAAATCTAGGTCAGCAGATGATCCAAGTGTTGGAAATACATTTAAAGTTGTTATAGCAGTTAACATTCAATCTCTATATGAGGAAGAAAGTAAAAACTATGTACCAAGATTTACAAATAGTATCGATACGGAATTAAACTACACAACAGATAGTTCAGTAGATATAAGTTATGTATTATACGAAGTTGGTCTTGGAGCACAATCTGATATCTATGCAACAGATGATTACAGAGTATTATCTACTTCAACACCATTACCTAAAGGAACAAAAGTTACTTTAAGGGATTATGGTCAAGGTGATAATGTAAATAAAGTTTACTATTATCAAGTTGCAAGTGATACTGATTATGATGCAACAGATAATTCTTCTGGAAGCACAAGATATTTGTACAAATTATCTAAATTCATAGATATGGGAGGAACAACAAGTAAAACAGCTAAATATGCAAATAATAATAGCCAATATTATCATTCTGGTTCAAATGGCGGATATGCATTAGAAAAATATGAAGTTTCATTTAACTTTATTGATTCTAACATTAATGCAAATAAAATAGCACAAGAGACATATTTAGAATTAAGAAATTCATCAGGCTCAAAGAAATACGGTAATGGACAAAAGAATTTGAAATACAATATGTATACAGATAAGGCAAACTTAACTGAAACAGTTGTTACAGACAATGGCACAACTTCATACACAGTATTTGAGAACTTATCAATACCATTCAAATTTGATGCTTCATTACTAGAACAAAAAGTAGCTGATGGCAAGACTATTATGGATACAAAATATTATGACAAAAAATTAGGTATGGCAATTGAAATAGTAGATGAACATGGTGAAAGAATAAAAGCACCAGAATTACAAAACTTCAAACTTACAGATAAAACTGATTCAACAGTTTATCCAGCAGGTGCGGACGGAGTAATCAGAGTTCCACTTTCAGACAATCTAGCAGAATTAAGCAATTCTTATGAATTAGCAATGACACAAAGCAGTGTATCTGCTGGTCAATATATAGCTAAAATATATTTCTTTGCATCAGATGACGGAATTCACTATGGAGGAGAAGAAGTAGCGTCTCAAGAAATTTATATAACATTTATTAACAAATTATTAGGACTTGCAGGTATAGAGACCGCTGATGGAAGCAGAATTGTTAATAAAGAAACTGGTTTAAACCTTGATGGAGGAGATGGACTTGACTTAACAGTTAAAGTTGGCTCACCAACAAATGATACAAATATCAGAGTTGAGTTATATAAACGTAATGATACTTATACAACAGCTGAAGATGGAACAAAGACATATAATGGAATAAGCTATACAAAAGTAGATCTAAAAGATTACTTAAAGAGCTTAGATGGTACTGAATTAAAAACACCAGAACAATGTATAGGTCAAAACTTGGTAACAGCAAGTGGTGGCAAAGAATACATGGTTATGGAGAAAAAGGAACATCCAACATCTACTGATAATGAGTACGTTGAAAATGTAGAATTTAAAAAGCTAATAAAAGAAGGCATTAGTACAGGTGAATATAAATTAGTATTCAAAGCGTACTACAATAATACTCTAATACAAGAAATTAGAAAATCATTTATAGTAGAATAGACTACTGCACATTTCATTTCGCTTTTTTTCGGTGCATTGCACGGAAAAAAAGCGATCTCACGTGTGCAAAATTGCACGGAAAAAAAGCGA
>ERZ1673700.2373-NODE-2373-length-14971-cov-10.506972_pt1 | contig 14971 bp, 10 predicted proteins | sample MGYA00580230_ERZ1673700 | MGnify/ENA primary metagenome ERZ1673700 (study PRJEB41218, sample SAMN15661782) | gut metagenome | host: Homo sapiens | place: Canada: London | collected 2015-08-20/2019-03-30 | study: EMG produced TPA metagenomics assembly of...
AGAACAGCGATTTCATCTATATGCTCAATCAGGCCGCTGGCGACCGGCAGATTCTTGCAAAGCAGCTCAATATCTCCCCGCACCAGCTCTCGTATGTCACCCACTCCGGTGAAGGCGAGGGCCTTTTGTTTTATGGGAATATCATTCTGCCCTTCGTAGACCGTTTTCCCAAGGACACGGAGCTGTATCGGGTACTCACGACAAAGCCGCAGGAAGTATCTTCCTGACCGCAGCAAGGAGGACAGACGAAACATGGATAATAAACTGATGACCTTTGAAAACGCGGCCTTTGGCAAAATCCGAACGCTGACCATCGACGGTGAACCGTGGTTTGTGGCAGTCGATGTGTGCCGGGCGTTGGAGATTGGGAATCCCACCGATGCTATGCGTCGTCTGGATGCAGACGAGCGCACCCTCGTTTCAATCGAGGGTGCCAGCAACGGGCTTCCGGTAAACGCTGTGAACGAACCCGGCCTCTATACCTTGATTCTCGGTTCCCGCAAGCCGGAGGCAAAGGCGTTCAAGCGCTGGATCACCCACGAGGTCATTCCGGCGATCCGCAAGTACGGCGGGTATATGACGAAATCCCTGTTGGAGCAGGTGCTGGAGAATCCCAATCTGATCTATGAGTTTGCACGCCGGATGCTGGAAGAACAGCAGAAAAACGAGCGGCTGCGGCAGGAGCTTGACCGCGCCAAGCCCAAGGCGGATTACTACGATGCGTTCATCCACCCGGAAAGCTGCACCAATATTCGCGCCACGGCAAAGGAATTGAAGGTGCCGGAAAAGATGTTCACCGCTTTTCTTATCCGCAAGCGCTACCTTTACCGCGCCCCTTCCGGCGGACTCATGCCCTATGCCAAAGCAGCGGATGACGGCCTGTTTTTCGTAAAAGATTACATCGCCGTCAACGGGCATCAGGGGGTGTACACGCTGGTGACGCCCAAGGGCAAGGCACTGTTTCTTTCCATGCTGGGTGAGATCGCATAAAAGAATCCATTTCCATGAGAGTGAGGTGATGTTCTATGGCAAAACGTGCACCCAGGCTGCAATTTACCGAGGAGGAGCGTGCATCCCCGGAGCTTGCACCTGCCATCCAGAAAGCAGACAAACAAATCAAGAAGCTGGAAAAGGCCGAAGCGAAGGTTCCGAAGAAAGAGGTTAAACAGCGTGTTGTGGATTCCGATGGGAAGATCACGACACGCCTTTCTTTTGAGGAAAAGAAGCCGCCCTCCAAGCTCAGCCACGCGGCGAAGGTTTCCGGTGACACGGTGCTGCACGGTGTTCACCGGAAAGTGCGGCAGAGCAATGACGGCGACAACGCCGGTGTGGACGCTGCCAATACACTGACGGAAGATGCCGAGAGTGTCTATCAGGTGGGGCGTGAGATTCATCACGCCCACGAGCTTCAGCCATACCGCAAGGCGCACCGGGCGGAGAAAAAGGCAGACAAGGCCAATGTGAAAGCGCTGAATCAGGAGTTTTCGCAGCAGAACGGCGGCTTTTCCTCCAATCCGTATTCCCGCTGGCAGCAGAAACGCGCGATCAAGCGGGAGTACGCCGCCACAAAAGCCGGGCGTGGCACAGCGAATACAGTCAAAGCGTCGGAAATTACGAAAAAAGCGGCAGAGAAAAGCGCAGAGGCCGGAAAGAAAGCCGGTGAGTTTGTTGCCAAGCACAAGAAAGGATTCCTTATTGTCGGCCTGATTGCAGCGGTTTTCCTGTTGTTCACCAACCTGTTTTCCTCCTGCTCTCTGATGTTCCAGGGCGCAAGCTCTTTCATTGCCGCTTCCACCTATCCGTCTCAGGATGAGGATATGCTGGCGGCAGAAGCACAGTATTGTGCTATGGAAGCAGAATTGCAGGCAAGGCTGGACAACTACGAAGCCGAACACGATTATGACGAATACCATTATGAGCTGGACGACATCGAACACGATCCCTATGTCCTGATTTCTGCAATTACTGCACTGATGGGCAGAGAATGGACGATCTCGGAGGTCGGCGGGATTCTGGATATGCTGTTTGAAAAGCAGTATATCCTTACGGAGACCGTGGAAACGGAAACCAGATACCGCACGGAGACAAGAACCGGCAGCTACACCTATTATGACTATGAGCTGGAGGATTGGGTCATAGAGGAGTATGAATACGATGTGGAGGTGCCGTACACCTATTACATCTGTACCGTCAAACTGGAAAACTTTAACCTCAGTCATGTTCCGGTCTACATCATGTCGCAGGAGCAGCTTTCCCTCTATGCCATGTACATGGGCACTCTGGGCAACCGGCCTGACCTGTTCGGAAGCTCTTCCTATGTCGGCAGGTATTATGGAAGTGAGTATCCAAAGTATGAGATTCCACCGGAAGCATTGGAGGACGAACAGTTCGCCGCCATCATCAAGGAAGCGGAAAAGTATCTTGGGTTCCCCTACGTCTGGGGCGGCAGCTCACCGTCTACATCCTTTGACTGTTCCGGCTTCGTTTCATACGTCTACAACAACTGCGGCCTCGGCTGGAGCTTTGGCCGTCTGGGCGCGGAGGGGCTGCGGCAGATATGCGCCTATGTTTCCCCAGCAAACGCAAGGCCCGGAGACCTGATCTTTTTCCAGGGAACGTATGACACCACTGGCGCATCCCACGTCGGTATTTATGTGGGAAATAATACCATGCTGCACTGCGGCGACCCCATTCAGTACAGCGACATTACTTCATCTTACTGGCAGCAGCATTTCTATCAATTTGGCCGTCTGCCATCACCATAAGGAGGAACTATGAACCCGAAAATCAGCAAACTCAAAGCGGAACGAGCGAAGAATGACGGGAAAATCGCCATGCTCCAGTCCCGCAACCGTGAGATCGACGAGGATATCATTAAGCTGGAAAATGAGGATATCGTCGGCCTTGCCCGTGCCACCGGCATGACGATGGAAGAGCTGGCGCAGTACCTCATGCATATCAAAAAGGGCGGTTCGCCGTTTTGCAGCACACAGAAGGAGGATATGGAAAATGCACCTGAAGAAAACTAAGAAAACCCCGCGTATGTTCCGCATGATTGCGCTGATGCTCAGCCTTGTGCTGGTGTTTTTCACCATGACCGGCATGGCGCTTGCGGAAGAAGTGACAGACGTGTCCGATGCCGCGCCTGACAGCACCCTTGAAATTGTGGAGACAGAATTGGAGGTAGAACCCGAACCCACAGAAGAACCTCCTGCCGAGACTCCCGGTGCAGAGGAAACGCCGGAACCCACGCCGGAGTCGGAAGAACCCTCTATCCCACCGGAACCCACGGACACGCCTGCGCTGGAACCGGATTATGAGCTGGACGCGGAAATCCCGACTGGCTGGCACAATGCGCCAGTTACGATCACCGTTCGCCTGATTGATAAAAACAATACCGGCTGGGTCAAAATCGAGGCTGCGTTCAGTAATGAGGATGACGCTGAACGCTTTGATGTAACGGAAGAATGGAATGAATACGGATATTGGGAGCGCACGATGCCGGATAATGGCACCGTGTATTTCTTTGTCACCGATCCGCTGGGCGTCGAGCATGAGCTGTTTCTGGACGTGTACTGCATGGACTTTGAAGCACCGGTGATTCGAGCTGGTATCAACGGTACGCTCCTGCGCGTGGAAGCCAGCGATGCGCTTTCCGGCATTGCTGCGGTCTTCGTCAATGATGAGTTATACACGACCCTCGAAGATGGCGAGCTGAACGTTCGCATTGATAACCTGACGGACAACGCCTATCTCTACATCGACGCGCTGGACAATGCCGGGAACTGGACGGACTATGTTGTACTTGCCAATCCGTTCTACGAAGAAGAACCGGAACCGACGCCCACACCCACGCCGGACACCGGCGATGATGAGCACGACGAGCATTGCCCCACAGACTGCGACTGCCGCAAGAATAATACGTCCGGCAGCAGCTCCGGCAGCTCATTCGGGGGCAGCAGCGGCGGTGCATCCTCTGTAAGTGGCGGCAGTAAAAATGCAGGCTCGTCTGCACAGACCCCGGCATCTTCCGAGGCTCCGGCTCCCACCACGGAACCCATCACGAAAGAGGACGGCACCGGCTTTACGCAGAACGGCAATTCCGTCACGCGCGATCTGCTTTACGACAAATACAGCAACAAGCAGTTTATCACCATCGAGACCCGCAACGGCGAGACCTTCTATCTGGTGATCGACTACGATAAACCGCTGGACGAGGAGGGAGAGCGTTATGAGACCTATTTCCTGAATCTTGTGGATGAGGCCGACCTGCTGGCTTTGGTGGAGGGCGACAAGCAGACGCCGGTCTGCTCCTGCACGACGAAGTGCGAGGCCGGAGCCGTCAATACCTCCTGCGAGGTCTGCAAAACGAACATGACAGAGTGTACCGGCAAGGAGAAGGTCGTGGAAAAAGTACCGGACACCACGTCGGAGCCGGAGATTGAGCCGGAACCTGAAAAGAAATCCAGTGGGGGCGCTGTGGCGCTCCTGCTCCTGCTGCTTCTGGGCGGTGGCTTCGCGCTCTATTGGTTCAAATTCCGCAAGAAAAAGCCGGATGCCAAGGGGCCGGTCGATCTGGATGATTACGACTACGGTGAAGAGGACGACGGCGAGGAATACGAGACGGAGCCGGATGAAGGCGAGAGTGCAGATGCGGCGCAGGATGAAGAATAAGAGGTAATGATTATGGAAAAAGCGTACAAGTTGGTAATTTCGGAAAAGCCCTCTGTTGGAAAATCCATCGCCGCCGTTCTTGGTGCCAATGAGCGCAAGGACGGCTATTTTATGGGCAGCGGCTATATCGTGTCCTGGTGTTTTGGGCACCTGGCCGAACTGGCCGAAGCCGCTGCCTACGATGAAAAGTACGCCAAATGGCGCTACAACGATCTGCCCATCCTGCCGGAGAGCTGGCAGTATTCCGTTGCCAGAGACAAAGCCAAGCAGCTTGCCCTGCTCAACACGCTCATGCACCGGGAGAACGTGAGCGAGGTCGTCAATGCCTGCGATGCCGGGCGCGAGGGCGAATCCATCTTCCGCACGGTCTATCTGCTCAACAAATGCGACAAGCCCATGACGCGCCTGTGGATCTCGTCTATGGAAGATACGGCGATCCGCAAGGGCTTTGAAACGCTCAAAGATGGCAGCGCATACGATGATCTCTATGCGTCGGCACTTTGCCGCAGTAAGGCCGACTGGCTGGTAGGCATTAACTCCACGCGGCTTTTCTCCGTTCTCTATCACCGCACGCTGAATGTTGGGCGTGTGGTGTCTCCCACGCTGGCGCTGATCGTACAGCGGGAAGCGGAAATCGACGCTTTCAAGCCGGAGCCGTTCTATACGGTCACGCTGGGGCTTCCGGGGTTTGATGCTGGCAGCGAACGCATGAAGAATAAGCCGGAAGCCGAATCCTTGCAGAAAGCCTGCGGCAGTCAGATGGCAGTGGTAAAGGCGGTCGAGCGCAAGGACAAAGCTGAAAAGCCGCCTGCCCTTTACGACCTCACCACCTTGCAGCGCGACGCCAACCGGATTCTTGGCTTTACCGCCCAACAGACGCTGGACTACCTCCAGAGCCTTTATGAAAAGAAGCTCTGCACCTATCCTCGCACCGACAGCCGGTATCTGACCTCGGATATGGCAGACGGTTTGCCAGCGCTCGTAAGCAACGTGGCAGCGACGATGCCGAAGGTGGGCGGCATCACGATTCATGTGAACGCTGCGCAGGTCATCAACGATAAAAAGGTCTCCGATCACCACGCGGTCATTCCGACAGCCAATTTGAACGAAAATGCACTTGCGGGCTTGCCTGCCGGGGAGCGTGCTGTGCTGGAATTGGTCGCCCTGCGCTTGCTCTGTGCCGTCTCACAGCCCCATGAATACACGGAAACGGCGGTAACGCTGGAATGTGCCGGGCACAGCTTCAGCGCGAAAGGCCGCACGGTCATGAATCCCGGCTGGCGGGCGCTGATGGAAGCGCATTACTCCGGCAAAGGTGAGAATGAAACTTCGGATGCGGCAAAGGCACTGCCGCCCGTGGACGAAGGACAGACCTTTACGGTTCATTCTGCCGGCGTTAAAGAGGGCAAGACGACACCGCCCAAACACTATACCGAGGATACGCTGCTTTCTGCAATGGAGGTCGCCGGTGCGAAAGAAATGCCCGAAGATGCTGAACGCAAAGGGCTTGGGACGCCTGCCACCCGCGCGGCCATTCTGGAAAAGCTGGTGGCCACCGGCTTTGTGGAGCGCAAAAAGAGCAAGAAGACGGTGAGCCTGATCCCGACTCACGCCGGTATTTCCCTGATTACCGTACTGCCGGAACAGCTTCAATCGCCCCTGATGACCGCCGAATGGGAGCACCGGCTCAAGGAAATCGAGCGCGGCGAAGAAGCTCCGGAAACCTTTATGCAGGGTATCCGCGATATGGTATGTGAGCTGGTCAAGACCTATAAAACGGTGCTGGGAGCCGACGTGCTGTTTCCGTCCGGAAGAGCGGTCGTCGGAAAATGCCCGCGCTGCGGCAGTGATGTTACAGAGAGCAAAAAGGGCTATTTCTGTGAGCGGAATGACTGCCATTTTGGCCTTTGGCGCGATAACCGTTTTCTTGCCGCGAAGAAAATCAATCTGACAAAGAAGATGGCAGAGACGCTGTTGAAAGACGGAAAAACCTATGCCAGCGGCATCTTTTCGGAGAAAACCGGCAAGACCTACGATGCTTATATCGCTCTGGAGGACGATGGCACGAAGACGGCCTACCGGCTGGAATTTGAAAGAGGGAAAGCGAATGGAAAACAGTATTTATAAAATGCGTGCGGCGCACCTGATCCTGTCAGCAACTCTCACCATGCAGGGTGAGAACGCTCCCACTTTCAGCGCCCATTGCGACACCATCGACAATCTGTGTGAAACGGTTATGTCCGTCTTTGAGAAGCTGGGATATCGGGATCGGACGGTTTTGGGTATGCGTCTGGGCTTCGATCCCCATAAAGGATTTGTGCCCACGAAAGTGTGCAAATATCTGGAGATTGCGACTGCCTTTGAAATGACCCTTGCCTCGTCGGCCAGCCGCCTTTTTCACAGAATCTGCCGTCGGTTTGCCGCTTCCATGCTGGAGGTAGGGCGATGAGACTGGAACCTTCAGAGCGTGAGACCATCATCCTGTTTTCGGATGCGGACGATACCGCCAGCGTGTACACCTTCGATAAAAAGCTCAAAGCTCGGCTCAAGGAGCTGCATCGACGTCAGCCGGATAAAATCTATCCGGATAACAAGGGACGCTCCGGCTCTGCCTGCTTCATCGTACCGAAAAACTGCATCTCTATCCGGGAGCCGTACAGTGAAGCGCGCCGCCGCGCCGCCAGTGAGCGTGCCAAGCAGGCCGGGTACAAGCCTCCGGTCAGGGGCACCGTCCCCAAATCCGAATAAGCCTCATGCCCCTGCGAGGATTTCCACATCTCCGCAGGGGCTGATCACATGCAGGGATTGTAATCCCGGAAAGGAGCGTATATGGCAGAAAAGCAGTCTAACAAGGACAGGCTCAAAGAGATCACCGACAGCATTGAAAATGGTATTAAAGAGCTGTTTGAAAGCGAAAAGTACAAGAATTATCTTCGCACCATGAGCCGGTTCCACAAGTACAGCGTCAATAATACCATGCTCATCTATATGCAGAAGCCGGACGCCACCGTCGTTGCCGGTTTCAACAAGTGGCGCGATCAGTTCGGGCGTAATGTGCTCAAGGGCGAAAAAGGCATCAAGATCATTGCCCCGACGCCGTACAAAAAGAAAATCGAGGAAGCAAAACTCGACCCGGACACCAAGCTCCCCATGCTGGATGCTGACGGCAAGGCCATCATGGAAGAAAAGGAAATTAAGATTCCGATGTACAAGCCGGTCACAGTTTTTGATGTGAGCCAGACGGAGGGCAAGCCTTTGCCGCAGCTTGCCGCCGATCTTACCGGCAGCGTGCAGAATTATGAGGTCTTCATGGAGGCGGTGAAGCGCAGTGCGCCGGTTCCGGTCTTTATGGAGAATATGACCGGCATGGACGGGTATTACGACGACGAGAATCGGCGCATTGCCGTCCGCACCGGCATGAGCGAGGTACAGACGGTATGCGCGGCGATCCATGAGATTGCACATTCCCTTCTGCACAGTCATTCCAAAGAGACCAATGAGCTGACACCCAGTTGGAAAGTAGTTATGGTCAGCGAAGGTGGCACAAAGCGCGATTTCAGCTCCGGCTTCAAAACCGAGGCAGAAGCGAAACATTTTGCCGAAGCGGAAAACTGGCGTTATCTGGACGAAAATCGGTTTGAATGGCGTTTGGAAGTTGAAGAAGACTTGAGTGCTGTAAAGACCGCAGCACTCTCCCGCAATACAGAGGAAGTGCAGGCAGAGAGCATTTCCTATGCCGTCTGTGCCTATTTCGGCATTGAGACCGGCGAGAACAGCTTCGGCTATATCGCCACCTGGTCAAAGGGCAAGGAGCTGCCGGAGCTGAAAGCCTCGCTGGAAACCATCAACCGCACGGCATCCGGTCTGATTACAGACATTGACCGGAATTACAAGATGCTGATGAAAGAGTGCGGTCTGGATAAGGAGCCTGAAAGCCTTGCTGCCGAGCCTGTGCAGGAGATCACGGTACAGGAGCCGGAGCCGGTCAGCGCACCGGATAACGGCTGCGTCCCTGACCCGGCAATTTCTGTGGAGACCATGAACGCATACGGCTACACCGATTCCAATATGCTGCCGCTGACAAAGGAGCGTGCGCTGGAACTCATGGAGCGCGATGTAACCGTGTACATGCTTCACACCGACAACACCGAGGCCATGGCGTTTGATGCAGAGGAAATCCGCAGCTTTGACGGCATCTTCGGCGTGGAGACTTCCGAATGGGAGACGGTCAAAGACCGCTTCGCGTCGCAGGACTATGAGAAAGCGTTCCTTGATAACCCTGCCGACAGCTTTGCCATCTATCAGCTTCGGGATAATGACGACACGGTGCAGCTCCACTATATGAACTCCGAGTATCTGGAGGAGAAAGGACTATCCATCCAAAAGGAGAACTACGCCACCGTCTATGCAGGAGACCTCGACCGCAGGGGTGATACGCAGGATAAATTGAACGAGCTGTATGAGACCTTCAATATCCGCCGTCCGGAGGATTTTCGCGGCCACAGCCTATCCGTCAGCGACATCGTAGCGCTGAAGCAGAATGGCGTGGTATCCTGTCATTACGTCGATTCCTGGGGCTTCAAGGAGCTGCCGGGCTTTCTCAAGCCGGAAAACTATCTAAAAAACGCGGAGATGGCCATGGAGGATGATTACGGTATGATCGACGGTATCATCAACAATGGCCCGCGCAAAACAGTCGCGGAGCTGGAGGAACAGTCTAAGACCGGCACGCCCATTTCTCTGCTGGAACTGGCACAGGCCGTCCAGCGCGAAGACGCGGAAAAGCGCCGTGCCCAGCAGCCGGTGCGCAGAGAAAAATCCGGCGAAAAACCCTCCATCCTTGCGAAGCTGAAAACGCCGTCCGTAGCCGACACCAAATCTGTGAAGAGCGCCCCGAAACGGAGCGCGGAAAGGGAGCTGTGACATGAGCAACTTTACATTTGACGAGATCAACCTGATGTGCATCTACAATACCGGCACCCGCGCCGGTCTGATGCAGGCGCTGACCGACATGCGCGGACAGTTGGAACCCGATGAAGCCGAGCTGCTGGAGCTGACCGACAGTGCTCTTCGCAAGCTGGGCCGCATCACCGATGAGCAGTTTGCGGAGCTGGAGCTAGTGCCGGACTTTGACTGAACAGCAAATGCAGCGAGACGGTTCCATTCGGAGCCGTCTCGCTGTTGACATTATCGTTATTGCAGCAAACACGAAGGAAGATATAAGGCTTCAGGCAGCAAAATATCTGACGTTTTTTCCGCATCTTTCAAAACCCTCTTGCGTTCGTGCTTGACCGTTGCTATAATATACTTGCATAACTCCCACGGAGTTCCGCTGGTATGAAGATACAACTCCGTGGAAATACTACCTGTACGGAGGTGTTTGTATGGCAATCGTAAGCGATGAGCAGGTCATCAAGGTGTTGCGGCAGTATAATCCCTGGTGGCGCAATCCGCTGGCAATCAAAGAGGAAAACAAACCACAGAAAAGGCTTGCCTATTACGAAGCATTGAGAATGATTTCGCACAAAACGATTCGGCGGTTTGCCGTTTTATCCGGCGCAAGGCGTGTCGGCAAGACGACGATCATGTATCAGATGATGAACAGCCTGATCGACGAGGGCGTAAACCCCAAAAATATCCTGTATGTATCCTTCGACAATCCGATTGTAAAACTCGTCAATGTGGAGACAGTCCTTTCTATCTACGAATCCCTTTATCCCATAGAGGGAACAAGGTATATCTTCCTCGATGAAATTCAATATACGGAGCATTGGGAACTCTGGATGAAGGTCATCTACGACAGCCGGAAGGACATACGGCTTACAGCAACCGGCTCGGCCAGCCCGATATTGGAAAAAGGCTCGACCGACAGCGGGACGGGGCGATGGAGCATCCTGAAGATACCCACCATGTCGTTTTATGAGTATTGTCGTCTGCTGCAAATTGAAGAGCCGATTCTCCCGGACAATTTGCGGCTCACAAAGCTCGTAAAAATGAGTAAAGCGGAGTTGGGCGATCTGATGGATCGCTTTGCGCCGCTGGAAGTGCATTTCAACCGTTACCTTATGATCGGTGGCTTTCCTGAGCTTGTATTATCCGACGATGATATGTATGCACAGCGGATGCTGCGGGAAGATGTGGTGGATAAGGTTATCAAGCGTGATGTTCTGACACTTTTTAATATCCGAAGCCCGCTTCTGATGGAAAAACTGTTTTTGTATCTCTGTATGAACTCAACAGAGATTTTCAGCGTGACCACGGCGGCAAAGGAGTTGGAAAATACCTCCGCCTCTACAATAGACAGCTATATTGAGGCGCTTGAAATGTCTAACCTGATTTATCTGTCGAAGCCGATGGATGTGGGCAGCAAGGGTGCTTTGAAGGGCAAGCCGAAGATATACATTGCCGACGCCGCCATACGCAACGCCGTTCTAATGATAGACGACGTTCTTTCGGATGAACGGGAGCTTGGGGCGATGGTGGAAACGACGGTATATAAGCATATCGTATCCTTCTATCAGGGCAGCACGGCGCAGCTCGGCTACTTCAGAAAGGCAAAGGATAATCAGAAAGAGGTCGATGTGGTCATTGAGCTGCCGCGCGAAAAGATTCTCTGCGAGGTGAAATACCGCAACAATTCCCATATACCTGCCACGGACGCCATCGTCGAACTCTGCAAGGATGAAAGTGCAAAGGTCACAAGCGCTTTCCTCATTACAAAACAGTTGGATGATTTCGGCATCGCAAAGCACGAAACCCATGTGCCGATTTTGCGAGTACCTGCCATCGCATTTCTGTATTTGCTTGGAAAGGCGGAGGCCGACGGACAGAACGGAAAAATGTAACACCTATGGCACAATGCCCGCTTGTCACAACAGGCGGGTATTTTTCTGTCAGATTTATTGGTGAGCGGTCTTGCGCTCATACTTTTATCTGGCGGATATGCTTTGATGTTCTATTTCCCAAAATCAGAAAAATTTCGATTTTGGGAAATAGAAGGTCAACTTAATAGATACCGCTCCTTTACATAGAGCACCCACTTCCGGGTGCTCTAAATTTTTATCCGAAGGAGGCAGCCCTATGCCGAGTAAATATCAGGAATACAGGCAGATGGCAGACACAGCGGAGCGGCAGCTTACCAGCAGCTATAAAAGCTGGACGCAGTTCCTGCGCACAGCGGCACGGCTCTACAAGTATCCGTATAACGAGCAGGTCATGATCCACGCCCAGAGGCCGGATGCGACCGCCTGCGCCGAGTACGATTTCTGGAACAAAAAGATGGGGCGCTTTATCCGGCGCGGCTCCACCGGCATTGCCCTTATAGACACAAGCGGCCAGAAGCCGCAACTGCGCTATGTCTTTGACGTGGCCGACACCGGAGAACGGGAGCACTCCCGGCCCGTGCATCTCTGGCGGTTCCGCGCGGAGCACGAGGACATTGTTGCTGCCACGCTGGAGCGGAGCTACGATGTGTCCGTCAGCGACGGCATTGTCGAGCAGATGGAGTCAGCAGCTACCCAGCTTGCAAAGGAATATTGGGCGGATCACAAGCGGGACATTCTCCACAACATTGACGATTCCTATCTTGATGGGTATGATGAGTTCAACACCGAGGTACAGTTCCGGAACGCCGCAAAAGTCAGCATTACCTACATGCTGATGAGCCGGTGCAGACTGGAGCCGGAAGCCTATCTTGAACCGGAAGATTTCATGCCCGTGTTCGACTTCAACACCCCGGCTGCGGTTGCGGCGCTGGGCACGGCGATCAGCGAGATCAGCCAGCAGGTACTCAGACAGATAGAAGTTGCCATCCGAAATTATGAGCGCGAAAGGAGCCAGAATCATGACCGAATTGACTTACACGAAGAACGGAGATTACCGGATTCCCAACCTGAAGCTGAGCGAGGAACCGGAGAGCACGCCCTTGGGCAAGTACGGGATGCTGCGGAAGACCTACCTTCAGGAGCATCGCCCCATCCTTTGGAACCAGATGATCCTGTCCGAGACGCTGTTCCCGCACCTGCGGGAGATCGACGAGACGGCGCGACAGAGACTGGAGCGGATGATGCCGGAGCTGATGAAGTTGGCAGGCGTGACGGAGAATCTGAAAACCAGCGACCCGATGAAATGGGTAGGGCTGATGAACGCCTGCAAGGCGCAGGCAGAAGAAACCATTCTGAACGAGCTGGTGTACAACTGACCAATGACGCGCCGGAAGTTGAACCGGTGCAGCCCACGGCGGCATATCAGATGAGCCTGTTTCCTACGGAAGAGGAACAAATTGCGTATATCGACACAGCGGAGAGCGTTAATTCTACGCCCTCCGCTTTTTCCATGTTCATTTCGCAGGACGATATCGACTACATCCTGCGCACAGGCGGCAATGCGGATGATGCACGGATGAAAATTGTCGCAGAGTTCTCCAAGCAAAAGCCCATAGAGGATCGCGCGGCATTTCTCAAAAATCTCTACTACGGCGGCAATGGCCTGATTACGGAAAACGGCAGATTTTCTGCATGGTATGGCGACGACGGCATCCACATTGCAAACGGCGATGCGGCACGGCATCTCCGTTCTGCCCAGGTGATAAGCTGGGCGGACGCAGCAGAGCGCATTGAGGCGCTTCTGGATGACGGTAAATTTGCCACCGATCTGGAAGTCACGGAAGCCCCACGCAATGAGCGGCTGGGTATTGCTGTGGATGTCTGGAATCTTTATCACGATTTCTCGGATGAAGCAAAATCGCTGGGGTATCTGTCCTGCTTGGGCAATATCCATAGCACCAGCTTTCCAGAGGAAACGGAGCGCCTGACGGATGATCTGCTGAATGCGGCGTTCCTGGATAGGCTCCTGTCAGAATACAAGGTATTCATGGACGCCTACCGCGAAAATCGTGCGCTGCTGCGCTTCCATTACCACAAGCCGCAGGCACTTCTCACACGTTTGGAAGATCTGTTCCTTCCACGAAAGGAATTCCGTTCCGATATGGTGGCTGTTCCAGCAACCGGCAGATTTATCACTGGAGATGAAATTGCGGCTTCTCTTGCAAATGGAAGCGGCTTTGAAGGCGGGAAAGCCCGCATCTATGAATTTTTCCAGACGCCGCATACGCCCAAGGAGAGTGCCGATTTTCTGAAAAAGGAGTACGGCATCGGCGGGCATACCCACGCCGTATCCAGAGAAAGCGGCAGCTATGAAGATCACGGCAGCAAGGGCATCACGCTGAGAAAGGCGGGCTGCGCGGATGTTCAGATGAATTGGAGCAAGGTTGCTTCGCGCATCTCTGAGCTGGTTCGGACGAACCGTTACCTTACACCGGATGAGCAGGCGGCCTATGACAAGGAAAATGAACAGGATGCCCTGCGAAATGCGGTTTACGATGACTATAACGATGTAAAAGCGGCGCATCCCGATGAAATCGTACTGTATCAGGTCGGTGACTTCTTTGAGCTGTATGGCGAGGACGCACGGGTGGTTGCGGATGATCTCAGCCTTGAGCTGACGCGCCGCAATTTGGAGGGAGTAGGCCGTGTTACCATGTGCGGCTTCCCTGCAAAGGATTTGGAGAAATACGTTGAAAAGCTGCGGGAAAAGCATGATGTAACAATTTCGCGCATTGGCGATTCCGGCCATGAACACACGGCATATACGCTCCCGTCCATCGACCACGAGGCTGAAAATGCCATCAATGCCTATGAAGCAGAGTTCGGCGCGGATGGAACGCGGGTATTCCGCGACCCCGCCGCAGAGCAAGCGCAGCCCACGGTGCAGGAACGTTTGGAGCATTACAGGCCGGTGGTGATGGCAGCGGTTTCGGAGGATACGGCCTATCGCAACGCCTGCGGTCACTCCGACCGGGAAAATGCGGAAATCGAGTGTAATGCTGCCGTGCGCCGCGCCGTTCTCAATTCAAAAGATATGGAGCTTATCCGGCTATTTTCGGATATGCCGGAGTTCCGCAGCCGCCTGCACCGAGAGACTTTTGAGGGAACCTATGCGCGGCTCCATGATCTGCTGCGACCGCTCTCGCAGGACGATATAGACGATGCACTCCGTGCATGGAACGGAAATGTCGAGAGTAAACACGCCGTGGTGCGGTATATGGAGCAGCACGGACGTGAAAAAGAAACTGCTGCATGGCTTGCTCACGAGTACGGCGGCAAGGAGGGCAACAATCTCTTTATCGTCCGTGCAGGAAGTCCGGAAACTGTTGAGCTGACATGGCCGAAAGTGCAGCGGCGGATTGCGCAGCTCATCCGAGAAGATAAATTCTTCACAGAACAGGAAAAGTCTCTGC
>ERZ1673700.2383-NODE-2383-length-14929-cov-9.632110_pt1 | contig 14929 bp, 19 predicted proteins | sample MGYA00580230_ERZ1673700 | MGnify/ENA primary metagenome ERZ1673700 (study PRJEB41218, sample SAMN15661782) | gut metagenome | host: Homo sapiens | place: Canada: London | collected 2015-08-20/2019-03-30 | study: EMG produced TPA metagenomics assembly of...
GATTGCATTGTTCGGCGCTGCGTGGTCAGTTGGTCGAACACGCATGGTGCGCGTGACCTTGGTCATGGCCTGTCTGCTCTTGGGGGCAGGACCGCCCTTGGCCGATACCCCCGAATTGCCTTTCTGCAGAGTGGTCATTGTACCTCCACGGTCGGATAGTGGAGGTACAATGTGCCGCTCTGCTGTTCTTTTCTCGGCAAGGTTCCGCCCGCAGGTGGCTTTTGCGTCCTGTATGGCTTTCTGCCGCCCACGCTCCTGCGGGGCGGCATTTGCGCTTTTTGTACCACCGCGATTTTGCGAAGGTAGGCATAGCCTTTTGAATGGCTTCCCGCACGGTGTCCTTGGTGGGAGCTGTGCCATCCCGTTCTGCCGCGGCTTGCAGCGCCATCAGACGGCTGCGGACGGAGGGGCGGGCGTCAGCCTTCTCCGTAGCCGGTTCCGTAGACGCTCTCGCACCAGTCCCGCGCACCTTCGAGCTGCTCTCGGACGGAGCGCGGGCGTTCTCTTTTTTTGCGGCAGCGTCCTCCTTCACCGGGGCGGGATAGCCCATACGTTCAAAAATGCGGTTGATCTGCTTGGCATCTTTGGCTTTTGCCATAATTTCTACCGTCCCGGTCTTTTCCACCTTGTTGACGATGGGGTAAAAGAGGACGCCATAGCGTTTGGCCTCCATCTGAAATCCCTTCAAGTCCTCCTGCTTGACGGAAAAGATCGTCAGCTCCTCGCCGTCGTGGATCAGGCGCTTGAGGTTGGTTTTACCGGCGAGCTTCTGATTGTCGTTGGCAAGGGCAATCAGTAAGGCGGCAAGGTTTTTCGCCCCCAGCCCTGCCAGCTTGAGGGCACTCTCGGTGATCTGGATGCCCTCACGCACCATCAGGTCAGCGGTTTCACCGTTGGTACTCATGCTCGTGTTCCTCCTTGTTCTTTAGATTTTCCTGCCGTTCAGCCTGCGCCTGCTGGCACTGCTGGGATACCCTCGGAATGTCCGATTGTATCCTGCGGCACAGACGCAGCTCCCCGCGCTTTTCACGCAGGGCGGCAGTCTGCTGTTGGATCTCCGCGCTGTACTTGGCTTGTGCTTCTTCATCGCTGGTATTCCTCCTTTCCTGATAAAGTGGTTTTCTCTGTTCCTCCAGCAAGCGGATGTCCCATTCCAGCACACGGATGCGATGCTCCAGCTCCGCTTCGGTGGTAATCCCGCTTGATAAAAGGTATTTGAATTGCTGCTCATACCGCTCCAAATGAATGACCTCCCGCTTGACGGAAAAGGGCAGTTTGGGCGGCAGCTTTTTCCGCCTGCCCCCACGCAGCAGATAGAGGTAGCGGAGATAGAGGGCGTGAAAGCCGGTGATTTTCTTTTTTTGGACGGTGGCCAGCTTGCCCTTTATTCGGTAACGCTTGACGGCATGGGTGACGGTCGGCGGGGTCATGCCGCCGTGCCGCTGGCGGGAGAGCCGCAGCAGAATCTCCGCTTCGGTGTAGCCCTCGCCCAAGCTGTCCAGGCGGATCGCCCGCTTTGCGCCGGGGGGCTTGACCGTGGTGTATTTCCGGTTGGGGCTGCGCCGCACCTCATAGCCGTTTCGTCGCAGGAGCATGAGAAAGGAATCGTAGGTGTAGGCTTGCTCAATAATCGTGTCGATGTCGGCGCGGATCACGCCGCGCACGGTGGGCTTGCCGCCCTGCTCCGCCTTCCACTCGGCGTAATGCTTGCCCTTGCCCTGCGGGGCGATGACGGATAGGTCGTTCTCCCGGCACAGTGCGTCCGAAGTACCGCGCACATCGTTGTAATAACTCTCCGGGCTGGAATGGTATTTCTGCCCGTCTATACAGGACACAGAATTGACCACCAGATGATTATGCAGGTGGTGCTTATTCAAATGGGTGCTGATAACGACCTCATACCGTTTTCCAAACAACCGCTTGGCAAATTCCAGCCCGACAGCGTGTGCCTGCTCTGGTGTAACCTCCCCCGGCTGAAAGGACTGGATAAAGTGATAGCCGAGGACGCCGCCCATTTTGCCAAACTGCTGTTTGGTTTCCATCATTTCAGAAAGAGCGGTGTCCACGCTGCTGCAATTTAACACAGACGTGAAAAAGAATTGCTCCGTCTTTTCGGGATTAGAGATATAGGTGATGCTGGACGCCAGCGAGGTCTTTTCTCCGTCTGTGATGTAACGCACACGCTTGTCCAACCTTGCGCGGATGGCAAATACTTTTGTGTATGCCACTATCCTCGCTTCACCGCCCTCCACAATGCCGCCTGCATTTCCATGATGCTTTGAATATCCTCCTTGCGGACATAGCCGGAGGCATTGGCGACTTTAGCGATTTGGTTGATATTCGTGCCGATGCCGGAAAGCTGACGCAGCAGCTCCGGCAGTTCATCAGGCGGGCGGGGACGCAGGTTCACGCCCATGATAAGCCGCCGGATCGCAGGCTCCATTTTCAAGCCGCTGTCCTTGGAAAGCTGCTTGACATGGGCATATTCATCAGCGGTCAGGCGAATGGTGATCTGCTTGACATTGTTGCGTTTCATAGAGCTTCCTTTCCTGTTGGAGTGGGGATATTAAGGGGTTTACCCCTTAACAAGCGCATTTTGATGTCAAAATGCTATGCTTGCGACTGCAAAGCAGCCGCAGGCCGCTTGCAGTCCTAAACCAGCCGAAAAAGAAAATCAGCGCGCCTCACCGCCACGGGTTCTTACCCTGCCGCTGATCCCTTTCACAAGCCGGAGCTGGTCGTTGTAGTCCTTTCCACTGCGAGGCGGGTTGTCGATGACCTCATACTCGGAAAGTTTCTTTTGTATGGCTGCCGACGCCGCCCGCCCTGGTGTATCGTTGTCCAGGCACAACACGATCCGCGCCACGCCGGGGTTGTCCTTCAGGTATTGCTCCAACGCTACGGGGGATCGGATGGAGCCATCCTTCCGTGGCTGATAGACGCCGGAAAGGGACAGCGTATTGGCGGCGCGCCAATCCTGCCCGCGCAGCTTCAGCAGCGTCAGGTAAGAAAGCGCGTCAATGGCGGATTCAAACACGCAGAGGGTTTTGCCACCGGCGCAAAGGGGAACGGCAAAGGAAAACCGCTTATTGCTGCTGGGAACTTCACCGGCGAAGGTGGTGTCCGAAAGGGTCCCGCGCAGTGCGCCGTAGGCAGGGTTCCCATGTTCGTAGCCCACAAATACGCAGTTATGATGCTCTGCATCCTCGTAAAGCTGCCCGTGCTTGATGCAGTGGTTGATAATTTCCGCGTCAATGCCCCGGCTCCGCAGATATGCAAAAACACGCCGATTGTCGGCGTGTTTGGGTGGCAGGATAAATTCAGTTTTCAGAAGCGGTGCAGTACGCATTGGCGTGGGCGGCACACGAGGCAATTCTCCAAGGATGCGCTGAACGGCATCCAGAAAGGAAAGTCCCTCCACGCGGGTCAGATAGTCCAGCGCAGTTGTGCCGCCGATATTCCGTGACCACCAGCACCATTTCCCATTGGAGATTTTCAGGGAATCGTGGGTGCGGGTGGCATAGGTATCTCCGCCGATATGCACCAGCTCCTCCGGCTCAAACCGCCGCAGATAGGTCAATAGGTCCATCTCGCGGGCGGCAGCGATCTGGTCTTTCGATAGGTAGGGCGTGATGCTCACCTCCTTGGGGCATGAGAAAAGCGCAAGCATTTTGCTTGCGCTTTCCATAAAATTATTCAGTTACTTCGGAGCAGAGCCGGTGCGAATGACGGGAAACTGCTTGACTTTTTTGCCGACGGTTCGGCGTTCCAGCGCGAAAACCATATCAGGCGTTCGTTCAAAATAGCCGATGTCCTTTTTCCAGCTCATCCCACATCTGCAATGTTGCAGGCCCGGAAACTGCTGCTTCATTTTCCTGCCGCAGTTTGGGCAGGCTTTATTGCTGGCTCCCATCCGCATCCTCCTTAGACGCCTCTTTAGGAAGGACATCCTTAAGGTAGATCTTTACCTCACGATAGACTGCATCGAATGGCGGCTTGTTGACGCCGCCTGCAAAACGAAACTTATCGTAAGAATGCCGCAAATCTTCTTTCCTTTGCAGGAATCCTTGAAAATCTCCCATGGTCCTTTCGCTGCATTTTAAGGTGCTGTAGATCTTCTGAACATCAAATTCAAATACTTTTGAAATATAATAGAGATCCACCACATCCTTGATTCTTCGGAACACCTTATCTGTTGATACAACCGCGACCTTATCGGCTATCATCTGCAACGGTGAAACGCCGCGAAAACAGATCCCGTCAACCTCATAGATTTGCGTCGGTGTAATCGGTCTGTTTACATCCACATCCATTGTGAACAGGATTTCATCGGTGTTGCGGTCTACTAATTCAAAGCCAGCGGATCGCTTTTCGCCATACATTCGATAAAGGCGAACTTCATAGTCCATGCCGCCTCTATTGATTGCTCGCTGTAAGGATTCCACCATTTGCTCTGCGGTGGGAGGTGTGTCTGTGTTCCAATTTGCATCAATATCTACTGTATGACGGGTCTCATCTAAAAACCCGGCCTCAAACAAACAGGCTTTCAACACCATGGAGCCCTTAAAGCTGATAGGAATGCCGCTATCGTACACAGCCTTCATGACTGAGTACATAATTCTTTCTTCCGCTGTTACATTCAAAGCAAGCACCTCAGTTTTCGTAATATTCGATTGCATCGCTGGCCAAACGCTCAAACCGATCCTGATGTTCCGGCGCGACAAAGAGCCCGTCAAAGCTGTCTCCATTGGAATAGAAGTATTTGCTGACTGCTTCTGTAATGCCCTGCATATCTAAAATATTTTCATTTGCAAGGGCATCATATACCGTTCTGTTAAAATCCGTATATAACAATCCGTTCCGATTCTTGATATTTTGTGCGCCGATACGGTTTCCAAGCACGACCACGCCGTTAAACTTCATAACGGAGTCATCCCCATAGACCCACACGATATATTCATCGCTGCGGCCTCCGAAGTTTCCTTGACACATAAGCGCATTGTCTAACGCAAAGACAACGGGTTCTCCAATGCAGTCACGGACAGCTTGCAGCCAGGAGAGCGCGCCCACATAGCTGCTCCGAGACGGAAGATCCTTCTTTTGAGGGTCATACTTCGGCAGGGACAAGGTCTTACGGTTGGTCAGATCTTCCTTGATACGCTGCTCCAACAGATCAGCGACATATTCTGGCGGCTTACGCATCCCTGTCTCCCAATTTTGCACAGTGCGAAAGGGGATATGATACCTCGCGGAAAATTCGCTTTGGGTATCTCCAAGCTGTGCTCTCATTTCACGAATGTTCATGTTCATCCTCCTTCCGCCTGCATTATACACCCATTGAGTGTACCAGTCAACAGCGTTCCCATATGTCCTACGGAATATTCATAAGCGCGATTACCGCTCCGGCGTGTTCTTTTTCATTGTCTTTTGCTCCACGCTGCGCTCCGGCTTAGCCAGTTCTTCCATTGCCGCATTGATCACGCACGAGTGATTGTCCACAGCGTAAATGTCCGTGTGCCCGCCCATCTGCTTTTGGAGCGCCGCAAAGCGGCCTGCGGCCTGACGCGCCGGTGGGTAGAATCGCTCATCTCCCGTGCGCTGCGCCATGGTGCAGACCAGTACGAACATATCCAATCGTTCGGTTTCCAGCTTTGTTTTCATCATCTCGCGGTACTCTCTCCCTGGATCGCAATTAAAATGTGCTGTTAAAATATGCCCATACGTTTTGTCACCATTCAGAACATAATCAATGGCTTCTTTTAAGCCGCCGTTACGGGGCAGGATTTTCGTAACAGCCATTACTTATTCGCTATCCGAAACATAAGCTCATATACCTGATCCAGAAGATAGAGCCCCCGTTTGGCATCCTCCGGCTTCGCAATTCCGGCATTGACGCTGCGGGCGATCTGGTTGATGTTGTTGCCGATATGATGTATTTCCGTCCGGAGCTCTTTAATTTCTTTTGTAGGGCGGGCTTTGACCGGTCGTCCCTCAATAAGCCGTGCAAGATATGCCCGTTTTGTCAGCCTGCACTCTTTGGCCTGACAGCACAGCAGCTGATACTGCTGTGTTGTCAGTACGATGTGCAGATGGTGTTCTTTCTTGTTCTCATCCACATTTTTCTCCTTCCTGCGGCGTATAGCCGCAAGTTTTTCCGCCAGCAGGCGGCATAGGGGACCGGGGTATCCTCGGCAAGCTGTGCAAATGTACATTTGCGCGATGCTTGCGCGCCAGCGCCGCCCACGGCGGCGTTGGCTGTTCCCCGCCGTCGGCGGGGCGTTTTTTGAGAGGTAGGTTGATTCCAATACAGGCGGACACAGTCCGCACCTTTTCCAGAAAAAAGAAATGTCTGGCAGCAGCGCCAGACATCCGGTTTCGCAGGGTCCTTCCGCACAGGGTGTCAATGTAACACCCAAAATAGAAACGGCAGGGTGTCATCAAGACACCCTGCCCGTTCAAATATTGAATCAACGCTCGATCTCTTCCGTTTTCTGCCTGCTGTTTCGTGCAGTAGTTCGAGCTGCGTCGAAGGGAAGGACGAATCCTTCTACCTGTTGATAATAGCTCGTCTGTTCCTCTACAAAGAATGCCACAAGAGGCGCATAGCAAGTGCTGTTGCCACACAGCGCAGGCTCAGGCGGCGCACGCCAGTTCCTTCCGAATACGTTCCCGTGCCAGCTCCGCATAGGTGTCTGTGACTTCGATGCCGGTGGCGGTATAGCCCTCCTGCACAGCCGCCAGCACCGTGGTACCGCTGCCGGCAAAGGGATCCAGAATATGCCCGCCCGGTTCCGTGATCTTCACAATGTCCCGCATCAGCTGCAGCGGCTTCTCCGTCAGATGGATGCGGCTCTGGGGATTGCCGTATTTGAACACCCCCGGCAGACACGGGACCGGACGGCTGATGGGCATATCGCCGTTGGAGCCCCAGACGATATACTCCGCCTGCTGACGGAAGCGCCCCTTCTGCGGGCGGCTGTTGCCCTTATCCCAAACTGCGGTGCCGCGCCAGATCCAGCCCGCCCACTGGAGGGCGTCGGTGGCTGCCGGGAGCTGCCGCCAGTCGATAAACATACATACCGGCGCACCGCTCTTGCATACCTTTCGCGCTTCATACAACCACTCCGCCGCCCAGCGGGTCCAGGAGCGCTGGTCCTTGGCGTCCCCATCGAAAGGGGGCGGTGCGTTCTCGCCCATGCTGGAATACTTCCTGGCTGTGGATTTGTTTTTCTCCGTCTGGGTGCGCCCACCGGACGCATAGGGCGGATCGGTGATGACCGCGTCAAAGGTGTTGGGGGCAAAGGTCCCAAGCACCTTCAGTGCATCCCCCTGGAGGATGCTCCATTTCTGATTATCGCTCATGCTCATGCTTCTCCTTCTTTTTCGTTCGATTTTCGCGGGGCGGAGACAGCTCCGTCTCCACATATTCGCTGATGATTCCCAGTGCTTCCTCGTAGCTGTGGCACGCTCCGCCTATGATGCGGGTCTGCATTTCCTTTGCTTCTGCCGCCATGCCATTCTGCCGAAGAACTCTGGCGGCAATGCCCATCAGATTAAAGATGTTGCCGTCCTGCCCCGGCAGAGGGCAGAGGGGGCGGGGGTTCTCCTGCCGGGCGGAGCGAAACCCGCCCAGCCTGTTGGGAACATAGTCGGACAGCCATGTGCCGCCGAATGCGCCGTGGGTCTGCAAACGCCACATCGCCAGTTTCCCCATGTCCACCTGAATGTTCTCGAAGGGGAACAGCAGATTGATGAGTCCATCGTGCTGAAAAACCTTGACCGTCTCAAAGCGGTTGCCATTCTGCAGGATGCCGTCCTGCGTCAGCAGGTCGTTGATGCCATCCAGCCACTCCCGCGCCTCGCCGCCGCAGCCCTGCAGCACCAGTCCCTCCTGATGTTCCATATCCCGCAGATCGTCCGCGGTGATCTTTTCAATCGGCATTTATCTCTCCTTTCTTTTGGGATGCCGTGCAGGCGGCGTCCGGCCAATGGTCTTCTGATCCGTCAACACGGGGATGCCCAGCTCGCCGGCTTTGTATATCTCCTGCCACATCCCATCCGTCCAGACCGGACCGTACACATTCATCTGCTGGCAGGATTCCAGCAGGCGCAGTCCCATCGCTCTGGCTTTCTCATCCTGGGCGGGATCGGCGGGATCTGCGACAGGCGGGAACAGCAGATGCGGACAGATAGGGATATTCCCCTCCACAAACACCTCCTGCGCTTTCTGCCGCGCAAACTCCACATTGTTTGTCACATCGCCCCGCAGCGGAGCACAGATATAGACCAGCTTGGGGCCGCTCCGTTCCAGCTCCGGCGTGCGCTCCCGGAATGCGGACAGATACTGACCGACGGCATCCCGCAGAGCGGCATAGTCCGCGGCAGTGGGATGATAGGCGTACCATTCCACTTTTCCGTAGTCATCCCACAGGTGGGGAATGACGCCGCTGCGGAAGTTGGGATTGTTCGGCACCTGCTTTTTACCCCAGACATCCTGAAAGCGCAGCAGCGTCCGGTCCACCACGCCCTCCGTGCGGTTGAGCACCGTGAGGCGGATGGCGTCATATTGGCTGGAGATATGGGTAGAGAGAAACTCCGCCCGTACACGCAGGTCCTTTCCGAGATCTCCCACGCACACACGCCCGGAAAACTGAGGACGATCCACGAGATTGCTGTGATCAAACAGCTTTCGCAATTCCTGCTCATACACGGTCATCGCTCCACACCTCGTTTCTTTGGCGTTTTTGTTTTCATAGGACTTACTTCTTTTTGCAGAGGTTTCAAAGTCTCACGCCCGATGCCGCGGATCACGCTGCGGCTCTTGCCGCTCAGGACAAAGGTATCCCTTGTATCGTTGCGGACTTCCTCGCAGGGCAGGATCACGGCAGAACCGGTGATGCGGATATCCCCCTGTACCGTGCCATACACCTTGCAGTTGCCGGACAGGATGGGAGTCCCCATCGTATGGGGATCGTGAATGATCTGCGCGTTTCCGGAAGCCAGCGCTTTTCCGGTCATGGAGGCCCCGCGGAGATAGGCGTTGTCCTCGGCGCGGCTGTGGCCGCTCATCACGCTGCCTTTGGAAACATAGGCGCTGCCGCAGGCAATGGCATCACCCCGCAGGCAGGCGTCCCGATCCACATAGGCATTGCCCGATGCAATGGCGTCATCGAAGATCCATGCGCAGTCTCCCGGCTCCGCGGACAGGTTGCTTTCGCTTTCCACGAAACCGCCTATGTCGCCTGCGCGGATCTCACCGCAGATGTCCCGCAGCGCGCGGATACGGTGCAGGAACGGATATTCCTCATGGGCCATGTCTGTGATCTCATATTTCTGATTGCTGATGGTTCTCATCTCCTTTTCTTTTTTATGCCGCTTTTGGGCACAGGGCATCTTCTTTTCGGAATGCCGCATCGATGTCGGAAAAGCGCTCCGTGCGGTTGAATTTCTCGGACACCTTTCCCGGCATGGCCTGCAGCTCCAGCATTTTCGCCCACAGCTCCGGATGGTTGTCATAAAGGTGCCGCAGTTCCTTCCGCTTGGCATTCGGGCAAAACCAGCAGCCGCCACGGTCTGTAAACGCATAAACAGGTGAAAGCAGCCCTGCCTTTTGGCAGAGCTGCTTTGCATCCTCTTCGGTGTAGTGATATTTTTCCAGCAGGGACACCTGATTTTTCTGCAAGCGGCGCAAGCGCACCGGCTCATCGCTGGCGATGCCCACATACTGCACAGTACCCGGCGTCAGAGTCCTGTTATACTGACGGATGGGACGGAGCTTGCAGTCCCGCTGAACGTAGCAATGCCCGCACAGAGGGAATCCACGCCGGAGACCTTTCTTCGGACCGCGGGTAATGGCTCCGGCAAACAAGTCCAGATAGGTCTTATCCGAACGCAGCACACGGACCGGGATGCCTAACTGTTCCAGTCTGGGGATTGCAGTCTCATAGATAAATGCCCGATGCTCCGGCACCTCGCCGGAGGTCGTCTTGTCGAACATCACCTCACAGTAGAGCGCTTCATCCAGCGGTTCCCCGTGCTCCAGCGCCAGCAGGATCGTGGCAAGGCTGTCTTTGCCGAAGGAGCAGGACGCGATATGCAGGGTTTTCTTCTTTTCTTTTGAAATCGTGATCACCCTCTCTGATTCTGTTTTTGCTGGCAGTATTGTCAGCAGGCGAGGAGTCTGCTATAATAGCGCATATCATTTCCAGTCATTTTAGATATGAAGGAGACGAAATACGATGAATAAAACAGAACTGATCACCGCCATGGCGGAAGCCAGCGGCCTTACCAAGAAGGACTGTGACACCGCTCTGAATGCGTTTGTCGACACGCTGCAGACTGCGTTGAAGTCCGGTGACAAGGTACAGCTGGTGGGCTTTGGCACCTTCGAGGTGAAGGAGCGCGCCGCCCGCACCGGCAAGAATCCCGCCACCGGAGCCACCATTGAAATCCCCGCCTCCAAAGCGCCGGCTTTCAAGCCCGGCAAGGCATTCAAGGATTCCGTACAGTGATAACACGCCCGCGAGAGACCATCTCTCGCGGGCCTTTTCTGTTATCGCTCCGATGCCCCCATGTCCTTGGCGCGGCAGGCACATTCCAGCACTTCTGTCATGTCCGTGCGCTCCCAGGGCGCGTCCGCATGGGTGAAGTGTCCGTAATTGCAGAACTTTTGGAACATGGGCTGATCCAGTCCCAGCGTTCCGATCATGCCGTCCGGCGTCAGGTTGAAAACGGTACGGACAGCCTGCTCCAGCACATCATCGGAATAGATGCCGGTATGCTCCGTATCCACCGTCACCGCCACAGGCTGTGCCTTGCCGATGGCATAGGCGAGGCTGATGGTGCAGCGCTTTGCCAGTCCTGCCGCCACGATATTCTTGGCAATATAACGGGCCATGTACGCGCCGCTGCGGTCTACCTTCGTCCCATCCTTGCCGGACAGTGCGCCGCCGCCATGAGGGGCGAGGCCGCCGTAGGTATCCACCATCAGCTTGCGTCCGGTGAGTCCGGTGTCCGCTTCAAAACCGCCCTGAACAAATCGACCGGAGGGATTGACCAGCACTTCGGTATGCTCGTCCAGCGGAAGTTCCTGCATGGCGGGTCGGATCACATGGCGCAGGATGTCCCGGCGCAGTTCCGGCAGGGGCAGCTCGTCCTCATGCTGGCAGGATACCACCACTGCGGCAATGCGGTACGGGACTCCAAAGCGGTATTCCACAGACACCTGCGCCTTGCCGTCCGGACGCAGGCCGGGGATGATGCCCTGCCTGCGGGTATCGGTCAACAGGCGGGTCAGTCGATGCGCCAGCACCACAGGCAGAGGCAGCAGCTCCTTTGTTTCATCGCAGGCAAAGCCGTACAGGATTCCCTGATCTCCTGCGCCGGTCTCCGTGCCGCCGCACACAGCTTCCGCAATGTCGGGACTCTGCTCATGGGTGATGACCTCCACCTCATAGTCGCTGCCGCCGTATCCGGCTTCCCGCACCGTCCTGCAAATAATGGCAGGGATATCCGGAATCTTGGCTGCCGTGATCTCGCCTGCGGCGATGATCTTTCCGGCTGTGGTCATGACCTCGCAGGCAACGCGGGCAGCGGCGTCCTGCGTAAGACAGGCATCCACCACCGCGTCCGCGATGGTGTCGCAGAGCTTGTCGGGATGTCCCTCGGTGACTGACTCAGCAGTCAGAATGCAGTTATCTTTCATATTCATGTTTCTCCTTTTTCATCGGTTTCTTTTGTGCCTCCGGCTGTTTTGGAACAGAAAGGATCATTTCGTTGCTGTATTTGTCCTTGTACTTTTCGATCTGCTGCTCCGTCAGCGAGGCAAAATCATCCTCTTTAAGACCGGCAACAAAAAATGTGCCGCAGACAATGTCATACGGCACACCGTGATCATCGGTCAGGGCGCGGTTCCACGGCAGGCCCAGCAGCTTGCCCTCGTCATTTGCGATGAGTGCCACCGGGTCATCGAAGGGGTAAACTGCCTGAATGGTGCCGCCCACCAGTTCCTGCATGGCAGAAAGGGTGTGGTCGATCTCCTGCACTTCAGGCAGTTCCATGGGACGCACCACAAGGACTTTCATTTTTTCTGTGCTGATATGGGTTCCTCCTTTCAAAAGAAAAACGGCAGCGACAGATTCCTCTGCCGTTGCCGCAAATGGTGATTCTTATTCTTTTTTTGATGCCAGCGTCCGGGTCTTCAGCAGGGCATTCTCCAACGCCCGATGATCTTCATGCTCCTGCCACCATTGGGGGCGCAGGAATCCCAGCGCCGCAGCCGCCCATTCATAATCGGTCCGTTTCAGTGCGCCGCCCAGCAGTCCCTGCCGGAATTTCCGGTGCCGCTCCCGCACCGCCGGGTCAACACTATCCCGTTCCAGATACAGTTCCAGAAAGCCGCCGAGGACAGCAGCTTCCTCCGTTGTATAAAACATATCCGCCCCCCCCTTCACAAACAGGGGTTATTGTAACACAGACCGTGGAAAATGAACACCTCTTTTTCACTCCGGCTGTCTGTTGCGCGGATACCGCGCCTGTGATACACTGTGCTTACGAACAAAAATATGAGGAGGCGGCTGTGATGAGATGGTTTTGGGAGCTTTCATGGCTGTGGAAGATGCTTGGCGTCGCTTTACTGGTTTCCGCGGTATGCGTCGCCGCGGCCGCGCTGATCGGCAAGGCGGCAAAAATCCGCCCCGGCAAAAAGGTTTTTCTGCTCGTTGGGATCTTGGCCTTTGTGATCTCTATTCTGGTAATCTTCTTTCTTGCACAGACGCCGGCGCTGCTCTGAGTTACCGCTCCGACCCTCTGTTTCGCTCAGGCGCTCTCTTTGGCTTGTCGATCCTGCCGCTCCACACCTCGTCAATGGTCCTGCTCCACGCATCCCGAAGGGAGTCCACCGGCAGGCCGTTGGCTTCAAAGCCTCGCTGGATCACGCGGTAATAATACGGGGACGGCAGTGCAGGCTGGCGGCAATAAGGCTCTGCCATGATATAAACCATGACTGGGATCTCTGCACCGGCCGCGTCTTTAACAGTCACGGTTTCTTTCGTGTAGTGGCGGGGATACCCCTCATACCGATCCAGAGACTGTTCACAGTTTGGCGTGATCTTCCACACCAGTCCGTGGACATTACTGCCTTTTTTCGGTGCAACGGTAGCGAAGCCGCTGCCGCGGAAGCGCAGTTCGTAGTTTTCCAGCCTGACCGGCCCCACGATCTCGGCGTCCGGACAGCGCTGCGCCATCTGCTCCAGATCAAGGTTGCTGCCGTAGGCAAAATACAGGTTTTCCTCCACGTCACACCTCCAGCATCGTCAGAGCGCCAAAGCGTTCCAGATGACGGAGCAGGGCTGCTGCCTGTGTCTCCGCATCGCCATCCGGCAGCGGACAGTCCATTCCCGTGGTGCGGATGACATTGTTCTGTACAAACCAGATGTAGGTCTCCACATCCGGGAACTCTGTGGGATCAAAGCTGAGATCCCGAAGCTGTTCCATGATCCCGGCTGCGGTCCCTTCGTACACGGTATCTTCAATTTGAATCTTCAAAGGCTTCACCTCTCCATTTCTCTGGATTTTTTCTTCTTTTGATTGACTGTATAGCTGTCCTTATCGAAACGCCACGCCCGATCACCGTCCAGATTTGCCAACAGGTGGTCACGGGTATGCTTGAATTCCTCGCCGTTGAGCCCCAGCCGCACCAACCAGACCCGGAAGGTGAACAGTTCATTGTCACTGTGGGTCTTGCGCATGACCGTGCTGCGTTGGGCGATAGCCTGGGCGGAGATGGCAAGGCACAGATTCACATAGGCAGCAACTTTTCCCGCGTGGAGCGTGGAATTGAAGCAGCGCCATTCCACCGTCCCCCGGTAAAAGACCGAATGCAGGTTCAGCGCGTAATAGCGGGTCCAGTTATAATGGTCTGCGCTGCCGTTATCCCCCTCATACCAGATATTCTCCAGCTGCGTCAGGTCCCTTGTCTCATCCGATGACAGCCTGCGTGCCTGCTTCAGCATGGGTTCCCGCACTTTCTGACACCAGCGGGACGCACGGCTTTCATTGACCTGCAGCGCTTTGAACAGGATATCCTCCTTGGAGTACATGATGCCAATGAGATTTTTCAGACTCTGCCGGTTATGATTGGCTGCGTCCACATGGACATGGATGCCGCAGGAGCTGTTGGCCTTGGCCCCTGCGTGACGCACCTGCCGGACACACTCCTGCAGCTTGGGCAGTTCCGCATAGGTGAGCTTTGGCGTTACCATCTCCACACGGTATCTGTAGTCGCCTGTTGCACGATAGCCGCTGCCGATCTTCTGCTCCCCGTGGATGCTGGAGTCACTCATGACCGTCCACTCTTTGCCGTCCCGATCCGTCACACACCATTTATCGTAAGCGCCGCCCACATAGCGGGCGTCCGTTTCAAAATAGTTAGCCAGTGCTGTTGCCGCCTGCTCACGGGTGATGCCGGTCATTTCCACTTCCACGCCGAAGCACTGGTCTTTCAGTCCGATCATGCGGCAGCACCGGCTTTCAGTTCCGCATCCACCTCCCGGATACGGCGCCCGATGGCCTCAATGACATTGGCGGTGACGCTGTTGCCCGCCTGCTTATACGCCTGCGCGTCGGACTGGATGGCGAGGATGCGGTCGATCTGCCACTCATCGAAGCCCTGCAGCCGCAGACACTCCCGCGGCATCAGACGCCGGATGCGTCCGCCACGTTCCACGATGCCCTGGATGCAGCTCGTCTCCAATGTGTGGGCGATATCCTGTCCCACACGACCACGGCGGGTATTGCTCCCGGAAAAGCCGAGATCGACGCTGTCACCGGGATTTGCCTCCTTATAGCCTCTTTTCGTGGCTTCCTTGATGAGCAGAACGCCGGAACGCTCTGCTCTATGATTGGACAGCGTTGTCTGACCATAACGGGC
>ERZ1673700.2394-NODE-2394-length-14854-cov-4.702615_pt1 | contig 14854 bp, 9 predicted proteins | sample MGYA00580230_ERZ1673700 | MGnify/ENA primary metagenome ERZ1673700 (study PRJEB41218, sample SAMN15661782) | gut metagenome | host: Homo sapiens | place: Canada: London | collected 2015-08-20/2019-03-30 | study: EMG produced TPA metagenomics assembly of...
ACCCTCGTCGTAAGGAACGAAACCAAAGAAGAGATATTCAAGGAAATAGCGCGTATCTCCCATTTGCAATACTCCATACACAACGATACGGTCTATTTCGATTTCCCAGAAAACACCGATTGTCAAACTTTACAACACAGCCTATGAAACACCATGAAGCGACCCTAACAAAAAACAAGCGATTCAATCATAAAAAATACGACCATTTCTCGTAAACACATCGAAAGAAGAAACCAAGTTAAATACATAAAACCATGAAGACCCTTAAACACAAAAAAACGATCACAAAACGATCTTCATTCCCCTACAAAGTCATAGGACTGGTTTTGTATCTTCTATGGGTTCAACCATTTGGAGCAAATCACCTGTACGCATCGGAACGGAAGATAAACATCGAGGTAAACGACGTGACATTAATCGATGTGCTGAAACAAATAGAAGCTCAAAGCGACTATGTGTTCTTCTATAACAACGCAGACATCGATACTGAGAAGAAAATCAGTATTAATATGAAAGATGCGAATATAAAAGACGTTCTGGATAAAATCCTGAACGAATACTCTTACCGCATCAACAATAAAAAGATCATCATCACCGCCAAACGTCAGGCCCCCGTTCGCACGAATAAAATCAGCGGTGTCGTCTCCGACGATTCAGGACAACCTATTATCGGGGGCAACGTCTTGGTAAAAGGTTTAAACAAGGGAACCATGACCAACATCGACGGGAAATACACAATCGATGTACCCGACAGTGCAACGACTCTCGTTATCTCCTACATCGGATATAAAAAACAAGAAGTTGAAATCGGTGACAGAAATTATATTCCGGTAACTCTTCAAAAAAACGACGTTCTGATGGACGAAGTAGTGGTTATTGGTTACGGGACGGTTAAAAAAAGTGATTTGACGGGAGCTGTATCGAGTGTCAAAACAGAGAATCTGCCCATCGCAGCCAACACTTCTGTCACACACATGTTGGCAGGACAGGCCGCCGGAGTAATGGTAAAACAAAATTCCGCTCAACCGGGCGGAGGAATCGAAATATACGTCAGAGGTGCTGCATCGACTGGTGCAGGGAATGACCCTCTGTATGTAATCGACGGATTTCCCGTCACCAACAAAAGCGTGGAACCCGAAAGCGGGAACCGCTACGAATATGGTTCCCGAAACCCGATGAACTCGTTGAATCCCAACGATATCGAATCCATAGAAATTCTTAAAGATGCCTCCGCCACTGCCATCTACGGAGCAAGAGCTGCCAACGGCGTGATCTTGGTCACGACCAAAAGAGGGAAAAGCGGGAAACCCATAGTAAAATACAACGCCAACTATTCGATTCAAACAATAGCCAAACGACTGGAAATGCTATCGGCTAAGGAATTCATGAATGTTTCAAACGAAATATCCTATCAAAAATGGCGCATGGATAATGAATTATATCCGTATGGCGGAGAGCTGGAAGAAGACGCATTACCCTACAAGGGCAATCCATATAGTCCGGAAGAAATCGCTGCCGCCGGAGAAGGGACCGACTGGTTCGGGCTGCTTACACGCGACGGCTCCATCAACCAACACAACGTATCTGTTTCAGCCGGTACGGAATCCACACGATTTTTGGCATCTTTGAATTATTACAAACAAAAAGGAGTAATCAAGAATTCCGATTTCCAACGTATATCGGGAAGAATAAACCTCGATCAAGATTTAGGGAAATACATCAAAGCTGGTATCAATGCAACATACAGCACCATTTTCAACAATAATGTCCCATTAGGAGAAGGTAACGCCGAAAATTCCAGCCTGCTGAATTCGGCATTGCATTACGACCCCCTCGTCCCGGTAAAAGACGAATCGGGAAACTATGCGCTGAGTCCCACACTGGGCATGATTCCTAACCCGGTTTCAATGCTCGAAATTACAGACCAGACGCAAACCGATAGATTACTGGCAAACGGCTATATCGAAGCTACATTCTGGAAAGATTTGAAAGTAAAGCTCAATATGGGTATCGACAAAAATCAAGGTCGCCGCAGTACCTATCTTCCCAAATCGACGCTATACGGAAAACAAGAAGGAGGAAAAGCCAATATCAATGAAAATAGAACGGTCGATTTATTGTTCGAACTAACAGCCAACTATACGAAGCAACTTTTCAAGGAAAGAGACAGATTGGAAGTATTGCTCGGGTATTCATACCAACAAGAGAACTGGGACGGATTAGGAGCCGGCAGCTCTCAATTTTTCACCGATTTATTCCTATGGAACAAATTGGAAGCCGGGAATGTGGCCCGTCCGCCGGTAAGTTCTTCCAAAGGCAAAAACGAATTAGGATCTTATTTCGGCAGAATCAACTATTCCCTGCTCGACAAATACCTATTTACATTCTCTTTAAGATATGACGGCTCTTCGAAATTCGGTAAAAACAACAAATGGGGCCTTTTCCCGTCGGGGGCATTCGCTTGGAAAATGCAGAATGAAAACTTTTTGAAAGACGTTGACTGGTTGTCCGAATTAAAATTAAGAGTCAGTTTTGGACAAACCGGAAACAGCAATATCGGAGGCAATGCCTACGAATACTATGAAGCCGGTAATCAATATGTATTCGGAGATGCTGTACAAACAGGCAGTATCAAAAGCCAACTCGAAAATCCCGACCTCAAATGGGAAACGACGACAGAGTTGAACGTAGGTCTCGACTTCGGATTTCTAAACAACCGAATCACAGGATCGTTTGAATATTTCCACAAAGTAGTCAGCGATTTGCTCGCCTTCCGCAAACTGAATTCCTTGATGGAAGTCTCTACTATTGCAGACAACATCGGAGCGACCCAAAGCACCGGATATGAGTTTTCTTTAAATACGGTAAATCTTACCGGCCCGTTCAAATGGAACACTACCTTGAATATATCCTCCTATAACGACCGATGGAAAGAACGCAACCCCGATGTAGTCTTGGCGCCTTATGAAAAAGAAGATGCACCTATCCGGGCTATCTATGGATGCGTATCCGACGGTATTCTGCAAATAGGAGAAACTCCTCCTGCCTCCATGCCCGATTTATTGCCGGGACAAATGAAAGTAAAAGACCTGAACGGGTTTGACCCGAACGACGGTTCCAAATTGCTCGGACACCCCGACGGCAAAATAGACGCTGCCGACAGAATCTATTTGGGAAGTACCGACCCGAAAGTTATCATCGGATTCGGCAACATGTTCGAATACAAGAACTTCGATTTGAATATTTTCTTCTATGGCATGTTCGGTCAATACGTGGCCAATTCGAACCGGGCAAAATACGGGCCCTCCGGTTGCGAATACATCTTGCAACGGCAGAACTATTCGAAAGAAGTATTGGAACGGTGGACTCCCGACAATCCCACGAACAAATTTCCATCGGGATTTTACAGTGCCTACTACGGAGGAGATGACTGGCTGCTCGAAAAAGTATCGTTCGTACGTTGTAAAAACATAACACTGGGATACTCTTTCCCGCACAAGTGGATACACAAAGTCTTTTCACAAGCCAGAATATACGTCGATGTTGAAAACCCTTTCATCATTACGAACTATCAGGGATTAGACCCGGAGATGGATTCAAAAGGCGGATATCCGTCTCAAAGGACATATTCGATAGGTATAGATATCACATTCTAAAAACACGTACACTATGAAGACAAAATTCAAACATATACTGGTTATTCTATGTCTCTCGATGATTTCATGCGAGGGAAACTTGGAACCGGAACTATTCGATCAAATTACACCCGAAAACTTTTTAACCAACGAAGACGACGTAAAGACTGCTGTCACCGGTGTTTACGCCGAGTTCCGAGGGATATCCGAATGGGGACGATACAAAACCTCTTGGGGTTCGGTAATGACGCTTCAAGAAGTCCCCACCGACCTATGGGCCGCGAATTGGTTCTATAAAGCCCATACAGATTTCATGTGGAAAGCAACCGACTATTTCGTCTGTGAAATATTCGAATTTTTCGTGCCGGCCATAACAAAAGCCACTGCTTTAATTGCACGTATACAAGACGCACCTGTGAGCGACGACATAAAAAATCGATATATTGCCGAATTGAGAGTAGTACGGGCGCTCTGGATGTACGATCTGTTCGACCTATATGGGCCGGTTCCGGCAATCACCGACCCCGAAAAAATACTCAATCCCACTCAGGACTTTACGGTAACTCGCCCCTCTCGGGAAGAATACATCACATTTGTAGAAACCGAATTGAAAGAAGTAATCAATGCCAAAATTTTGCCTGTCGCATGGACAGGTAGCGACTACGGTCATGTAAGTCAAGCAACGGCTATGATGGTACTGCTCCAACTATACATGCACGAAGGTGGCTACTGTCGGAACAAACACGTCGGCGACTATCTGGATTATTTCAAAAAGGCCGAACAGGTAGCCAAAGACATCATGGATTTACAATATTATGAATTGCAGGCTGAATTCAAAGACATTTGGAGTCCTCAAAACCAGCACAACAACGAAATCATCTTCGCTCTTCCGAGTTTTCCCATTCCGGTAATGGGGAACAACTTTCTTGCCCATGTACTACCCACCGATTACAAGTCCCAGCAAGGTATCCCGCTGACCGGTTGGAATGGATTCAGAACCCCGTGGGAAGTATACGACTCTTTCGATCCGGCCGATAAGCGCAGACAAGTACACAAAACCGAATACTGGAATGGGAAAGAGATGGTTACAGGACGTACCGGAACTCTCGAATATGGAGCTTTGCCTATGAAATATCAGGAAAATGCAAATACCGATGGGACGAATGATGCATCGGAATATGTCATTTACCGGTACGCCGATGTCATCATGTTACGTGCCGAAGCTAAAAACGAAATTTTCGGCCCGGACGGGGGAGGCACACCCACGGCCAAAGAACTCCTGCACCAAGTCTGCCGCAGAAGTTTCGACAATTACGACCAAACCGACCACAAAAAGAAAATAGACCAAATAACCGACATAGACGCTTTTCGCGCTCATCTGCTTCAAGAAAGAGCTTGGGAGTTTATTTGGGAAGGTAAAAGAAGAAGCGACATGATACGACACGGCGTATTCATTTCCAACGCAATCAGCCGGGGTAAAAATCTGGCGAAAGACTACCACGAACTATATCCTATTCCTCAACAAACGATTTATGAACTTAAAATAAAACAAAATGATGGCTACTAATCAAAGAAATCTTTTGAAAAAAGCGACTTTCTGGTCTTTATGCTGCCTCCTTTTCTCTGGACCGATATCTGCCCAAAAGGTATATCCGGCATACGGGTTAAACGACTTCGTAGAAACCGCCGATCCCGAAACCTACGACAGCAAACAATGGGACGATCTTTCTTCGGGACTTCACGCCGCATGGGGGTCGATCGATACTTTATACAAAAAAGGAAATGTCCCCGCAAATAAAATAAAACAAACGAAAGCCGTCGTATGGAAAGGCGAAAAAGTAAACTTCATTGCATTGGCTTATACCAAAAACGAGATAAAAGACGTAAAATGCGTTACCTCCGATTTAAAAGGTATATCTTCCATAATTCCGGCGGGAAATGTCAAATCGAACTTTGTCCGATACACACTCTCCGACAAGTTCAAAATTTCAGACGAAATATTGGCTTGTGCCGCTCGAACGCCGCATAAAACAGAAAACAGCCACCTCGTGCCCGATGTTCTCGATTATATCCCCCAAATGACGATACCGGGAAGAACCACTCGCCCGATATGGATTACAGTAGAGATTCCGCGAGACATACCGTCGGGAGAATATACGGGAGAGATATTTATTCGTTCGGCTGCGGGTGAAGACCAAATACTGTCTTTGACCGTAGAAGTACTCGACCACATAGTCCCCGCACCGAAAAATTGGCAATTCCATCTCGACCTTTGGCAAAACTGTGTTTCGGTAAAAAGGTATCATAAGCCTACCCTATGGAGTGACGAACATTTCGAGATACTGGCAGAGTATTTTAAAATATTGGCCGATGCCGGACAAAAAGTTTGCACTGCCGTAATCAACCACGGAGGACAAAGTTTCGACGACTGGTACGAAAGTATGATTCTATGGACCAAAAAAGCCGATGGCACTTGGTTTTATGATTATACGGTATTCGATAAATTCGTGAATATGATGGCTTCGATAGGAATCGACCAGCAAATCAATTGTTACTCGATGTATCCGTGGGGAGCTACACGTTACTTCGACGAAAAATCAGGCGATTGGATTTCTATACAGCCGGAACCCGGCACTCAGGAATTTGCAGATTTTTGGAGGCCCTTCCTCCTCGATTTCCGGGAACACCTCAAAGAAAATGGCTGGTTCGAAAAAACAGCTATCGCTATGGACGAAAAACTCGAACCCATTATGACCGGAGTAATCTCTTTTATCAAAGAGACAACCCCCGACTTCAAGATAGCATTGGCCGGGGGTTATATCCCCTCCTTGCAAGAAGACATATACGATCTGTCCATCTTTGTGGGTCACCCCACTACATCGGAGAATATGCAGGCTCGAATCGCACAAGGTAAACCCACGACATTCTATACGAGCTGTTCATGGCCCGAACACCCCAACCAGTTCACATTCTCGCCTCCTGCCGAAAGTGCTCTTGTCGGGTGGTTCGCATACGCTCAGGGATATACGGGATTCTTGCGTTGGGCCTATAACATTTGGGTACAGAACGTTCTCAAAGATACCCGCTGTGCATCGGCTCCGGCAGGCGACCAACACATGGTATATCCCGGACCTCGCAACTCTGTAAGAATGGCCCGCCTACGTGAAGGCATCCAAGACTATGAAAAGTTACGAGTCATTATGGAACGCCTGAAAGGGCTGGGCACGCCGGAAGCCAACGAAAACATTCAAAAACTGCAAAGAGTATTGCAAACATTCTCATTGGGAGAAATCAGCAAAGAGACCGACAACCGCATCACGAGCTTGGTGAACGACGCAAAAGCCGTACTGACCGAAGTCGCAAAAGCAACGCCCGTAAACATGTCCAATCTGGTGATTCCGTCGAAAGACCGCAATACAATCGAAATTTATCCCAATCCCACGGACGACAAACTGTTCATCTCCTACGATGGAGATACAGAAAAGATAAGCTATCAAATATGCTCCACTTCGGGACAAGTATTGCAAACATCGAACACGAAACCCGTCTATAAATACATAAACATCAAAAATATACCATCGGGTAACTACATTATAAAATTCAATGTCGGATCGCAAGTTATCAGTAAAAAATTCATTAAAAACTAACCTTAAAAAACAAAATCGTATGAAACCGAAAAAAATTACTTCATGCATGTTATTTGCCATGATTTTCAGTTGTGGAATGTCATTACAGGCTGCAAACATCAAAGCCGTCAACTTTATCCACGACAACAGCATCAGAGGCTGTGATATTCACCTGTCACAAGAAGGGAACAAGTACTTCGCCGATGTCTACAACCAACAACAGACCATCGAAATGTGGGTGCGTATAAGCGAAACCCTCGACGCGCAAGGCGGCGTATTGATAAGCACTAAAAGTGCATTCGTCGATGATCCTGCCAATGACAACAAATCAGGGGGCTACGAACTGATGCTGCAACCCAACGGCTGGGCGAGAGCTACATTCTGTGTCGGTAACGGAGGTAACGAACCTAAATGGGTCAATACCCAGTTACAAGCCGGAGAATGGGCAAAACTGTCTATGGTGATAGACGGGAACAAACTGATCTGCTATAAAAACGGAGAAAAAACAGTGGAGGAAACTTTCAGCGCACCGATAGCTGTTGGCACAGGAGACCTCACATTGGGCGCCAATCCCAACTGGGTAGACGGCGAAAAATTTCAAGGAATGATAACCGATGTCAGAATTTGGACGGTAGCCCGTACAGAAGAAGAAATAAAATCCGATTTGAATTACTATTTCGCCTCAAAAAAAGAGAACCTCTTTCTCAACTGGAACATGCAGGAAGGAGAAGGCACGACATTGAAAAACTTGATGCATTCGAGTAGAAACCAAGCCTCGATAGTTTTAATCAACGACATGGACGAAACAGGAATCGAATGGGTGGACAATAGCGGCTGCCCGATATACGAGGAAGGATCGTCGAGCATAGAAACTGCTCGACAAAAACAAGCGGCCTATATCAGCGGAGACAATATTCTTATCGACGGTGAAAATATAAATGGAGCAGCACTATACACGATAGACGGAAGATTGGTCATGAGCATTTCATCACATCATAACACCATAGACATAAGCGATTTAACTCCGGGGTACTATATATTCAAAGCAATAATAGACAACAATCCGGTATCTTTGAAATTAAGAAAATAATATCGATCGCTTACACGTTATGGCGGGCTTCTGATTTACAGAAGCCCGCCATTTTCTATGCTTCAATAAAATAGCGCAACAAAATACCGTCCCTATACAAAACACAAGAGAAGAAAATGAATCATAATATAAAAATTAAAACCACTTCTTAAATAAGTAAAGTATGAAGAATTTGACTAAATTTGCCGATAGTAGATAAAACATAGAGATATGAAAAAATATTTGAGTTTGCTCATTGCTATCTTGTTTACATTATCTTTAAATGCCGGCGGAGGGAAAGCCAAAATAGTTTTCGACTCCACCCGTTATGATTTCGGTTATATTCAGGAAGATAAAGGAAAGGTAACGCACTCTTTCAAATTTACCAACGACGGAGATGCCCCGTTAATTATCATATATACGCGTAGTACCTGCGGTTGCACGGCATCGCATTTCACCAAAGAGCCTGTCGCCCCTGCCGGTACGGGTTCGATAGACGTAACTTTCGACCCCGAAGGGCGTCCCGGGACCTTTCGAAAAGAGGTCAAAGTCTATACCAATGCCAAAAAAGCATCCATAAAATTGATTATCGAAGGGATTGTTGTACCTAAAAAATAATAGTTATGAAACAATTGATTTTAGGATTGATTCTCATTTTTTCCATAACCGTATCGGTAGCCCAACCGCAAATTGTATTCGATAATAAAAATCACGATTTCGGTACATTCGAAGAAGAAACAGGTCCGGTCACTCACGATTTTCGATTCGTCAATAGCGGGAACGAACCCTTAGTTTTGCAAAACGTGCGTTCCACATGTGGCTGCACCGTTCCCAAATACACCCGGGAACCCATTGCCCCCGGAGACTCCGGGAGCATTAAAGTGACCTACAACCCCAAAGGACGCCCCGGTAAGTTTTCAAAACCCATCTATATAACGACCAACGCTTCGGGCGATAGAGAGACGCTCCATATCAAAGGAGTCGTCATCGGATCAAAATCCCGTAGAGCGACCAATCCCTATAAAATAGGAACCCTATCGTTACGCAGTCTGCACATACCGCTGTTCGACACCCCGAAAGGACACGTAAAAGAGGGACATCTATTCGTCCGCAACGAAGGAAAAACAGAACTGGTCCCTACTTTTAAAAATGTCCCTTCTCACATCTCGGTCGAGATGATACCCGCAGTTTTGCACCCCGATGAGGAAGGTCTTATAAAAATTTATTACGATCCCGATGTTGCCGACGACTGGGGGTTCCGACGCGACGAGTTTGATTTGGGACTCGATAACGGATCCTCGAACGACTTCAATACGGTCACGGTATCGGCGAACTTGCTGGACGATTTTAGCTCCCTCTCGCCAGAACAGCGTCAAAACGCCGGACACATCGAGCTATCGAGCAATGTCATAGACTTTGGTATCATCAAAGGGAACACTGCTAAAAAACAGACTTTGAAAATAACGAATACCGGAAAAAGTCGGTTGACGATACACAAAGTGGCGAATGAAAATCGCTCTCTGAACATAAAACTGAAACGAAATACGCTCAACCCCGGCAAAACGACCGAGTTGGTTATCGAAGCAGACCCGTCTATGGCTCGTAACAATTTATTGAACAGCCGATTGATGGTTATTACCGATGACCCCGAAAGACCATCGGTTCCCATACGGGTATTAGGTTCTTTTGAATAACTCTTAATTTCTTGAATTATGGATCACCCCGAAAATGACGCTCAATATGCAGGACTTGCAGTAAACAAAGGAATAGAACAACCGCCTATCGTGAATCCGTATTTGAAAAAGATGCGGACAGCGAAACGTCGATCCTTTACAGCCTCTGAATATGTCGAAGGTATCGTCAAAGGCGACACGAGCATACTCAGTCAGGCCGTAACTTTGGTGGAAAGCAATCTGTACGAGCACCAGACTCTCGCACAGGAAGTCATAGAAAAATGTCTGCCCCATGCCTGCGACTCGGTGCGGGTGGGTATTACCGGCGTACCGGGAGCCGGCAAGAGCACATCGATAGATACTTTCGGGTTGCATGTACTGAAACGGGGTGGGAAATTGGCTGTATTGGCGATCGACCCCAGTAGCGAACGCTCGAAAGGTAGCATATTGGGCGACAAAACCCGTATGGAAAAACTATCGATACACCCCAACGCCTTTATCCGCCCTTCACCGTCGGCAGGCTCGTTAGGCGGTGTAGCCCGGAAAACTCGTGAAACGATCGTTCTCTGTGAGGCCGCCGGATACAACAACATCTTTGTAGAAACAGTCGGGGTCGGGCAATCGGAAACAGCCGTACACTCGATGGTCGATTTCTTCCTGCTTATCCAATTAGCCGGTACAGGTGACGAACTGCAAGGAATCAAAAGAGGCATCATGGAAATGGCCGATGGTATCGTCATCAACAAAGCCGACGGAAGCAACATCGAAAAAGCCAAATTAGCCCAAGCACAATTCCGTAACGCATTACATCTGTTCCCGCCTACGCCTTCGGGTTGGACTCCGCAAGTGCTCACCTACTCTGGATACTACGAGTTGGGAATCGCCGAGGTTTGGGACATGATAGACAAATACATCGCTTTTGTCAAGAAAAACGGATATTTCGATTACAAACGGCAAGAACAAGCCAAATACTGGATGTTCGAAACGATAAACGAACAACTCCGCGACCACTTCTATCGCAATCCTCAAATCGAAAGAATGCTGGAAGAGAAACAACAGAAAGTGTTGAACAACGAGCAAAGTTCGTTTATGGCGGCCAAAGATGTGTTAGACTATTATTTCGACAAAGAAAAATAATTTGCCACTTACTTCTCGATATTTATGAAACAGGTAATCTGTCCAAAATGCGGAAAAACGTTTTCTTTCGACGAGTCTCGTTACGACGTTTCCTGCAACATATCTTTCATTTGCCCGGCCTGTCGCAAACGATTCCTAATGACACTGCCCGAGATAGACGCATGCCACAAGAACGACATAGACACCTCTCTCGGTTTCATCACGGTATTGGAAAATGCGTTCGGATACCGACAAGAATTTCCTTTACACGCAGGCGATAATATAATAGGCCGTGCATCGAAAGGTACGGAAGTGGATATACCCATCGAAACGAGCGACATGAGCATGGATCGTCGCCACTGCATCATTAACGTGAAAGAAAAAGGCAATCGACCGATACTCACGGTCAGAGACAATCCCAGTCTCACCGGCACATTCCTCCGCCATGAATTGTTGAGCGATCGGGAACGCGCGGTATTACACGACGGCGATGTGGTGACGATAGGAGCGACGACTTTTATCGTTCACATTCCCGACGAAGAAGACGAAGAATACTTCGAGTGAGTCTCGCCCCGAGAATTGGGAAAAATTCTCGCTAAACCTCTTATCCACCAATAAAAACGTAATAGATATTATCCGAAATTTTTTTACCATATCCATCTAAAATTACAAATATGATAAAAAGAATCGCACTATTAACACTTTTAGTTACCCCTTTATGGTTATCGGCACAGGTTCGTACAGAAAAACTGTTAGAAAAGGGGTGGAAATTTACAAGGGAAGACAATCCCGAATTCAAGACATCGCAATTCGACGATACCAAATGGCAATCGGTCTGTATCCCACACGATTGGGCTATCTATGGTCCTTTCAGTATCAACAACGACAAACAGAACACGGCGATTGTTCAAGACGGACAGAAAGAAGCGATGGAACACGCCGGACGTACCGGAGGTTTACCCTTCGTAGGAACCGGCTGGTACAGGCTTCGATTCGATGTCCCCGAATATACAGACGGAAAAAAATGTACATTGGTATTCGATGGAGCCATGAGCCATGCCCGTGTCTACATCAACGGAAAAGAAGCAGGCTACTGGCCTAACGGATATAACGCATTCTCTGTCGACGCATCGCCTTTCTTAAAACAAGGAGAGAGCAACACACTTGCCGTACGGCTCGAAAACTTTACCGAGAGCTCCCGCTGGTATCCCGGCGCCGGTCTTTACCGAAATGTACACCTGATCGTAACCGACGATGCCCACGTACCGGTGTGGGGAACACAAATCATCACCACCGCACTCACCGACAAATATGCAAAAGTAAAGCAAGCGACTTCTTGGAATTACCCGTCTGGAAAATCCCTGAGCGACTATGTCATCGTGACCGACTTGGTCGACCATAACGGAAAGATAGTCGCAACGAATCGCAAACAAGGAAGCGATTTCGACAACGACCTATTCGAGCAAGAATTTGTAATAGAAAATCCTGCGGCATGGACTCCTGAGACCCCCGACCTCTACACCTCGATTTCAAAAATATATGAAGGCGATGTGCTGAAAGACCAATACTCGACGACTTTCGGCATTCGCACCGTTGAAGTCCGACAAGGCGAAGGGTTCTTCCTGAACGGCAAACGGGTGCAATTCAAAGGAGTTTGCAATCACCACGATTTAGGCCCGTTAGGAGGTATCGCCAACGAAGCGGGAATACGTCGGCAAATCCGTATGTTGAAAGATATGGGTTGTAACGCCATTCGCACCTCGCACAATATGCCCGCACCCGAATTGATTAAAGCCTGTGACGAAATGGGTATGATGGTCATGGCCGAATCGTTCGACGAATGGGCGACAGCCAAAGTCCAAAACGGATATCACACCGTATTCGGCGAATGGGCGGAAAAAGATATCGTGAACTTAGTACGCCATTTCAGGAATAATCCCAGCGTAGTCATGTGGTGTATAGGGAATGAAGTCCCCGACCAATGGGCTGGCGACAAAGGCCCCAAACTGTCGTTATGGTTACAGAACATCTGCCACCGCGAAGACCCCACTCGTCCCGTCACGCAAGGCATGGATGCCCCGGACGCCGTAGTCAACAACAACATGGCGGCAGTCATGGACGTACCGGGATTCAATTACCGCCCGTTCAAATATATCGAAAATTACAAAAAACTCCCCCAAGAAATCATTTTGGGAAGCGAAACGGCATCGACCATCAGTTCGCGGGGAGTCTACAAATTCCCGGTAGTACGACGGTCCATGCCCAAATACCCCGACCACCAGTCCTCCTCTTACGATGTGGAACACTGCGGGTGGTCCAATCTTCCCGAAGATGATTTCATACAGCACGAAGATTTGCCCTACTGCATAGGAGAATTTGTCTGGACCGGATTCGATTACTTGGGTGAGCCCACCCCTTACTATTCCGATTGGCCCAGCCACTCCTCCCTATTCGGTATTATCGATCTCGCTGGAATCCCCAAAGACCGCTACTACCTCTATCGCAGCCATTGGAATAAAGATGTGGAAACCCTCCATATCCTACCCCATTGGAACTGGGAAGGCCGCGAAGGAGAAGTAACTCCCGTATTCGTCTATACCAATTACCCCACCGCCGAGCTCTTCATAAATGGCAAAAGTCAGGGGAAACGCACCAAAGACCTGTCGGTAACCGTCCATAATAGTGGAGACTCTCTATCGACGGCGAACTTCAAACGGCAAAAACGCTACCGTCTGATGTGGATGGACACCAAATACGAACCGGGGACTGTCAAAGTCATCGCCTATGATAAAGGCGGAAACGCAGTTGCCGAAAAAGAGATGAAAACAGCCGGTAAACCCCATCGTATCGAACTGACAGCCGATCGTGACAAAATCATGGCCGACGGAAAAGACCTCTCGTTCGTAACGGTGAAAGTCGTGGACAAAGACGGAAACCTCTGCCCCACGGCAGCCAATGAAATAATCTTTAAGGTAAAAGGAAAAGGATACTACCGGGCAGGAGCCAACGGCGATCCCACATCGTTGGAATCGTTCCAAGCCCCCCACATGAAAGTATTCTCAGGCATGATGACCGCCATCGTATCATCGACCGAAGAACCGGGGAAAATCACCCTCGAAGCTACATCTAAGGGTTTGAAAAAAGCTACCCTCGTTATCGAGAGCGGCAAATAATCGATACATATAGTCCCGTAACAACATTCGCCCCTGCGTTGTATCGAACAAAACGCAGGGGCGAATCGTTTAAGAATGGTTCGTAGTTGATGATAGGGAAACCGACCTTCATAAATTGTTTATTCCCGATACCCCCGATTCTACAAACCTCCAATTTTTCAACATTTCCCCGCTTACAGATACACTTCCTATCATACATTCGCATATAGAAGCTATGGTTTATTTATTTCCAAACCCCTCCGTCACTCCGTGAACCTCACCCTATATTTTGCGTTGCAAAACACAGAGGAGGAGTTTTAAAATAGCTCAATAGAGAAAAACACCCGCGGAGGCTACGGAACATAGCAAAGGAGGAGGTTTAACACCCTTCTGCGACATTATTTTATCTAATGAGATGATTGTATTTATCCCTCTCCCCTGCCGTGTCCCGTAGTATTACAGGGTGTTGCGTTAACGATATAGGGGAGACACCGAAGAAACGACAGTTTCTGAGGAGAGGGGTTAAGAAGGATAACTTAGAATATAATATTAGAAAGAAATGAAGCATTCAACCTCTCCCCCT
>ERZ1673700.2402-NODE-2402-length-14826-cov-6.391646_pt1 | contig 14826 bp, 18 predicted proteins | sample MGYA00580230_ERZ1673700 | MGnify/ENA primary metagenome ERZ1673700 (study PRJEB41218, sample SAMN15661782) | gut metagenome | host: Homo sapiens | place: Canada: London | collected 2015-08-20/2019-03-30 | study: EMG produced TPA metagenomics assembly of...
ACAATAGAAAATGCTCAAAAACAAATTGGTAAAGAAGACAAAAAGAAAATTTCAAAAACAATTTCAGAAAATGCTCAAGAATCCAATTATAATTATCTTATTCAAAAATTCAAATCTAAAAATTCCAATATTTCTGAAAGTATAAATACATACTACCAATATGATTATATATATGATTCTCATTTTTTTACGCAAGAACTTGAGACTTTTTCATGTTTAGCTTTTCTTTCTAACGGCATAAAAACTATGCCTCCTCAAAAAATAGACATGTATCCATATTTTAAAGAAAGGTCGTGATTTTATAGCAAGTAAAAAATTTTTATTTATTCTTCTTTTTCTAATATTTTTTAATCTTCTTTTCATCTCGGAATCTTTTGCTGCAGATCCCAAAATAGTTAATAAACTAAATTCAGCATTTGAATCTATCGAAGAATGGTTATTAAAATTAGCTACACCAGCTGCAGCTGTCGCTGTGGGCACTGGTATTTTTATGAAAAAATTTAGTTTCGGTGATGACGAAAGAATGAGACTTGGAAAAAAACTAATAAAAAACTCTTTATTTTCTTATGGTTTTATTTTAGCATTAGACTTAATTTTAGCTGCAATAAAATCACTAATGGGTTAATCAAATGGAATCTAATAATTTATCTACAACCATAGCAAATACTATAAACGAACTTATACAGAATTTATTTTCATCGATTGATAATAATATCTATTCATATATTGATGATATAATATTTTTAAATACAGATGTTCTCTCTAATAATAATTTTGAAGATTTTTTCAATACTTCTTCAAATAGTATTTTAATCATTTCTAATGCACTAATCCTTGCATATCTTTTATATTATTGTATAAAATTATTTTTATCATATTACTCTGGAACACAAGTTCAAAGACCATATCAATTCATTTTTAAATTAGTTTTATGCTCAATAATCATGAATAGTTCTTACTTTATTTGTGAGCAATTTATTAATATAACAGATTTACTCACCAAAGCATTACAAGAAGTAGGTAGTAATTTTGTGTCCAAAACAATTTCATTTAAAACTTTAGTAACCGAATTAAATTCTGTAATATCTATAAATGGAAATTCTTTGGATGTTTTTTCCTTAACAGGTATATTAAAATCCTTTTGTAGTATAGGTCTCATTTCTTTAATGTTTTCATACTCTATACGCCTTATTATGATAAAAGTATTTGTTATTTTATCACCTTTTGCAATTATTAGTGCTTCTTTAGATTCATTTAGCTGGTTCTTTAAAAGCTGGTTTAAATCATTTTTTTCTCTTTTATTCATGCAATTTTTCATAACAATAATATTAATAGTAACATTATCTTTAAATTTTTCTAATAATATTATTTCTAAATTTCTGTATGTTAGTTCGATATATGCACTTACAAAATCAAACACTTATATCCGTCATCTAATCGGTGGAATCTCTACCGAGGTTAATACAAATTTATCTACCTTAAAATCATTTATACGAATGAGGTGATATTTATATTTATAATTCCTCAAAATTATAATTTTAAAAATAAATTTCTTGGTATCATAGATTATTCAACATTAATTTTTCTTATTATTAATTACATTATAAGTTATTTCATTATTAATTTATTATTCTCTAATATTAATATAAAAATAATATTGTTTATATTAATTAATGGTCCTATTACATTAATTTCCATAGTTGGTTTTTATCATGAAAATATTGTATATGTACTATATTACATTTTTAAATTTTATATTCAAAGACATATATATTTATATAAAAAAAATTTTTTTGATATGTAACCCTTATCGAATCTTTATTTTAGAATTTTTTGTCGAATCTTGTTATTGTAAAAAAAATTCGATAATGCTATAATGTAGTAATTGTAGGAGGGGAAATATGAAATTAGAACAAAGTGACAAAAATTTTTTATTTTCAGAAACAAAATTACCAGATATATTTTTTACAGAATATATGTCTCAAGCCAGTGGTGACTATATTAAAGTTTATTTATATATTGTTTTTCTTTCAAAATATAACAAAGAAGTCAAAATTAATGATATTTCTAAAACATTGAATATCCCTTTTAAAACAATTCAAGAAGCAATTACATATTGGGAAGAACAAGAAGTTTTAATAAAGAAAAATAATGGATATATAGTAGTTGATTTACAAGAAAAAGAACTAAATAAATTATATTCACCAAGATTAACTTCTTCTCCAGAAAATGCCCTTTCTAATGCAAAAAATCAATATAGGGCTAAAGCCATAGAAGAGATTAACAATTCTTGTTTCCAAGGAATGATGTCTCCTTCTTGGTATAACGATATAGACTTATGGTTTAACAAATATGGTTTTGATGAGCAAGTTATGATTGCTCTATTTAGATATTGTTTAGAGCGTTCTGCTTTACATAGAAATTATATTCAAGCAGTTGCTGAAAGTTGGCACAAAAACCATATTCAAAACTTTACAGATCTAGATAATTATTATGCAAAACAAGAAAAATTATCATTAATCAAAAAACAAATATCTAAAAAACTTGGATTATCTCGCCAATTAACACAATATGAAAGTGCTTATATAGAAAAATGGGTAGTAGATTATTCTTATACAATGGATATAATAGAGATTGCATTAAAGAAAACAACTTCTAAATCAAACTTTAGTTTTGATTATTTAGATAAATTAATTTCAAATTGGCATGAACATAACTTACGTACCACTTCTGATGTTAATAATTATCTTGCACAAATGAAAGTACAAAACCAAAACAAAAAGGCTTTGGAAAAACAAACTAATTATAAGAGTTTTGAACAAAGAACATATAATGATTTAGATTCATTATATGCAAATAATTAAGGAGTAATTCTATGTCTGATACTGTATTAAAAGATTTATTAAAAGAATATGAAATTAAAAGATTACATGCTGAACAACTTGCCGATGAAAAGAAAGACCAATTATTTAAGAAATATCCAGAATTTGAGAGAATAAATTCTGAAATTGCTAAATGTGGACTTAACCTTTCTAGAGAAAAATTACAGGCACACGATAATGCAAAAATAACTAGTTTGAAACAAGAATTAGAAACTTTAAAAGAGAAAAAACTTTCTTTCTTAAAAAGCATCAATTTAAGTGAAGCTGATTTATTACCAAAATATGAATGTTCAATTTGTAAAGATACTGGTTATATCTCTTCACATGATAATGTAACTATGTGCTCTTGTTTAAAACAAAAATTAATAAATATTTCTTATAATAAATCTAACATAAACAAATTGGACTTTGAAAATTTTGATAATTTTAATATTAATATGTATTCAGATGAAATTAATGAAGAAAAATATCATTCTTCAGTTTCTCCTAGACAAAACATACTAATAATAAAAAGGATAGTAGATAACTTTGTCAAAGAATTTGACAATCCAAAAGGAAAAAATTTATTATTTACAGGTAGTCCTGGACTTGGTAAAACATTTCTTTCAAATTGTATTGCTAAAGAATTAATAGATAGCGGAAAAATCGTTTTATACCAAACAGCGCCTATAATGCTTGATAATATATTAGATTGCAAATTCGGAAAAAATAATATATCTAAAGATTTTCTAGATAATATCTATAATTCAGATTTATTAATTATTGATGACCTAGGAACAGAATCAATTAACAATATTAAATTTACAGAATTATTTAATGTAATTAATACTCGTATCTTAAGTAATAAAAAAACTATCATCTCAACAAATCTTTCTATTCAAAACCTATTCTCTATCTATGATGAAAGAATTGTTTCTAGAATAGTCGGTTATTATAATATATGTAAATTTTTCGGTGATGATATTAGGTTTAAAATTAGAAACATATAATTTTAATAGGGATTTGGGGACGTTCCTTAAATCCCTATTATTGTATATAACCAATTGAAATTAAGCCATTAAACGAAATCTTTATTTAGTTTGGTATGCTATAATTAAATTAACCTAATGAGGAAAGCCACTTGAGTTTTATTCCCAAGTGGCTTAATATTTTAGAGGGCTATCAATATTTGTCTTCTATTTTCTCCAAAATCTCTCCAGGTAATATACAACTATTAAATTCTTCTAAATTATTTTCTATATATTTTAAGTCTCTTTCTATAGTTGCTATCCTATGTCCACTCAATTCGGAAATTAACTCAATAGACAATCCCTCTATAAAATATGCAAATAAAACATCCTCCCGTCTTTTTTGAATTTGATGTTTAAAATTAAGCATATATATTGTCCTCCATAATTTAAGGTCTACATGAACTCCTCTACATGTTGCTTTATATATTGAATATCTCTTTCTACAGTTCTTTTACTGCATCCAGCTTCTTCAGCAATCATTTCTAGAGTCAGACCTTCAATAAAATAGGCATAGAAAATTTCCTCCCGCCTATGGCGAAGATTACTCTCGTTACTGTGTATCTTTTTTGTCATATTCGCTTCTCCTTTACTGCTTTATGTTACCTTTTATTTTACAGCTTTTTCAGCCTTTTAGCAACATTTATATTTAAATTGCCATAATCAGTTTATTTTTATTCTGATAATTATTATACCAAAAGTATCTTCGACACACGTGCAGATCGCTTCACACTCACACGTACATAGATAGCTTAGCCTTTTCCTATGCAATAAAAAAGCTATAATCATTTCTGATTACAGCTTTATGTATTATAATAATTTAATTAGTTTTGAGTATATGGTAAAACAGCAATATGTCTTGCTCTTTTTACTGCTAAAGTAATGTCTCTTTGATGTTTAGCACAAGCTCCTGTTGCTCTTCTTGGTAAGATTTTACCTTTATCATTTATAAATTTTCTTAATTGTTCTGCATTTTTATAATCTAATTCTAAATCTTTATCTGCACATAAAGGACATACTTTTTTTCTCATTTTTCTAAATCTTGGATTGAAATCGTCATCATTTCTATTGTTTCTTCTATTTTGTTTTTTGTCTGCCATTTATTTCTCCCCCTTTCTGATTAAAATGGTAAATCATCATTAGAAGTAGTTTCGAAGTCTGAATCTCCACCTGTTGGCATAGCACCAAATGCGTTATCAAAACCTCCTGAAGCTTCTGCATCTCTTCTTCCTTCTGCAAAATAAGCTTCTTCTGCAACAACTTCTGTTACATAATGTTTTTGACCTTGGTCATCATCCCAAGTTCTTGTTTGAATTCTTCCTATGATAGCAACTTGTTGACCTTTTTTAAAATATTTACTACAAAATTCTCCTAATTTGCTCCATGCTACTATATTAATAAAATCTGCTTGTCTTTCTTCTCCTTGACGTACAAATCTTCTATTAACAGCTAATGAGAAAGAAGCAACTAGTGTATTATTTGTTTGTGTATATCTTACTTCTGGGTCTCTTGTTAATCTACCTAATAATTCTACTTTATTCATATTTTATCCCTTACCTTTCTTTAAAGGCCCCCGTATTATTATTTTTCTTTTCTTACTACGATAAATTTCATAATGTTGTCTTCTATTCTGTAATTTCTTTCTAATTCATCTATTGAATCTGGTTTAGCTTCGAAGTTAATTACTACGTAATATCCTTCTTCTTTCTTTTTGATAGGATAAGCTAATTTTTGTGTACCACGTTCATCAACAGATTCTACTTTACCGTTGTTATTAATCAAATCTGTGAACTTTGTTACTAAATCTTTTATAGCTTGTTCTTCAATAGATGGATTAATAATGATAACACTCTCGTATTTATTCATTATATTCACCTCCTCATGGTTTAATAACCCATCAACTAAATGGGTAAGGAGAAAAGATCTCTCTTTTCAGCACAGGTATTTTATCATATTTTTTCCTGTTTTGCAACTGATTACTTGAAAAAATTGACATTTTATAGTAAAATAAATAGGGATTTGGGGGACGTTCCTTAAAATCCTTATTTTTATATATATGTATTTTTATATTATTTTATAGATAGGAGTATTATTATGTTGGATGCAATTATAGATAGTTTAATAGATACTGTAAAGTTAATTCCATTTTTACTAATAACATATATAATAATGGAATTTATAGAACATAAAACTAGTCATAAAACTAAAGATGCTATTAAAAAATCTGGACATTTTGGTCCATTAATTGGTGGTATCTTAGGTGTTGTACCACAATGTGGTTTCTCTGCAGCAGCTTCTAGCTTATATTCAGCTAGAATTATTACTTTAGGTACATTGATTGCAGTATTTTTATCTACTTCTGATGAAATGTTGCCAATATTAATTTCTGAAGCAGTAGATGTAAGGATTATTCTTTCAATATTGGGAATTAAACTTGTTATAGCTGTTGTTGTTGGTTTTATCATTGACCTATTTTTTAGAAAGAAATTTGAAACTTCAGAAGATGAACCAGAAATTAAGGATTTATGCGAGCATGAACATTGCCACTGTGAACATGGAATATTTAAGTCTGCTTTAAAACATACTATAAATATTACTTTATATATTTTTATAATATCTTTAGTTTTAAATATAATTATATACTTTATTGGAGAAGATAATTTAGCACATATTTTAAATTCTACACCAGTAATTGGACCTATTATCGCTTCATTAGTTGGATTAATTCCTAATTGTGCATCATCTGTAATTATTACACAACTATATCTTTCTAACGTACTTAATTTTGCTACAATGATTGCAGGGCTTCTTGTTAATACAGGTGTTGGATTATTAATTTTATTTAGAACCAATAAAGATTTAAAAGAAAATATTAAAATAACAGTATTGTTATTCGCAATTGGTGTTATTTTCGGAATTATATTTGATCTAATCGGATTTAACATATAATTAAATCAAAAAGAGATTACTACATATAAACATAGTAATCTCTTTTTTGTTAATAATTTTATATTCCTAATATCTCTTTTGCTCTTTTTACATCATCATTTGTTGGCACTTTTACATTTTCAAATTCATATGGAACATTTAATTCTTCCCATTTAAATTTTCCTAAATTATGATATGGTAAAATTTCTACTTTAGTAACAGTTTTTAATGAGTCTATAAATTCTTTTAATTTTATTAAATCTTCTTCTTTATCTGTATAACCTGGAATTAAAACTTGTCTTATCCACATTTCTTTCCCATGTTCACTTAAATATTTAGCAAACTCTAATTCATATTTATTAGAAACTCCTACTAAATCTTTACAAATCTCATCATTTATACATTTAATATCTAATAAAAATAAATCAGTAAGCTCAATTACTTCTTTAATTTTATCTGTAATAGGTAGATTTCCAGAAGTATCAACTGCTACTTTTATATTTCTTTTCTTCATTTCTTTAAATAATTTAATTAACGCATCTGGTTGAAGAAGTGGCTCTCCACCACTTACTGTTATCCCGCCATCTGCTTGCATATATGCTGTATATCTTTCAATCTTTTTTACTACATCTTTTATATCATAGATAGTCCCTGATTTTACATCCCATGTATCACGATTTTGGCAATATTTACATTTTAAATTACATCCTTGTGTAAATATTACAAATCTTATTCCTGGTCCATCAACAGCTCCTAATGTCTCAAAAGAATGTATTCTTATTTGACTTTTTACGTCCATAATAATCCTCCAAATTATTTTTTGCATAAATATAGGGATTTTAGGAACGTCCCCAAATCCCTCTACAAGGATCGTCCCCGAATCCCTATCCTTAATTATATTCTTTCATGAATTGTTCTGTTTATTACATCTAATTGTTGTTCTCTTGTAAGTTTTATGAAGTTAACTGCATATCCAGAAACACGAACTGTTAATTGTGGGTATTTTTCTGGATGTTCCATTGCATCTTCTAATAAAGCTCTATCAAAAACATTTACATTTATATGATGTCCTGTTTTTATAAAATATCCTTGTAACATACTTACCATATTTGTAATTTGTGTTTCTTTGTCTTTTCCTAATGTTCCAGGTGTAATTGCAAATGTATATGAAATACCATCTTCTGAATATTCATATGGTAATTTTGCAATAGTGTTCATAGAAGCTAATGCTCCATTTGTATCTCTTCCATGTAATGGATTTGCTCCTGGTCCAAATGGTTCTCCTGCTCTTCTTCCATCTGGTGTATTTCCTGTTGCTTTACCATAAACAACATTTGATGTGATTGTTAATATTGATAATGTATGTTTAGAATGTCTATATGTTATATGTTTTTGTAGTTTTCTTAAAAATGTTTTTACTAATTCTACTGCTATGTTATCTACTCTGTCATCATCATTTCCGTATTTTGGGAAATCTCCTTCAACTTCATAATCTACTGCTAATCCTGTTTCGTCTCTTATTACTTTTACTTTAGCATATTTTATAGCAGAAAGAGAATCTGCAACAACTGATAAACCTGCAATTCCACATGCCATTGTTCTTAAGATATCTTCTTCTTTATCATGTAAAGCCATTTCTAAAGCTTCATAAGAATATTTGTCATGCATATAATGAATAGCATTTAATGCTTTAATATATATTTTTGCAACATAATCCATCATTTGATCAAATTTTTCCATAACTTCATCATAATCTAAATACTCTGATGTTATTGGAGCAAATTTAGGTGTTACTTGTTTTCCTGATTTTTCGTCTCTTCCACCATTTATTGCATATAATAAAGTTTTAGCTAAGTTTGCTCTTGCTCCGAAAAATTGCATTTGTTTTCCTATCTTCATTGCAGAAACACAACAAGCTATACCATAGTCATCTCCAAGTGTAATTCTCATTAAGTCATCATTTTCATATTGAATAGAAGATGTATCAATTGATATTTTTGCACAATATCTCTTAAATGGTTCTGGTAAATTCTTTGACCATAATACTGTTAAGTTTGGTTCTGGTGCTGCTCCTAAATTTTCTAATGTGTGTAATACTCTATAAGAATTTTTTGTAACTAATGTTCTACCATCAATTCCCATTCCTCCAATGCTTTCTGTTACCCAAACTGGATCTCCACTGAATAATTCGTTGTATTCAGGTGCTCTTAAGAATCTAACTAGTCTTAATTTTATTATAAATTGATCCATTAAAGATTGTGCTTCTTCTTCTGTTATAACTCCATTATCTAAATCTCTTTGGATATATATGTCTAAGAATGTTGATGTTCTTCCTAAACTCATTGCTGCACCGTTTTGATCTTTAATTGCAGCTAAATATGCAAAATATAACCATTGAATTGCTTCTTTAGCATTAGAAGCTGGTTCAGAAATATCAAATCCATAAGAATTTGCCATTTCTTTTAATTGTTTTAATGCAACAATTTGATCAGCAACTTCTTCTCTTTGTCTTATAATTTCTTCTGTAAATTCATCTGTATTTAAAGATGTATCCATTAATAATTGCTTATCTGCTATTAATGCATCTACACCATATAAAGCAACTCTTCTATAATCTCCTATAATTCTTCCTCTTCCGTAACCATCAGGAAGTCCTGTTAATAAGTGTGAACTTCTTGCTGCTCTAATGTCTTTTGTATATACTTGGAATACACCATCATTATGTGTTTTTCTTAAATTGTGATAAATATATTCCACTTCATCATCAACTTTGTAACCATAACTTTCTGCTGATTTTTCTACAATTCTAATACCACCATTTGGCATTATAGCTCTTTTTAATGGTGCATCTGTTTGAAGACCTACAATTTCTTCTAAGTCTTTATCTATATAACCTGGTGCATATGCATTTATTCTAGAAGGTGTTTTACAATCTGCATCTAAAACTCCTTTTTCTCTTTCTTCTTTATATAAATCTAATACCTTGTCCCATAATTTCTTTGACTTGTCTGAAACTCCTTTTAAAAAGTTTTCATCTCCTTCATATGGAGTATAATTAGCTTGAATAAAGCCTCTTACGTCTATTTCTTTAGTCCATTCTCCATCTTCTTTAAAACCTTCCCATTGTTTGAATTTCATAACATACCTCCTGATATATTTTTGCCTATTTTTAGGCTCCTATATCATCATAACATAAGTGATAATAGTTATCAATAAATTTCATAAAAATTTCAGAATAATTTATCGTAATTTTGAAAAAAATATTATCAATTTATTAGTTAATATTTACTTTATAGTTTCTTCTAGCAGATTTATATAAATGCTATATTGTGTTTACAAAATTATTAGGAGGAGCACTATGGCTTTAGATTATTCTATAATTGGTGAAAGATTAAAAAGAGCACGACTTGCTAAAAATATGACTCAAGAAAATTTAGCAGAACAGTTAGATGTTTCTGTTGCTTTCTTAAGTAGAGTGGAACGTGGTCATTCTCACTTAAATTTAAATAGATTAACTCAAGTTTGTGAATTATTAGATGTTTCAGAAGGTTATATTTTGTCTGGAAGTTCAGAAAATTCAGAATCATACTTAGAAGAAGATTTCAAAAAGCTTTTAGCAAAATGTTCTCCTGAAAAACAAAGACTTATTTATAATATTGCAAAAACAATAGCCGAAGATGGGAATTAATTATAATAATTCTATCATCTCCGGCATATTTTTTCCTTGCGTTTTTGGAATTTCTATAATCCTAAATTTAGATATTTTCTCTCCAAATTTTATTTCTACTATATCTCCTATTTTTACTTCATAACTTGGTTTTACTTGTTTTTCATTTACAAATATTCTTCCTTTATCAGCCATTTCATTTGCTATTGTTCTTCTTTTTATAACTCTTGCTACTTTTAAAAATTTATCTATTCTCATAAAAAACTCCTTATTTATCTCCTTCTATAACATCCACAGAATGTTCCAGAATTATTTTGATTATTATTGTTATTATTTGAATCCAACACTCTTACTCTTCCATTTACAGTTAAAACTTGATTATTATTTTCATTATTGTTTCCATTATCACAATTATCATAACACACATTACTACAATTTCTTAAATTTCGAATAACCCTACAAATATATTTGCTAATCCATGCAGCTAAGAAAGATAATATTGTATATATCACGGTTAAAATAAAAAATAAAGTACTAGAAAAAATAACCGCAATTAAAAGTAATATAGAAAATATTATTGCCGCAACAAGTATAGGACAATCTAAAAGCTTTTCTAATGCTATTGATATTACTACTACAGCAAGTGGTATCGCAAAAAATATTAATAAAACATTCATAATACACTTCAATCCTTTCAATGTTCTCTTTGAAGCCTCATTTTCTAACTTTATATATATTATGAATGTTTATTTATTTTGTTACTAATTATAGTTAACTTTTACTAAATATAAACCATAAGGTGGTAGCGTTTTACCCGCTTTTTGTCTATCTTTTGATTCAATTATTTCCGTTATTTCTTCAGGTTTTATTTTTCCCAAACCAACCTCTACTAATGTTCCAGCTATTATTCTCACCATATTGTATAAAAATCCATTACCAGTTAGTTCTATAGCAATTCGCTCATTATCTTTAATAACTTTAGCTGAATATATTATTCTTACACTACTTTTGCTACTTGTACCACTTGCTTTAAAACCTGCAAAATCATGCTCTCCAACAAAGTAATTTGCTGCTTCTTGCATCTTATTTACATCTAATGGCATTTTTATATTATATTCTAAATTTCTATAAATTGCACTTCCTGTTTCAGAATTATTAATTACATATCTATATGTCTTTTGTTTGCAATTATATCTACTATGAAATCTATCTGGAACTTCTTCCGCTTTTTTTATAACAATAGATTTTTTTAATCTAGAATTTATAGCTATTGCAAATTTTTCTATCGGAATATTAGAATTAGTCTTAAAATTTGCAACTTGTCCTAGCGCATGTACTCCTGCATCTGTTCTTCCAGAACCTATAAGTTCTATCTCTTCTTTTGTTATGTCGGAAATAACTTTTTCTATAGTACCTTGTATATTTAATTTATTTGGTTGCTTTTGCCAACCATTAAATTCTTTTCCATCATATTCTATAGTTAATTTGATATTTCTCATATTTCCATACGTCCTTCTAAAGCTTGTAACAAAGTAATTTCATCTGTATATTCTAGGTCTCCACCTATTGGAATTCCTCTTGCAATTCTTGTAACTTTAATTCCTAATGGTTTTATTAACTTAGACAAATACATAGCTGTTGCTTCCCCTTCTACTCTTGGGTTTGTTGCCAAAATTACTTCTTTTACTTCTCCAGTTTGTAATCTTGTTAAAAGCTCTTTTATTTTTATATCATCAGGTCCTACACCATTCATTGGTGAAATCGAACCATGTAAAACATGGTAAACTCCTTTGTACTCATGTGTTTTTTCCATAGCAATAATGTCTTTAACATCTTCTACAACACAAATAGTTGATTTATCTCTTTTGGGATTTGCACAAATAAAACATGGGTCAGTATCAGAAATATTAAAACATACAGAACAATACTTTAAATTTTTTCTTGCTTCTTGTATGGATTTTACAAATTCCTCTGCGACTTCATCACTGCAGTTTAGCATATAAAAAGCAAGTCTTGTTGCTGTTTTATTTCCGATACTAGGTAATCTTTCAAAATTTTCTATTAATTTTTCTATTGATGGTGAATATATAGACATTTTTACTCCTTACATTATTCCTGGTATATTAAATTTTCCCATTTGTTGTTCTGTTGCACTATCCACTTTACTTAATGCATCATTTACACATGTTATAATTAAATCTTGTAACATTTCTACATCATCTGGATCTACTATATCTTTATTTAATTTTATTTCTTTAATAACTTTCTTTCCGCTTACTTTTACAGTTATAGCTCCTCCTCCTGCTGTACTCTCAAATTCTTTAGCTGCAATTTCTGTTTGTGTCTTCTCCAAATCAGCTTGCATCTTTTTTGCTTCTTTCATTAAATTATTTAGGTTCATTCCTCCGAATCCTCCCATTCCTCCTGGAAATCCTCCACGTCTTGCCATAATTATACCTCCTAATTTTATTCTATTATATCTATTGGAATATCTAAACCTTCTACTAAGTTTTCGAATTCTGATTTTGTTGGTTTAGCCTCCACATGATTATCTATTAATTTTACTTTCATTTCTTTTCCAAAAGCCATTGATACTTCTTTAGTTATGGCTTGCATATTTTCTGGTTTTTCTAAAATTCCTTTTGCTAGTGGCTTTAGTCCATTATTAAAATTAATTCCTACTGTCATATCATTTATTTCGGAAATATTTGTATTTAATAAATTCGTATATAGCCCCATTTTTCCTTCAGTTTTAAATTTTCCAACAATATCTTTCCAAAATGCATTATTTTTTAATTCTTCTGGCGTTAATGGTTTTCTTTCTACTTTTTTTACTGCTGTAGATTCTTTTCTTACTTCTGTATTGTTTCCATTAACAATTCTATTCTTTTCAGCTTGACTTAAAAAATTTTCTATCCTAAATAATCTTCTTTGCAATTCTTGTAATTCGTTATTATTTACATTTTGATTATTTGAAATATCTGCAGGAATTTGCATTATATTTCCTTTATTTGAATCACATAATTTTATAAATCCTGCCTCTAACATTATTGTCTTTTGAGAAGACCATTTCATATCATTTTCTAAATCTGACAATTGATAAATTAAATGAACTAATTCTTCTTTGCTAGATTTATCTGCAAGTTCTTTTAACTTTTGTTTTTCAGCCTCACTATAAATTCCTGTTTCCCCTGTTACTTTATATAATAAAACATCTTTTACATATTTTATTACTTCCCATAAGAAGTTATTTTGATCTTTTCCCTCATTAATTACGGTTTTTAGTGTTTTTAGGCAATTATCAATATCTTTTTCTAAGACACTTCCCACAATTTCTTCTATATAGCTTAACTTAGGTATTCCTACTAGCTCTTTTACTTTATCTTCATTTATCTCATTATCCCCATCTTGTAGACATCTTTCCAAAATACTTAATGCATCTCTCATTGCCCCTTCTGACAAAGAAGCTACAATTTTTAATGCATTTTCATCTGCATCTATTTTGCTAGATTCACATACAATTTTTAATCTTTTTACAATGTTTTCTAATGAGATTTTTTTAAAGTCAAATCTTTGACATCTTGATAAAATAGTTGCTGGCAATTTTTGAGGTTCTGTTGTCGCCAATATAAATTTAACATGTGCTGGTGGTTCCTCTAATGTTTTTAACAAAGCATTAAATGCTCCCGTAGATAACATGTGAACCTCGTCTATTATATATACTCTATATTTTGCCAGAGTTGGTAAAAAGTTAACTTCATCTCTTATTAATCTTATATCTTCAACACTATTATTTGATGCAGCATCCATTTCTACAATATCTGTTAAAGAACCAGAAAGTGCAGCCTTACATATTTCGCATTCATTACATGGTTCTCCATCTTTTGGATTTAAACAATTTACTGCTCTTGCTAATATTTTAGCAGCTGAAGTTTTTCCTGTTCCTCTACATCCATTAAATAAATACGCATGCCCAACTCGTCCAGCTATTAATTGATTTTTTAATGTTTTAGTAATATGTTCTTGCCCCACAATTTCGCCAAAAGTTAAAGGTCTAAATTTTCTGTATAATGCAGTATATGCCATTTTACCACTTCCCTTTAATTTAAGTTTAGCCTCTCTATGGAAAGCAATTACCCACATAAATACACTACTTATTGCTGCTTCCTTCCGGACCTGACAAGGTTCATAGCTTTTTATTGGGATTGCCCTCCATACAAAGGCTAAACATCGTAACTTTATTTTATATCCGTTGTTATTATATATGCTTTCTTGTATTTTAGCAAGACATTTTACATTCTTTTAAAAATTACATCACTAAAATCTGTCTTCTCTAGTTGTG
>ERZ1673700.2404-NODE-2404-length-14818-cov-11.348506_pt1 | contig 14818 bp, 17 predicted proteins | sample MGYA00580230_ERZ1673700 | MGnify/ENA primary metagenome ERZ1673700 (study PRJEB41218, sample SAMN15661782) | gut metagenome | host: Homo sapiens | place: Canada: London | collected 2015-08-20/2019-03-30 | study: EMG produced TPA metagenomics assembly of...
CTTGCCTTGCCTTGCCTTGCCTTGCGAATAATTTAAACTTTTTATTCAATTTATCAAAAAATCAATATTATATTAAATCATTTTCTTATGATTTTTTAATCTTATATTTAATTATTCCTTTAATTAAATTATTAAATATAAAAATCTTTAAGCGTTTATTTAAATCTTATAATCATTTTAGTTTAATCATAAATCAAAAATTCTCTATAAAAGGTATTATATAATGTATTCAAAAGTTATAGATAAAATAGTTTGGTGGATACCATTTAAGAATTTAAGAAATTTAATAAGAGTTATTTTGATTAATATTTTAGAAATAAATGGTAAAATAGATAAAATAAATGGTCAAGAATTAAATAATACAGATTTTTCAAAATTTTGTAATTCTCAAAATAAAATATTAGATAATAATGTATATGAATACGATTTTATATTTAGTATAGGTGAAAATTGCTTTTGCGCGGATATATTAAATAAAAATAATTTAAGAACTACTTCGTCTCCTTTCGATTGGCTCACTCCAAATAGAGATTATTCAAAAACAAATATGATTTCTAATTTACAAATAATAAACAATAAATTCAAAGATTTTTTAATTAAAGATAATTTTATTTATATAGGAGATTCGGTAAAGGACGGCGTAAAAATGTATTTAAATAATAACACAAACCTTTTTTACAACCATGATTTTTTTATTGATAATAAATTTGAAGACGACTATATAAAAATGAAAGAGACTTATCAAAGAAGAATTGAAAGATTATTAACAGAATTAGAATCCGACAAAAAAAATCTAATGGTTTATATAGAATATTACAGACTTCATAATAACTATTTTAATATTAACGAATTAATCGATTTATTAAACGCTATTAGAAAAACTTATAATAATGAAAATATAGATTTACTATATATTAGGCATGAATTTTATTGCAACGATATAACTTTTAAAATTATAGACAATAAAATACATTTATATATTTTAGATAATTCTTTCGATTATACAAAAAGTTATGATAAAGGTTATACTCCTCATTGGACAGGAAATGCATGGGCTACATCCGAAATTTTAAATAGATATAAATTAAAATAAAAATCAATAATTTGTATAATTTCATATTTTATATATTTCATATAAAAGTATTGAAAAATTTTAAAAATTATTATATATTCAATAAATATTTATATTTTAATCGGAGGATTAACAATGGCTAACGGATACAAAAAAGACGAAATAATAAATAAACTTGAAAACTTAAAAGATATTTCAACTTTATATAAAGAAGATTTTATTAACTATAGAGGCGATACAATAGACACGAAAGAAAAATATACGGAAGTTATAGCCGAATGGTTAATAAAAAAATTAAAACAAAGGAGAAAATTATGTTTTGTGCAAATTGCGGAAAAGAAATTAAAGAGGGGATGAATTTTTGTTCATCTTGTGAAAGTAAAATCGAGCTTGTTAACAAAGAAGAGGCTATAAATGACAATGTTAACAATGCTGAAAATAATGCTAATATTGACATAAAAAAAGAGGAGAAAAAAGAAAACGATACGATTGATAATAGCATATATTCCACATCTGATTTTTACATTAGTATAAAAGGAATAAAATCAAGATTTGACCATGGATATAATAATATGCAATTTTTTTCTATTTTTTACCAATACCTATTTGGATGATATTGCAACTTAAAGATAATTCTTACGATTATGAATCAACTCTTTATTATAGTATATTTTTCTTGCTAATACTACCTATAACGACTTTTGTAATTGCAAATAAAATTAATCCTCGTGGCGTATTTATTAATATGCAAAATGGAGTTTTAATCAAAAATAAAAAATCAAAATTTGGATTTTTAAGGGACGAACTTCATTTAAAAGAAGTATTTGCCGTTAGAGTTAAAAGTTTTAATATAGATGCCATTCCCGCTCCTAAAGGTAAATGGTATAATTCTTTATTTGGAAGCGGAGAGTTTTATAAATTTACATTTTTTGATAAAAATGGAAGTCCGCTATTAAATATACATTTAACTAATAAAAACGATAGAGATAAACTTATTGAAGCTCTTAAAACCGTTTTCAATATATTAGGTAAGTATGATGTTCAAATAGAAGTAAATAATTCCGTAAGTAGAGATTTTGACGAATTGACTATGTGATTAAATAATATCTTTACTAACGAATTGTGAAAGTTTAATAACATGTTAATTAAATTAATTAAAAATACTTTAGCAAACAATTTAAGCCTTATGTTCGTTAATCGAGCATGGGTTTTTTATTTATATTTTTTGTATTGAAAATTAAAGCCGAATTCTTTTTAATTAAAGACTTTGGTTCTTTATTTTACAATTTACTTTTTACTACTTTTATAACCTATCGCTTTTGCAATTTCTTCGTCTATAATTACCGTAACATCGTTATGCAATTTTAGAAAAGTCACAGGGCATTTTGTAGTTATTTTATCATGCGAAAGCAATTCTTTTATTGCAGACGATTTATTTTTTCCAATTGCGGCTATAACAATTTTTTTAGCTTTCAATATTCCGCCCATTCCCATACTGAAAGCCTCTTTTGGAACTTGTTTTTCCGATTTAAAATATCTTGAATTTGCTTTTATAGTTTTTTTATCAAGTCTTATGCATAAAGCATCCGAATGCAAAAAATCATTTGGTTCGTTAAAGGCTATATGTCCGTTAGCTCCAACTCCAAGCAATTGCAAATCTCTCGGATTTTTATTTATTTTATCGTTAAATTCTTTAAGATTTTTTTCTTTATCTCCTATTCCTCTAGGAACAAAAGTATTTTTCTTTTCTATATTGACATGCTCAAAAAGATTTTTATCCATAAAATATCTATAGCTCTGTTCATTTTTTCCGTCAAGCCCTTTATATTCATCCAAATTAATTGTCTTTACTTTTTTAAAATCTATTTCTTTTTTATTATAAGATTTTATTAAATGAGGATAAACCGCTTCCGCAGTTCCGCCCGTTGCAAGTCCCAAAACGGCGTCTTTTTTTACTTTCAATAAATTAATTATTTCCGCCGCAACTTTCATTCCTACTTTATTAGAATCTTTTGCAATTATAACTTTCATTTTATTATTCTCCTTATTTTGTATTTTTTTATTTTTATTTAAAATTTTTTTTGCTTTTAATTCGTTATATATTTCGTTATATAATTCTTTTTCTTTCTCTTTATTTATATCTAATTCTGTAATTTTTAAAATAACTTTTTCAAGTTTTTCATTTTTAAGCATACTTTTTAATTCTACGCTTTCCTTATCGTCAGGGCTGTAAAATTTGAATGCGGATATTACTCCTTTAAGCAAATTGTCATGTCTCAAATTATATTCTAAAGTTCCGAGTATAGGTTTTATAAGTCTATCATTATAAGAAAGTTTTCGCATAGGCTCTCTTCCAACTCTAAAAACGGAATCTTTTAAATATGGATTAAAGAATCTATTTAGTATTTTTTGAATATACGCTTCATGCTCTTCGCTTTTAAATCCATGCCTTTTTATTAAAACCTCTCCACTCTCTCTCATAGCGCCCAATACTATATTTTTAATTTCGCTATCGTTTATCGCTTCGTATATAGTTTCTTTATTTTTTTGCGCTCCTAAATACGCCGTAATAGCATGTCCTGTATTCAAAGTAAATAATTTTCTTTCAATATAAGCGTTCAAATTTTCTTTCAAAGATAAGCCTTCAACATTAGGCAAATTTCCTATAAATACATTTCTATCAATTATTAAATCGGCAAAGTTTTCGCAAGTAACGGTTAAAGGGTTTTCATTTTCTATATTAGGAACGATACAGTCTATAGCAACATTTGGAAAAGCTATATTTTTTTCTTTTTCAATCCATTCTCTAATATTTAAATCAAGCAAATTATAAATGTTTTCTTTTAATTTTGAAGACGCTCCCGTAGTATTTTCGCAAGCCATTATATTTAGAGGATTATTATTTTGATATTTATGTCTTATATTTATAATATCTACTATAAAAGAAGCTATTTTTGGAAGTATATTAACTCCAACAGCCGTAGTTATAATTTCTATTTCGTTAGACAATCTTACAAATTCTTCTCTATCTTCTGATACTTTATCGACATTATCTATTTTTATAGTTTCGTCAAAATCTTTTCCTACCATTCTAACATTATATTCTTTTCTTTCATGTATCATAGAAATAAGTTCTACGTTAATATCTGAAAAATATATTTCATAATTTTCCTGATGAAATAATCTTCCAATGCAAGCTCTTCCAATATTTCCCGCTCCTATTTGTATCATTTTTTTTGCCATTTATTTACTCTCCTTTTATTTTATCCAAGACTTCTTTATAAAAGTTTTTGTCCATAAAATTATTTATGCTTAAATGGATTTTATTCGGCATTTTCTCTTTTGCTAAAGCCGTTAATGATTTTTGAGTTATTATTATATCGGCGCTGTCATCCAAATTAGATATTGCAGAGTTGACTATAGTTATATTTTCTATTCCTTTTTCAGTTGCAAGTTTTTTAAGTATAGTCGCTCCCATTGCGCTTGAACCCATACCCGCATCGCAAGCCACTACGATTTTATTTATTTTTATATTATTTTTTAAAGCTTCTTCTAAAGTCATTTCGTTTATTTGAGATATAATATTTTTTTCTTTATTTTCAGTATCATTGGAATTTAAACTTTTATTAGATTTGCTTTTTTCAATAGCTTCTTCTAAATTTTCTTCGCTATGCGATTTTTTTACAAATATAGAAGATAGTAAAAAAGTTATAATTGTGGATATTAATACGCTTCCTATAGTGGCGATAAAACCTCCTTTAGGCGTTACGGCGAGCATTGCTATTATTGAACCAGGCGCAGGAACGGCGATAAGTCCGCCTTTTAATATCAAAGTCGTTAATACTCCGCTCATGCCTCCGATTATTAAAGCTATAATCAATATAGGATTCATTAGTATATAAGGAAAATATATTTCATGAATTCCTCCAAAAAAATGTATTATAGCCGCTCCTGGCGCTGTGGCTTTAGAATTGCCTTTTCCAAATATTGAGTAAGCGAGTAAAACGCCGAGTCCGGGTCCGGGATTTGTTTCTATAGTAAAGAATATAGATTTTCCCGCTTCCGTAACCTGCTGTATTCCTATAGGAGAAAATACGCCATGATTGATAGCATTATTTAAGAAAAATACTTTAGCAGGCTCTACTATTATTGAAACTAAAGGTAGTAATTTTAAATCCACAAGTATTTTAACTCCATTTGATAAAGCATTGCTAATCATCTCAACTGCAGGACCTATTAAATATAAAGATATTATTGCTAAAATCATCCCTAAAATTCCCGCCGAAAAATTATTAATAAGCATTTCAAATCCCGTAGGAATTTTTGGACTTATAATTTCATCCAATTTCTTTATTAAAAAAGCTCCAAAAGGTCCCGTTATCATAGCCCCCAAAAACATTGGAATATTTGAGCCTACTATAACTCCCGCAGCCATTATAGAACCGACTACGCCTCCTCTATGTCCGTAAACCATATTTCCGCCAGAATAAGCTATTAAGATGGGCAATAAATATGTTAGCATAGGGCTTACAAGTTTAGCTAAAGTTTCATTAGGAAACCATCCCGTAGGTATAAAAAATGCCGTTATAAGTCCCCAAGCTATGAAAGCTCCTATATTAGGCTGAACCATATTGCTTAAGTATCTTCCAAATTTTTGGATTTTATCGAGTTTCATTTATTCCCTCTAATTGAAATTTAATTTTTCTTATTGTATCATATATAAAATTTATTATCAAGTAAATTTTAAAAAGCTTTAATTTAGGTTTTAATTATGAATAAAATAAAATTAGATTCTGCCATATTTGATTTTGACGGCACATTGGTTGACAGCGAAACTCTCTATACAAAATCTTTAATTTTTATGGCAAATAAAATGAATGTCCTTCAAAATGTCGATTTTGAATCTATGGCGGGTTATCAAACTCAAGATATGTATAATATTTTAATTAAAAATCATTATATTCCATGTAATTTTTTTGACGAAACTGCAAAATATTTTCACAAAATTATAGAAACCGATTTAGAAACTTTTGACGGCGTTATGGAAACTTTTGAAAGATTAAAATCAAAAAATATAAATATGGTTATCGCTTCAAATAGCGACTTTGATTATGTTAAAAATATTTCAGACAAAAAAGGAATATCGAAATATATTAAAGGTTATTCTTGCCATAATGAAAAATTAAAAGCGAAACCAGAGCCAGATTTATTTATAAACGCTTTTGAAATTTTAAAAAATTTAGATCCAAATCTCAATAAAGAAAATGTTTTAATATTTGAAGATAGTTTAGCAGGAGTGGAAGGCGCTAAAAAAACGGGAATAAAAATAGCGGCTATAACAAATAGCTACAATAAAGAAGAATTATTAGAAAAAGGGGCGGATATAATTCTTAATAAAATAAATCAAATATTTGATTATATAACGATTGATTAAATTATTACCTTCATTAAATTAAATTTTATAACTCTTTAATCCGAAATTTAATATATAATGAGGGCGAAAATGACCGAACAAAAATATTATTATAAATCCACGACTAAAAAAGAATTTAATTGCGTAAAAGACGATGAAAAACTAATTGAAACTTTATCCGATAAAGGATATACGGTTTATTCGGTTAGGCAAAAAACTAATCAATTAATACCTTATCATGAACATCCAACGGAAGAGATGGTAATAGTTCTCACGGGAAAAGTTAGATATACGGTTGAAGAGGAAATTGTGGATGTGGAAGAAGGCGATATTATAAGAGTAAAACCTCATTCTGTTCATTCTATGGTTGGAATGGCTAAAGAAGGAATTTCTAATTTATTATTAGTATTTATTTAAATAATTCTTCGCTATTTTCGTTATCAATTTTTTCTTTAGGCTCTTCATAATATGCAATTAAATTGTCAGAATTATTTTCGGTATTATAACATAATTTATAAAAGTCGCAAAAATCGCAATGTTTTCCTAATTTTCTTTCAAAAGTTTTATCGTATCTTATATCGTTAACTATCTCGTCAAACCATTCTCCATAATATTTAATAGACTTTTGATTAAATTCAATAGTGTCAAATTTATCGTCTTCAAAATGATAATATGAAGCGCTTGTAACATTCGGTTTCAAACTGTTTAAAAGATTTGCATAAAATTTAAGTTGAACGGTTTTCCTTTCTCTATCTTCGTTATCTTCTCCGACATCATAATATTTATTAGTTTTATAATCTACAATTTGTAAAGTTCCGTCTGCAGATAAATCTATTCTGTCGACTCTGCCAAAAAAAACATAATCTTTAAATATATTTTCCATATAATGTTCTATCAAATAAGGAACTTTCTGCCCGAATGAATTATAAAAATTGGAAAGCATATATAATCCTTTTTCTCCTAATTCTTTTTCTTCTTCTCTCGTTTTAAAAAACGGTCTTATTCCGCTTCTTCTCCATCCTTCTCTAAATATATTATAAAGATTTTCTATAGTTCTCTCTTCCGCTCTCTTTTGATAGAATTCTCTGCAAGCTAAATGAATAACATTTCCAAATATAAAATATTTATTGATTTTTCTTTTTTGTTTCGTATAAAGTTTTTCTATATAGATATATCTGTATTTTTTAGGGCAAAGCAAATAAGTTCCGATACTGTATTCGCTGAATCTCTGTAATCTTTTAGCGTCCATAAAAATTTATTATTGTTTAGTATATTTATTTAATAAAGCTTGAATATCCGTATCCGAAGCAATATCTACAGGTTTCTTTTCGTCTAAATTTTTAATATTTGCATTCGCTTTATTATTAATAAGCATCTCAACCGCTTTATAACTATCGGATGCAGCCGCAAAATGTAAAGCTGTCCAACCGTCATCATCTTGAGCGTTGATATAAGCTCCAAATTTCAAAATTAAATTCATAACGGAAACTCGATTATTCATAGCAGCCCACATTAAAGGAGTAGTTCCCGTATTATCAACGGCGTTTACAATATCTTTAGTATTTTTAGCGGAATACGATTCTAAAATTGCCAAAACTGTTTTAGTCCAACCTCTTGCAGAAGCTATATGTATAGCCATAGCGCCGTCTACATCATCTTTTGCAAGAATATTAGCGCCGAAATTAAGAAGAATCGTAACTATTTCAGAATATCCGTAATATGAAGCAAGCAATAAAGGAGTTTCGCCGTCTGCATACCATTTTTTACTGTCATTTTCAAGTATAGCGCCATTTGGAAGAATAGGATTAATATTTATTTTTTTATTTAATAATAATTCTCTCACTATATCTCTTTTATTAAATTGAACCGCTCTATGCAATGCGCTCCAATTATATTCGTCCGTTATATTTATATCGATTCCATTTCTTATAAACCCTCTTACTTTTTTAATATCTCCGCTTTCGATGGCAGAAAAAAATGCAGTTTTATTATTTCTATCCGTATTTTGAGAATATAAAATAAACGAAATCGAAAATAAAATAATTAAAGTCTTTATTATATTATTTATATTTAACATGAAAAAAAATTTAATCCTTATTAATATTATCTTCTTTTTTGTCGTCTTTATCATTTTCGTTTTTATTTTTATTATTAACTATTCTGCTTATAATAGCGTATATGCATAAAAGTATAAAGCCTATTATTAGTAATTTATTCGTAAGGGACATTTTTATCTCCAAATATTTTAATATAATAATTTATGATATATTATAATTAAATTAATTTCAATTTTATATTTTATAGATTTAATCGTTATAGGATATTTACTTTATAAAAAATAAAAAAATTGGGAAATAAAAAATATTTATTTCCCAATTATAATCAATATTTTGTTACTATGTTACCAATTATCTATAGGGTCATCTTCTTCTCTATAAGTTTCTAAATACATATCCGTTTTAGCCACTAAATTATCGAAATAGATATAATATTTGCCATAAGAATCTCTAGGGTCAACTTTAATAAATATGCCCGTAAAACTGATTCCATGCTCTACCTGTCCTCTAAAATCTTCCTGTTTAACATTAGCAGGCACTTGAACCGATACATTTTTCCAACCTACAAAGTTAAGAGGAACATTTCCTATAGATTGAGGTTTTCCGTTTATATCGTAAATATAGAAACTCATCATATTATTATGATTTCTTCCCGCAACCCAAACGCTTATTTCTTTAGTATAGCCAGGAATTTTCACTGGTCTTGGCGGCGTAATAGAAAAATAAGGATAACCCGTTCTAAAATATTCAACTTTAGCTCCGAGTATATATTTATTCTCTTCTTCTCCTTCAGCAACTACATCTGAAGGTCCGCCTTCTCTACGAATAATACTTACCAAACCGTAATCTCTTGGCATAGCTCCTTGCCATGTATTGGCAAATTCAAAATTGTCTATCAAGAAATTAGTCATAGATTCGGTAACGAAATTATTACCCTCTTCTCCGTCAGTTTGTTCAGCCGCATCTTGCGCAAATAACAAGAATGCAACAGTTAAAATCAACATTATTATCGAAATACTTAATCTTTTCATTTTATATTTTCTCCTTAAAAATTAATCTTATTGTTGCTCTTCTGTATTTTCTTCTGAACCTTCGCCAACCACTCTAGCTCCGCCTTCGGTATATTGTTCCGAAGAACTTCCGCCTACTTCTTGTCCGAGCGTAGTTTCAATATCAGAACCGTCATAAGATTCTCTAAATGTGTCGGTAACCGTTTGGAAATAATCCAATAACACAACGAAATTATCCGCTCTTTCTTCAGGCGATGCCCAAAAACGGAAATTTAAGAATCTTAAACCTTTAGCCCTTGGAACATAAGGTTCTGATTGTGGAATGAAAGACGGAACAGCCGTGCTTAAATTCCTCCAGCCTATATACTTCAAAGAACCTAAAGGTAAAGTATGGGTATAACCTCTATAGTCCGAGAAGAGCATCTCAATCGAATAATTATAATTTCCTCCCCATACCCATACATCTAAAGTTTGAGCTTTACCAGGTATAATCTTTTGAACAGTAGGAACTAAATCAAAAAAGTTGTAAGACCTTCTGAAAAAAGAAACGCTTACCGATAAAGAATTGGTGGAATTATATCCCTGATTACCCATACCGTAAGGCTTTGTTGCAAATAATCTCATATTCGGATATTTCATTACAACACCGTTTTCATTTGTTCTTTCGCCCGTAAACATAAATCTACTTGCATTTGATATTGGCTGCCATTCGTCTAATGTTTCAAAATTATAAAGTAATCTTGTTTCCATATAGACGCTGATATTTTGCCCATAAACAGCAAACGAATTTATGCATATGAACAAGCAAACAATTACGAGGTAGCGAAAATTATCTCGCATACTTCTATAAAACTTCATAGCGCACACTCCTTAATATTTATAGTTAAGCAATTATATACAATAACTTGCTAATAATTATATTATAATAAAAAAAATTTGTCAACTAAAAATATAAAAAAATTTATATTTATTTTTTCACTTTTTCATATTATATATGTCCTACTATAGGAAGCCCTATCATATAATAAAAAGCCATATTTGTCAACATACCTATAACACTTCCTAAAACTATTCCGCATATAACATCCAAAGGATAATGAAGTCCAACATAAACTCTGCTAAAAGCTATTAACGAAGCTATAGTATAAAATAAAATTGCAGAACCAAAACTATAACTTCCAACAGAAAAAGATATTGCAAAACCAACCATAGTATGTCCCGAAGGAAAAGAATGTTTATCGGGAGGATACATTATAGGAATTTTATCATGCTTTTTATAAGGACGCATTCTACTAAAAAAACTTTTTATATACAAAAAAACAAATATACAAATAAATACGGCGGCGGCAGCTCTCGCAAAATATAAAATGGCGTATTTTATTCTAAACATATAAAGCGAAAAATATAAGAAAGCCCATACATAACCGTCACCAAGTCTGCTCATAAGTTTCATAAAACTTTTAAAATATCCTCTTCTATTATCTTTAAAAATTTTTAAAAATAATTTGTCGTCTATTTGAGACATAAATTTAATAATAGATAAATTATTAATATAATTCATTCTCTTTTGTCTTCTCTTTCTTTTAAGAAGTTTTTTTATTTTCTTTCTTCTTTTCTTTATATTTTCAATCATAATATAATCGATTATTTTTTATTAAGATAATTAATTTTAAAATGTTAACATTAAAAAAAAATAAATCAATCGCAAAAAATAAATTCTATATTTAATTTATATCTCTTTTATTTATAATTAAACCGTATCCGCTTAATTCAATTTCAATTTTATTATTTAATATTATTAAAAAATTTTTATCTCTTCTCTCTATATAATTTATTTTTGATAAAGGATATTCTCTATCTATAGTATTAACCATATTTTTATGGATGCAACTTCTTGGAATAGTTAAATTTGTATCGTTTGCTTTAACGCTTTTCCATAATCCCGTTTCGTAAAAAATAAAGTCAAATCCCGATTTTATTTTTACTTCATAGCCTTCGCCATTTTTATGCAAATTAACGCTTTCGATTTTATCGCCAGGAAAATTTATATTTATAAAATTTTTTGCTCTTAAAGGCAGAGAGCTTTCGGTTATATTTTGAGAATACAACAAAATAGAAGATAAAATAAAAATCAATATTTTTTTCATTAAAAATTAAAATCCTAAATATAAAATATATTATAATATTCGTATTTTATACGCTTTATTTTATAATTTTTTATATAAATAAATTAAGACTATTTTTATAAAATCACGCGAATTATAGTTCTTTTTCTATAAAAAAATAATAAAAATTATTTAACCGTTCGCATATATTAAGGTTGATATATATTATACATTATGTTATTATTTATAAAGAATTACATAATATTATAGGCAATGGATATGGTATGAAAGTTATATCTGGGAGATTTCTCTCAAAAACGGAATTGATAAATAAAATATTGAGAGATGTTATTATAGCGATATTATTCATAGCCATATTAGTTTTTATATACTTTCAAATACGAAGTCCTATTCCCGTTAAATTTATTTTTAAATCTTTATTTCAAGATGTAAAAAATAATGTAATTGAAGAATATTCTAAAATATATTATCCGACTTATTATTTTTCAATGCAAATGACTCCTATATTTGACACTATAGGACAGTCGGAAGATATATACAAAGTTTTAATTACAAATTTTTTCCCTAAACATAACTTTATTGAAAATGCGTCAATGAGATTTGGAAATAGTTATATGGCAATAACTAAAGAAGGAGAAGGTTATAAAGTTATAGGAAATATAGTTACCAATAACGAAAGCAACGCTTATCATTCAATGCCTTTTGAACAAATAAGTATCGATTCTTTTTATGTAAGAAATAATAAACCTTATATTCATTTACTTTATATAGCGAGCGAAGATATAGCTTTTGAATATAACGCTTTGTTTAATATTAATTTGCAGGCAATAGATATAAATAATATTAAAGACATATACGCTTATTTGGTGACGGGAAACAGTAAAATAACTTTTCCAATATCCGAATCGACAACCAACGAAAGCCCTTCCGATTATATGGAAATTGCAAATATTCTAACCGAAAGATTTTTTGAATCTGAAGACGATATATTAAAAATTTCTTATAATAATAAAAATTATTGGGGATATAAAGGCATTTTTACGGTTGCAAATAATACAAATCAAATTGGAATAATAATTCCCGAAAAGGCTTTAATAAAGAGAATACAAGTTCCCGCGCTTTTAATATTTATTTTATTTGTTATTATAGTGATTTCTATTATAATAGTTCTTGCGACTCATTATGTAAAAATAATAGAAGATTTAATGACAAATCATGTAGATATAAATAAAATTATAAACGAAGGCGAAAGCGCTGTAGTTGAATTTAAATCTACTTTAAGATACGACAGTTATAGCGAAAAAATAAATAAATCTTTGGAAGAAGTTATAATGAAGTCAATCGCAGCTTTTGCCAATGCCGAAGGAGGAAGATTATTTATAGGAATATCGGACGATGGAAAAATTTTAGGTTTGGATTATGATTATTCCACTTTAAAGCAGGGAAATAAAGATTTTTTTGAACTTCATTTAAGAACTCTTATAGAAAATTATTACGGAAATTCTTTTTCGGCGGAATGCATAAGGATTGATTTTATAGAAGAAGAAGGCAAAGATATATGCATAGTTTATATTAATAAAAGCAATAAGCCAATATATACAAAAATAACTAATAAACAAGGCGCTAAAGAAGAAAAATTCTTTATAAGAGTCGGAAATTCTTCAAGAGAGATAGCGAGCGCAAGCGAAATAATCGCCTATGTAAATAAGCATTTCAAAAAGTTTTAATTGTAAAACAAATACTTGACTATTTATAATAAATTATATATAATATAATAAAAGTTTTAAGGATAAAACAAATATTTTATTGTTTATAATTAATATTAAATAAAAGGAGTTAATTTATGTCTGAAAATATATACGATTCTATTATAGTGGGAGGAGGACCCGCTGGACTTTCGGCTATGTTATATTTGGGAAGAGCTTTAACAAATTCTTTGCTTATTGAAAAAAAAGGAATGGGTGGGCAGATGATGAATACCGACACGATTGAAAATTATTTAGGATTTCCCGAAGAGATAAGTTCTTTTGAGCTTGTCGATAGAATGCAAAAGCATGCGGAAAAATTTTCTAAAAATCCGATAGAATACGATGAAATAATAAAAGTTGAAAATATTAACGATAAAATAAAAACTTTATTAACAGCCGATGGAAAAACTTATAAAACAAAAAGCATAATACTCGCTATGGGCGGTTTTCCTAGAAAATTGGGAGCGAAAGGAGAAGAAAAATTTTCAGGAAGAGGCGTTTCATATTGCGCAACTTGTGATGGAGCATTTTACAAAAATAAAACCGTTGCCGTTGTAGGAGGAGGAAATAGCGCTTTTGACGAATCTTATTTTTTAACAAGATTTGTAAATAAAATATATTTGGTTCATAGAAGAAAAGAGTTTAGAGCGGATGCGATAAATGTTAAACATTTAACAGACACGGGAAAAGTAGAATATGTTTTAGATTCCGTTATTGAAGAGATTTGCGGAGAAGAGAAAGTTTCAAGCGTGAAAATAAAAAATGTTTTAGATAATAAAATTCATGAGCAAGCGGTTGACGGAATATTTGTATTCGTTGGGCAAGAGCCAGCTACCGATTTCTTAAAAGATACGGGACTCGATATGAAAGGAACAGGACAAATAAAAGTAGATTTGGCTACAATGTCTACAAATATTAAAGGCGTATTTGCATGCGGAGATTCGGTAGTAAAACCCGTTCGTCAGGTTGCAAACGCAGTCGGAGAAGGAGCGATTGCAGCAATGATGGCTACGGAATATTTACAGCATTTATAGGAAATTATTTAACAAATGAACTTATGGAATAATAGCGTAGAAATAGAATTTTTTAACCGCAACTTAAACCCTCAACTTTTATAAACTACTTTATCAAACCCTCACTGCAAGCAAAACTACTTACAATGAGGAGTTTAACAAAATTTATTTAACAATGAGGAATTTATTATCTACTGCACCCATTTTCCTTTTAGAGCATTAAAAGTAAAATTATAACTCGTATAAGGCGTCTCAAAAAGAGCGGACTTCGGAGTTAAATCAACTTTGAATGTAGCAATAAACTGACTTGTTTCGTCTATTGACACAAAGCTAACTTTTACATCATTAAAATAAGTCGTAAAAATTGTATTCTTTTGTA
>ERZ1673700.2430-NODE-2430-length-14662-cov-34.977271_pt1 | contig 14662 bp, 18 predicted proteins | sample MGYA00580230_ERZ1673700 | MGnify/ENA primary metagenome ERZ1673700 (study PRJEB41218, sample SAMN15661782) | gut metagenome | host: Homo sapiens | place: Canada: London | collected 2015-08-20/2019-03-30 | study: EMG produced TPA metagenomics assembly of...
GTCTTTCTTTATTATGTTATAATTATAACGCACTAATCGGCGTTTGTCAATAACTTTATTGCACTTTTCGGCGTGTAATTTAATAAGAACTTCTTTTGGTGAATTGTTGATTTGAACATAAATATATTAAATATATGTGGTATTGGTTATGGTTATGGTTATGTCTGGATTTTCCTCGGATTTGTCCTCGGACAGTCCACAGGACAGTCCGCAGATTGTTATAAATGTAAGGCTGATATTATAATAAGAAGAAAGACATATTTTGACTTTTTTGGTTTTGATGTTTTTTTTTGATGATTTGAACCGTCCTCGGACAGTCCACAGGACAGTCCTTGTGACATTTTGGGTTCGTATTTAGGATAAAATACGGACATATTTTGTGACAGTCCTCGGATTTGTCCTCGGACAGTCCATTGACATCTTGAAATTTTATAAAATTCTTATATAATTAAGTTATATTATTATTTGGAGGGTTAGGCTATGGAAGAAAAAATCTTAATAGAGGGCTTGTGTAATAGGGTAAAAGGAGCGTTTGTTGAAAACGGTCACGCTATGCTTACAAATAAGCGTTTTATATACTCGAAACATTCTCTTACAAAAATAGCGGCTATGGGTGTTTTGGTAAATTTAACAAAAGGGGATTTTGATTTTGAAATTAAAATTGAGGATATAAAAGAGGTGTCCGAAGCCAAAAGACTTTTTGATAAAATACTTGTGGTATCAACTATGTCTGGTGATGAATACAAGTTCTTTTTTACAAAATTGGAAGAATGGAAGATACATTTTAATAATCTTTTAAGTAACACTGATAATAACCAGCAAAGCGCTGATTCGGTGTCTGTTGCTGATGAATTGATGAAGTTTAAGACATTATTAGATTCTGGTGCAATAACTCAAAGCGAATATGATTTGCAGAAAAAGAAAATTTTAGGTTTATAAAAAAGACCTCCCTACCATGTGTTGAGCATGATAGAGAGGTTTTCTTTTTTCCTATTTGTGTATTATCTGCATAAACCCGTTATTTGCAAAGTCGGTTTACTGCCGCCTGAACCTGTGCGTAGTTATATCCGGCAGCTTCAAGGCGTTTCTTCCTGTCGGCACCATTGCCCCAGTCGCCCCTTAAAACTTCTTTTGCTACTTCCTCAACAGATTTCTTTGCTGGAGCTGCTGGCTGTGAACTTCCAGATGATGAACCCAGAACGGTTACATACTCTTTATTCTCCAGATAAATCCAACCGGCACCGGACTTCAATTTGCCCCAGCCGTCGTTTACCTCTGTGATAGTGAACACGCCTTTTCCGGTCTGTCCTTTCACATTGTTACCCATAGACGGATTGCTGCGGATATTCAGGTCTGATACAAGTACCTTTACCTGAAATGGGGTTGCCGGGAAGCTACCGTTTGTTCCTGACGAACTACCGGAGTTTCCAGATGAAGCTCCACCGTTTAAGATTTCCTTTACCCTTGCCTTGAAAGCCGCCCACTCCGCATTACCGGAACCAGCCATTTGTGCCGGGCAGTTCTTTCCTGTCACATCATAGTGACGGAGTACATAGGTGTCTACCTCTGCGGCTGTGATTCCAAGCAAATTACAGATATATGCACACAGATAAGCAGCGTTCTCCTTTGTCTTGTCGGAGATTCTGTAATTACCGGCAGTGCAGCACATTTCGATATTGACACAATTTGCATTTCTGCATGAAGCGTGTTTATAAGACTTCGCTCCTACTCCCCATGCTGTATCTTTGAGGGCTACGCTCTGGCGAATCTCTGTATCGTCTACAAAGAAATGAGCCGACGCATTTCTGCCGGCTCCTGCAAAGTAGTTGGCGTTTGCTCTGGCTGTGTCCTTTGAATTTCCTGTGTAGTGCATAGCCACGAATGCTGCATTTCTGCTGGCGTTGCTGTTGTAGTTGTCTGCATTACACTTAATGCTGGAATCTACATTGATTCCGTTGATTGTGGCTGAAATAAAGCCTGTTGTAATTGTCTTTCCCATAGATGACTTACCTCCTGTCGTTTTTGCGTACCTGTCATAATATTTCTGACCGTATGAAGCACGCTTTTTCTTAACGCTTTCGCTCTGGTCTGCCGGGCGTTCGTACTGTGTAAGCACAATATCCGAAGCCTCTCTGACCGATTTTGCAGCTTTCAATTTTGTCAGCACCGCCTTGTAGCCTGTGCTTAATTCCTGATACAGAAATTCAAGCTGTGATTCCAAATCTCCGATAGACTGATTTCTGGAGCGTACAAAAAGGAGCAGGTTTTCTTTCCTGCTCCAGTAAGTCCACTGTGCCAAGCCGTAACCGGCACTGTCATGTACGAAATTTGTATAATCTCCATTGTCAACGGAAGTTGTGTATGTGCCATCTGTATATCCCAGCTTCTTTTCAAAGCTGTTCTGCAAATTCGTAGGTACAAGACCTGATTCTGCATACAGATTTCCCATAAGCCCGGAAACGCCGAAAGCGTTCTTTATCCTGCCGTAGAGGAAATTGTAGATTTTCTCCTCTATGCTGTTTCCTGTAAGAGCCATGATTGCCTCCTATTCTGCGGTACCTTTATCGTCTGCCGGTACTGCGTCCGTTGCCTCGATTGTGATTCCTGAATTTTCTGCAATCTTCATCTGCTTAACTGCCGCCTCAATCAAAATGTCTAGCTGTTCATCAGATATTGAGATATTTTTTTCGATAAGCAGCTTTTTCAGGAACTCTGTTACATACGCTTTTCTGTCCTCTCCTGATTCGGACCATAAGACCTGCTGGGCTTTTAAGACTGCGTACTTCGCCCACTGTGCAATCAGTTCCAGATTGCTTGCACCGATTTTGTTCTTTACAAACGGTACAAGGTATCTGGCAATAACCAGTGCTGCAACCATAACCACAAGTTTCACAATTTCAAAGATAATCTCATTCATCTCTGTTATCCTCCATTTCTCTGTTTACCATGTCCGGCACTTCCATGTAGTCGCCGGATTCTTTCTTTGCCTCTGCTTCATCTTCCTTTTGCCATGTTCTGTCCTGCCTTTTATCCTTTGTGGTCCGTATCCAGCCGCATATTCCGCATTCGCCGATTGTAGCCGCAATGACCGCACAAGCATAAGTTTCAGGAATCGCCGCATAATCTCGGAAGATACATAACATCTGCCAGTTGAACCAGACAAAAAATGCACCCACCAGAATTAAAATCAGGTTCAGGGTGCCAATCTTTTTTACCAGCTCTTTAATCCACCTGACGGGGTGGAAGCCTCGCTTTTTCTCTCTCATGTGTGCCTCCTACATTCCAATCTGCGTAAAAATGAAGCCTACCACGATACCGATAACCGCAGTAGCCACATATCCTACGACTTTACGCCACATTTCGCCGTCCCTGTTTTCTAACGATACAAGGCGTTTACTCTGTGTTTCCTGCTCCTTAACCAAGCTTTCAACGCTCTGTGCCAGTTTCTCTATGAAAACTGTGAGGGCGTTAATCTGCTTGGTGCTTTCCTCCAGAAGCTCAATACGCTTGTCCTGTCTCTTGTTCTCCTCTTCAAGACGCTTTTTGTACTCCTCGTACTCTGCTCTTGCAATAGGTTCATCTGTCATGGCTACCTCCTTTCTCAACTTTCCAGAATATTGAGATAAGCGACATAAATAATCGGTATATCTTCTTCCTGGAGGCTGTATTCATTCATTACATCTCGAATAGCGGTACAGAAAATGGCATCCGCTGTCTCGTCTTTTCCGGGACAATACGAATGTCATACAAGGTGGTTGTGTAAATTCATCAACCATTCCTCATTTTCTGGTACCATTGGATTCAGATGCAGTTTCTTAGAGGCTTCCTCCAGCCTGTCATAGCTGAAATATTCCTCCGGCTGTGGTAATTTCTTACTCTGCATCTGCTTCCTCCTTGCTGGTAACTACTGCCAGTTCTGCTTCAAGCTCATTGATTTTGTCTCTAAGCTCCTGACGCTGTACCTTTGTTTCTGCGTAATCTTCGTCAGAAAGAGCTCCGTCAGCGTGTTTCAACGCCTTGTAGTCGGTAGCAGCAAGAATCTGTTTCAGTCCGGCAATTTCAGACTGAATCTCCATAGCTCTGTTATCCATAAAGCGGCACCTCCTCTCTTTGCCAATTTTCTATGAAAAGTCTGTCAAACAGACGGTTCATACTGTGAATGGTTCTGCGTGCCTGTTTCTTTTCCATGCAGCCACGCCATGAAGCATACGAACACCGTATATCCTCGAAAGATAATTCTCCGGCTAAAAGCTTCCGGTACTGGCGTACCAGCTTTCTCCTCTGCCTTACAACTGCTTTTCTGCAAGGCTTTCTCAAAATCTTTCCGGTGTCCGTCAGATATATTTGTGTTTTCAGGAATGTAAAGCCATGTGACAGCTTTACGATTCTTGTCTTTTTCTCATTCAGTTCAATTTTCAGCTCCGCACATATTCTGCGGATTTCCTGTAAGCAATACTCCAGATACTCTTTGCTTTCATGTATCAAATATCCGTCGTCCATGTATCGTGCGTATTCATGCACCTGTAATACTTCTTTGATGTAGTGGTCTAATCTGTTCGGGTAGGAAACGGCTATTGTCTGGTTGTCCTCACTTCCAAGACCTAACCCTTTGTGTTCTACGGTATCAGGATTCTCGCCTTTCTTGATTGCCATTTTCAGGTAATGCTCATAGTAGGAATCAATAAACCGGTTCGTGAGCCAGACGATTTTATCATCATCAAAAGCTCTCCTGATAATCTGTTTCGCTATGTCGTGGTCGATATTTCCGAAATAATTTTTGAAGTCAAATAGCAGGACATAGCCCTCTGTTCCATGATGTCTATAATGCCTCTGTAAATGAGTAACAAGCCTTTTCATGGCAAAGCTCGTACCCTTTCCTTTCTGGCTGGCTCCGTTATCGTGTATCAGTGACCTTGTGAGAACCGGAACTAGTGCGTTGTGATTGAGTGATTTCTGCGGTACCCTCTCTGAAAAATGAACGCTCATTATATCCCGGTGCTTTCCTCTTTCGTTCAGACCAAAACAGATAAATCCTTTGTGTATATCCTCGCAATAGGTCAGTTTCTTATTCGTGGCTGCTACATTTGTGAGCCTCCGTAGCATATAACGCTTCACGCTGGCTTTATAGCTGACACCTTTTGCCGCTTCTATGGCGGACTTCGACAAAGCATTTCGGCTGATGACTTTATAATAATCTCCATGTTCCTCCAGCACCCTCTCTCTTTTCGCTTCACGCTTCGCCTTTCGGCGTTGGAATCTTGCCTCTTTCCTTTCTTCGCTAGTCATAATTAAATTTCCACCGCTTTCCGGTAATAACCTATTATCAAAATGGTATCTGGTACGGCAGCCCTGTATAAGCAGCTTTACTGGTAGCCCTAACCGCATAGCATAACAGGCATGAAATACAGGCTCTCTACCAATCCTGTACCATGCAAGCAGCGTCCGCCTGATGTCATCCAGATACTTATTTACAGCCCGGTTTCCCATTGGCTGACGGTATATCCTCTCCTTCCATCCACTTGCACTGATTTCAAAATGCCGTAAACCGACAAAATCTACTTTGTCTCGCTTTAGTGGAATCAGACCGGCACACGATTCGAATTAGACGCATTCCAGTTGTTGGCATTCCCATTGTTGTTCACATTGCACGCATTCGTCGAATTGCCGCTCCTGACAGAAGCCAACCACCAGTTGCACCGACACAGAATTAACAGAGGATAACCCATATATGAACGCACCAGTTATTTACTGATACGGTCATTGTCGCTTTTATTCCATTTGATGATTTTACCTATGAGGTCACTAAGCAAATCTGTAATTTCCCTCATGTTATCATCAGTTGCTCCCTCGCACTCGGCTATAATATCCATGAGCTGGAGCTGTAATTTATTGCAGTACGATAACGCCTTTTCTTGAAGTAATGCTCTCGCTGATAATCTTTCCGGCGTTTGTTCTTTGTTGAGAAATATATCGTTTGAATCCGATATACAATCCCTGATAGCCCTTGCGTAATCTATCGCTGGCTTTCCGTTTATGTATCTCCACCGCTTCGGTACATATCTGTCATTCATCACATATACCGATACTTTGTGTTTTAGCGATACAGCCATGTCAAGCGTATCAAATTGTGTTTCTCGTCGTGTCCTGCGGTAATTGTTGCCGTAGGTAAATTTTGGAGTGCTTTTCTGCTTTTCCTCTCCCATTTATTTTGTTGCTCCTTTCAGAAGATATGGGGACCACAAGGGTCCCCGATTTTTAGGATTGTGAGATTGCTGCTTACGCAGTGATACGGAAGCAGACCGGCACACGAAACGAATCAGACGCATTCCAGTTGCCGGCAACCCCATAGTCGTCCACACCGCACGCACTCGTCGAAGAGCCGCTCCCGACAGAAGCCAACCACCAGTTGCACCGACTACCGCCGTTACCGGCTCCCTTTATTCTGCTAAGGTATGTATTGGCAAAAATAGGGTACTGTACCGCCTGTCCCTCAGACCAGCCCGGTGTTCCCCATACGATAGCACCGAATACCTCGTATTCAAGTGGAACCCATAAAGCACCTAAATCCTGCCAGCCCCAGCTTGTGGAATCTGTCAAGGCTCCGGCACTTGAATAACGCTGCTCCAGCAACATTCTCTTATGTGCAATCTGATTCTTTACCTTATCTGGAAGATAGCCATAGAGCGTTTCGTCAAGCCACTTTTTCAGGTTGCTTACCATGTACGGATATGGAGATTCAGAGTTACCATTGTTATTGTTTGTGGTGTTCCACTGGATTGTTTCTGTGAAGCAGTCCTTACTGATGAAGTCGATATGATGTCCTACCGGCTGGTCCGTTGTGTTGTAGTAGGTGTCGATACCGGCTACCTGCATATTCACAACCTCTTTATTCATAGTTACCGGAATGTAGTCGCCCACATAGATACCCTCATAGTTGGCGGCTTTGATTCTCGCACGAATCCACGCCCATTCATCAGAGTATTTTGCAATCTCTGACGCAAATACAGTCACAAGGTTTCTACCCTTGTAAATTCTGTTATCCTGCTGGTGCAGAATCAGATTGTCGTTTCTGGCTGTTTCATCCTTGATAGGTCTGGAAACGCCACCTGTTTCAATTCTTGAAATTTCACTTGCCATTTTCTAAGTCCTCCTTTGGTTTTATTATGCAAATGACAGCGACAATGTTTCGCCGCTGACGCTTGCCATGTCGTTACGGATTGTCAATTTTCCGCTATCAAAATCCGCTGGCAATGCGGAAATGATACTCTCGCTGTCTGAATCGTACACAAAGTTAATCAGAGAACGGAGCAACGCCCTGTTTGAGAGCGTGTTCTGGAAGTTCTGAATATCTGCCGCCGTTACATTGTCGGCATGGTTTGTGTCTGTGGTTTCGATAATTTCTACCGAATCCTTAAATTCAGGCGTGCTTGTCTTGTAGGTTTTCATGCTTTACGCCTCCTTTCTGCCTGTTAGAAAACATCATCAAGGGTATAGGTCATCTCAATGTCGCTGTCCTTACCCTTTTTTGTGAATGTTTTAATGCAGACAATATCTCCGGCAGAATCGTATAAACCTATCTCACTGATATACTCTCCTGCAAGCTCTGATTCCGACAGCGTACACTCATATCTGCAAGTCGTGTCGTTCGTGAAGCTGTAACCGTCGATAGGTTTACGGAAAAGCTCTTTGTTGAGCTTTGTCTGGTTCTCACTTGGAGCTATGACATTGCCGGAGCTGTCAACGCCACCGGAACCAAATACCATACCGACAATTTTAGGAAGTGTGATAGCTCCTGCCCTTGCCTGTACCAGCTTTTTTCTCGCTGTCTTTGTGATAATCACATTCTTTGCCATGCTTTAGATAGCCTCCTTTCGATTTATTGAATTCATCAACCTTGAGCCGTCCATTTTGAGTGAACCGTCAAAGTATGCCAAATTCCGTCGTGATGTAACCGTCGCATTTCCGAACTCCTCCGGTACCTGTACGGATGTCTTGATTCTTCCTGTTGTCTTAATCTCCTGTCTGGAGTAATTCATCAGGTTTTTACCATTCATTAGGATTGAGCCGTCAAAATACAATGACCGCCAGAAATCAATGTGGAATCCGGCGGTCATTTTCTCGGTATTCATTTGTTCTGATAATGCAACTTTCGCAGTCATGGCAACAACCGCAAGTATAGCGGTCTGCTCTGTCTTGAACTCTCCCTCCCGGTACATAACACCAAGCCGCAGGTCGTATTCTCTTTCTGCATTCATCAGGTGTGAACCATCCATGATTTCTGAACCGTCAAATAATCTGGTTCTCCAGAACGGAATCCTTGCGGTTATTCGGATATTCTTCAGGAGCATTTTTTCAAGCTCCCTGTTGTCTATCTCGAATGAGGAATAGTCGTTTACAATGTATGTCGTGTGTGACTGCTTTAACTTTGCCAGCATTTCATGTGCTGCTTTAGAATCCAGCGTACCCTCTCCGGTAAAATATGCCTTGAAGATGTTCGGGTGCGTTGGCTGGAAATTATAAATACCTGAATCGTGACAGTCGGCAACAAATACATCAAAGCCGGTTGCATTTTTCAGGTATGTTTCCATTCGATACGGTGTCATAGGGGCTTTATAATCTCGCTTCTGGTAAATGAGCTGTCGCCGTTTCTCGTATGAGAGGTTAGGTCTTACCGGAAGCCCCCACTTGATTTCATGGTACATAAGCCCCCATGTGGCAGTTTCAGGAAACATCTGGTATTGAAGTTCCTCTGCCAGCTTTCTTGCGTCGTCGTATTCAAGTCCCATGACCTGATACAACCATTTTCCAACATAGGAATTGTCGTAGAATTCCGGCGTTACATAGCTCAACATTCTTTTGGCACTTTCACTCGTAGGAAACTGTTCTAAATCGAATTTTTCTCCGTCCATAACTGCCTCCTATTCTGTGAATACCATATCGCCTGTTTCTGGGTATTCTTCCTGTGCAAGTTTAATATTTGTGGTGCCGCCATTCATTGTGAATGTGGCAAAATCCTTTACTCCGCTTATCTCGGACAGCAAAGGTCGAACATCATTGTATCTAAGTAAGCTGTCATTCTTTGCCTTGTCATAGACCAATGCAACAGCCTCCTTGAAGTCTTTCTTTACCTGTTCTAAGTCCGTAGTGCCGTCAAGCGACAATCCGGTACATTCATAGGTAATCTTTACTGTCGTAGCCGCTACGCAGCTTAATTTCGCACACGCAGTAGGTAATAGCCTTGCTGCTCTGTCGTCTGGAGATACAATGTAGTTGTAAACATCTTTTATCAGCGTTTCATTTGCTGGCTGACCGTTTCTGTCTACCAGAACCAGTTTTACCGTTCCCGGACCGTCAGCGGCAGATACCACAATACAATCTCCGGCACCGGCTTCTTTTGCCCAGCGTACATAATCGCTGTCATTTCCAAGATAGGTCATGCTGTTTGCGTATTCGGCGGCTATTCTGTCGTAGTAGTCGTCGTTGCTCTCTGTTTCTGTGCCGCCTGTGACCGCCTCGTCATTGATAACCTCTGATACGGCTTTATCAGGTTTTGCCATGATACAGATTGTTTTTGCAGCCACATTTGACTGTGTACCGGATTCTACTGCGGTAACGGCTACCGTAACCGTTCCCTCCTCGCTTATCGTACAATCTTCATCAGTTGCAAATTCAAGCGACGGAGAACTGTCTGTTGCCGGTGTGCAAAATACCGTACCGGCTAAAATCTCCGCTCCGGCTGTTCCGGTTATTCTGATATGCCCGGAGGCGTGCTGTGCTTCCTGTCTTGGAAGATGTACCTGCTGACCATGCAAATCCAGCCAGTCATCCCATGCGTACTGCGGAAACGCAATCATCAAGGCTCTTGCCATGTGGTAATTGATGAACTCTGATTTTTCGATAGCCGCTGGCATAGTAAAATCATAGGGGAACCCTCCCGGCATATCGTCTATGTCGTCTGGAAGATTCGCCATCATTCTTTCGTGTATCTCTGCCTCTGTGCTGCCCTGCATAAAATCAGGCTGTATAAATTCAGGTTGTGCCATGTCTACCACCTCCTCAAATGCTTATCCTGAATAATTTATCCCACTCAACGCCCTTTACCAAAAAGGTACAGTGCATTTCGTCGGCGTTCCATGTGAAACTGAAATCTGTGACATATTCTGTTCGTGGATTGACTTTCAAGGCTTCCGTAAGCGTCCTTTCAACCATTGATTCAACCACTTTCTGATTGTCGGCAGCTAAAGCCTCCTCCAGCTCCGTCCCTATGTCATTTGTATAGGCAAGGCAGGAATACCGCTCCGTCTGTGCAATCTTGAAGCACCAAATCATAAAGCCCTCCTCGCCTGAACATTCCACCATTCTGTACGCTCCGTCCCTGACAAAATCGCCCTTTCCAGCGTCCCATTTTGCAGTCCGCTTGTACTTGATGTCATATTCTGAACTTTCTTCTATGAAATCAGGAACTTCCACGATTTGTAGTGATGTATTCGCCATGCCTGCCTCCTTTCTATGAGCTTACGATAACATCAATAATGACCGCCTCGTTCTGAACCCACGCCACAAGCACCCTGTCTCCGGCTTTTACTACCGGCGGTGCTACCGTATGGCTGTGGCTTCCGGTATTTACCTTTGGTGTCTGATTCTCATGTCCTGAATGACCGCCGCCGGATATGGTAAAGCTCAATCCTCCAACATGGCGGCATATTGAATACTCGCCCTTTGGGATTGATACCGGAAATGTATTTGTTGTCAGGCTACCATTCGCCTGTATTTCTCCGAAATCTAAAGCAAGAGGGGTTTCCCCCTCTCGTTTCATTCTGTCGCATAAGACATTCGCCAGCTTATTTGTACCGGCGTTCTCGTCGAATGACTGTGTATCTGCCATTTCCTGCGCCTCCTTAATCAAAAGTGCCGTCGTCAACCCAGCCATATACATTGCTGGAGCTGTCGGTATGTATCAGGTGCCATGGGTGGGCTTTTCCTGAACCATTTGCAATCGTTATCTTTGCTTTACCGGCTCTTGCGTTGTAACCCTTTGAGCCTGAATAACTGCTGACATAATGAGTACCACCATGAAAATTGACAATATCTCCGACTTTATATTCTTTCTTCGATTCTGTCTGATTCTCTTTGACAGTTTCCGTCTTTGCAAGCTCCAGCTCCATTGTCATACTGGAAGTTTCGCAGTCGTGCCGGATTCCATTCACATAATAATAATTGTCTGAAACTCCAGCCATGACATAGACCAAATCCCCTTTCCTGATATACGGCACATCTGGAGCCGATAATGTGATTTGCTCGTCTGGAGAACCTTTGTCGTCAAGAATCTCCTGTGCGGCTGTCTTTGCGTCATCTAAGGATTCATCAGAGCCTCTGGTGTAAATCCTCTGCCTGATACCATATTTCGTAAGACCGTTCAATGTGGCTTCTACGCTTGACTGCCCCTCGTCATCAGCTTTACCTATAACTCGTACTCTGGTTACAAGCTCCGCTGTACTGATTGAGTGGCTGACCGATTTTGTGTTATCCGTCTTGAATACATAAACATCTGTGTTGCTTCCACGCTCCACCACATCTGTATATCCTTTCGTTGACCGTATGATATAGGTACCGGCTCCCTTTTTCTTTGCGTCGTCCAGAACATCAAGAATGATGTCCGAACCGTAGGAACTGTTGTATTTGAGCTTTCCATGTGACACATTCGGTCCTGAATATCCGTTTGTCGGAATCTCGTAATCGTCAAACAAGCCTGTTATAATCGACTGTGTTCCGGTTCCTGATGAATAAAACCTGTTATCCTGTGACTTCTGTAAATCATAGAGCTTGTCATAATTCGTACATTTCAGGTCGTCGCTGCTATTCTGCAATGTCGGATTCCATTCGGCTACATATCCTCTAGCTACTTCGTCGTCGTGTACGCCGTCGGTCGCAAATATGCCAACAAGACACCCCGGCTTTATCAGTGATGATAATTTGCCAACGGATGTCTTGTCGTTTCGGACTGTGAATGAGCTTCTAACAGCAATTTCATTTTTGTTTTCTTCCCACCCCAGCCCATGAATGTACTCTTTGATATTGTACTGGTTGCCGCTTTCATCAATAACGGCGGCTCGGTAGGAAATCTTTGATAAATCTATCATGCAATCCCTCCCTTATGCCGCCGGTATCGTGATTGTCGTTCCCGGATAAATCCAGTGTCCATGGTCGGAACCGCTCTTGCGGTGTTTCTTCGCTGCCTCCTCGATAATTGAGGAATTAGTGTCATATATTTTAGTCCACTTCGTACCGCTTCCCAGCTTCTTTGAAGCGATTCCCCAGAGCGTGTCGCCGCTCACAATCGTGTAACTGCTTCCTGAACTCTGGCTGTTGTCGTTTCGTGGTGCTGTCTTTTTCACAAATGCAGCAATTTTCAGCTCATTTGTGGTGTAAATCTTCAAATCCTTTGCCTGTGCAAACGATATGGAGTATTTCACATTGCCGTATGCACCGTAAATCTCCGGCTGGAATGAAGAAATTGTGACATCAAGGTTAATCCATGAACCTGTCACAATCAGGTTGAGCCTCGAGCCGTTTTCCTGCCATTCTCTAAGCTGCGCCACGCAAGCGTTAGGTAGCTGATAATAGGCTTTGTTTACGACGCTTTCATTTCTCTTGGAGTATCCGAAAAATTCTCCACTCCATTTAATTTCTGAAACATCAGTACCCTTTGGCACCTTTACGGTGCCTTTGGATATGATGTCGAATGACTGATATTTCGCCCCCAGCGTTCCGCTTATGCTTTCAGGATTCGCCGGGAATGTAAAGGTCTTTCCTGTGCTTACATCTCTAAGCCTTATGATAATTTCCTGTGCCATGCCCTACGCCTCCTTTGCTGTTGGCATATTTGAAAATACTTTTTCCAGACGGTCTGCAATCTCGCCTCCCAGCTCGTCTGCCATAGCTTTCATGTTCTTTCTGATGATTGCCATGATGTCATCTTCTGACTTGCCGCCTGAACCCTCAATTACAAATTGAGGCGATACCGATACATTGACCGGTACTGAAATACTGTTACCTCCGCTCTGCTCTGGCTGTACGCTGACCGGTTCATATACAGTAGGATTGTCCTCTGTATTATCCCCTGTCGCTTCGTAATTGCCGATAGGAGCGTTTTTAATCGCTTCACTGAACAAATTATAGTCTGTGAGCTTTGAGCCTGAATTTGAGCCAGCCACATAACCGCCCTCTGCGTGTTCCTGAACGCCTAAAGCTGCACCGGCTTTCTGGTATAAATCAAGTGCGTCTGCCCTGCGGCTCGGATTTGTAGGAATGATGAACTCTCCCCAGCCCTCCTCTGCCAGCCATGACAACTGCGGACCACCTGATACATAACCTCCGGCTGCGTGTTTTGATGTAGTGGTGTTCGGTAACGTGAGTGTCGGTTGCTTCGTCAGGTTGTATGTCGGGTTGATGTTTACCGTTGGGCTGATAGTAAATGGATTTTCTGTTGCCGCTGAAAGCTGTGTCTGAATGTTTGTCCTGAATAATGACGAACTATCAGAGAGACTTGAAGTCACTCCGTTATTGAGTGATATTCCAAGGCTACTTCCGGCAGTCTGCCATTCCGTCTGAAGCTGTGCGTAATACTCGTTCGATATTGGACCATAATTTTTCATAGCTTCCTCAAATGAACGCTGTGCTGTTTCGTCTGGCATATACTTACTCATAAATGAATTGAGTGTGTCATCATCAAGACTGTTTTCAAGCGAACTTCTAATAGTTTCAACATAAGAATCTATTGCTGTCTGATAATCCTCTCCGAACATAGTAGCCCATTCTTCCAGCGACATATCTATTTGCTGTACGCCTCCCTCTATTGCACCGGCTCCGGCGTCTTGGTATATCTGGTTCAGGTCATTATTTGTTAAAGAATCCCAGTCGATAGCCTCTTTGATTTCTTCGGCTGTCGGTATGGAATCCTTGTAGTTCTGCAATATTTCATCTTTTACGCCTTGCGGTACTGCCTGTGCTGCGCTCTGGAGTTCTTTGTAAATATTCTCAAACGCTGAACCGTTGCTGTCTGCCAAATCTTCTAGTCCGAACCACGAAGCGACTTGCTCTTGCGTCCATTTTGTAGAATCTGGAGATTTTAATAAAGCTTCATTCATGGCGGTTTGCAGCTTGTCCGAAATTGAGCCCTCCAAATCAGGAAGAATGCCGTCCAGTTCTGTGTCCCACGCTTCCGCTATGGTATCGAGGTTGAAGCTCTGCACCCTGACATTCATATCATTCATTTGTGTAGTGTAGTTCTGTGTCGCTTCCTGAACGGCTGCGTCGTAATCTTCCTGACTGATTGCTCCGTCTGAAAGCTGGAGTTTCAGGTTCGTTAATGTAATCTCCAATGCGGAATCATAATTTTCAGACCAGCTCTGAACCTGTGCTTTTAATTCCTCTTGCATTTGAGTAAACGAATCGTAAGTTAGCCCGGAACCGCTACCGTACTTGATTTTCAGAACATCAAGGCTTGCTTCCTCCTGTGCAGATGATAACTTGCTTGTGATGTCCTGTATCTGCTGTTGCAGGTTCAGGATTTCGTCCTGTTCGTCAAGCTGAATAACTCCGTCCTGTAATGCGATTGTCACTTTGTCACTCAACTGTGCTGTGAGGTCGTCAATCTGCGTTT
>ERZ1673700.2432-NODE-2432-length-14651-cov-43.071047_pt1 | contig 14651 bp, 14 predicted proteins | sample MGYA00580230_ERZ1673700 | MGnify/ENA primary metagenome ERZ1673700 (study PRJEB41218, sample SAMN15661782) | gut metagenome | host: Homo sapiens | place: Canada: London | collected 2015-08-20/2019-03-30 | study: EMG produced TPA metagenomics assembly of...
GCAGCCGCCGGAGCGGTGCTTAAGCCGCAAGGCGGGAATTGTGCGGTGTTGCCTTCACTTTTTCCCTGTCGCTACGCGGTCTGCATTCCTGTTTTTGCCCACAAACTGCCCTTGTTCACGCAAAGTTTACCGGAATTTCCAGCTATTTCATGCCTTGTTCATCCGCAGTTCATTTTTATTCTTCATGATAGGATCTATCGGGGGCCCCTATTACCGCCCCCAACTGGAGGAATTGTTATGCACGAAACCCAACAGCCGCGCGACCCCAAAAAGACGACCGGCATTGTATATGCCGTGATCCTTGTGGTGTTGCTGCTGCTCAATTTCTGGGCCTTCCCCGCCATGATGAAAGGCCAGGTCAAACAGGTCGATTACGGCACCTTCCTGAACATGCTCGAAGGCGGCGAACTGAGCACCGTTGAAATTCAGGATCAGCAGATCTATTTTGTGGACAAAAACGATACCACCTACTGCACCAACTCCATTGCGCAGGACCTGCAGCTGGTCAACCGGTTGGAAAGCGCCGGCGTTTCCTTTGGCAAGGTGTACAACCAGACCACCTGGGTGGATACCCTGCTGGGCTGGGTCATCTCGCTGCTGCCCATGATCATCCTGATCGTCTGGTTCAACCGCATGATGCGCAAGCGGGTCGGTGAAATGACCGGCGGCGCCAACAGCATGATTTTTGGCGGCGGCAAATCCGGTGCCAAACAGTATGTCGTTGAGGATGGCAAGTCCATCAAATTTGCCGATGTTGCCGGTGAGGACGAAGCCAAAGAGAGCCTGCAGGAAATCGTTGACTTCCTGCATAACCCCAAGCGTTACGAGGATATCGGTGCCAAAATGCCCAAAGGCGTTCTGCTTGTCGGCCCCCCGGGCACCGGTAAAACCCTGCTGGCCCGCGCTGTTGCCGGCGAAGCCGGTGTTCCCTTCTTCTCCATTGCGGGTTCTGAATTTGTCGAGATGTTCGTCGGTATGGGCGCTTCCAAGGTGCGTGACCTCTTCAAACAGGCCAACGAAAAAGCCCCCTGCATTATCTTTATTGATGAGATCGATACCATCGGCAAAAAGCGTGACGGTGCTTCCGGTATGGGCGGCAACGATGAACGCGAGCAGACCCTGAACCAGCTGCTGACCGAAATGGACGGGTTTGACGCCGCCAAGGGTGTTATCATTCTGGCCGCCACCAACCGTCCTGAATCCCTTGACCCTGCTTTGACCCGCCCCGGCCGTTTTGACCGTCGTGTGCCCGTGGAGCTGCCCGACCTGAAAGGCCGCGAAAGCATCCTGCGCCTGCACGCTCAAAAGGTCAAAATCGGCCCCGACTGTGACTTTGCCGTGGTTGCCCGCATGACTCCCGGTGCTTCCGGTGCCGAGCTGGCCAATATCATCAACGAAGCCGCCCTGGGCGCTGTGCGCCACCACCGCATGGCCGTTACCCAGTACGACCTGCAGGAAGCCGTGGATACCATCCTGGCCGGTGCCCAGAAAAAGAATAAGATCCTGAGCGACAAAGAAAAGTGCATCGTGGCCTACCACGAAGTCGGCCATGCCATGGTTGCCGCCCTGCAGAGCCATTCCGCCCCCGTGCAGAAAATCACCATTGTGCCGCGCACTTCCGGCGCGCTGGGTTTCACCATGCAGGTAGAGGACGGCGACCACACCCTGATGACCAAGGAAGAGATCCTGGCCAAAATTGCCACCATGACCGGTGGCCGTGCCGCCGAAGAAGTGGTGTTCAACTCCATCACCACCGGCGCATCCAACGATATCGAGCAGGCCACCAAGATGGCCCGCGCCATGATTACCCGCTACGGCATGACCGACGACTTTGACATGGTTGCCCTGGAAACCGTGAACAACGCCTACCTGGGCGGCGATGCCAGCCTGGCCTGCAGTGAGCGCACAGCCGCCACAGTGGACGATAAGGTCGTGGAAGTCGTCAAGCAGCAGCATGAAAAAGCCAAACAGATGCTGATTGAAAACCGCGGCAAGCTGGACGAGATCGCCAAGTACCTGTACGAGAAAGAAACCATCACCGGCGAAGAGTTCATGCGCATCCTGACCGCTGTTCCCCAGCTGCCCACCGGTGCCGTGGAACAGTAAAGGCAACACCGCACAATTCCCGCCTGACGGCTTAAGCACCGCTCCGGCGGCTGCGGCACAGCGTATCGGCACTTAGAATTGTGCGGTATTGCCTAAAATCTCCGCTCCGCGCGTTTTCTTTGTAAAATAACGGTGCCCCCGCCCTATGCAGTTCATTTACCGCACGGGCGGGGGTGTTTTGTTGTAATTCCGTAGGGGCGCATACACCATGCACCCATCCGTTTTATATCATCACACTACAGCGCTTTCTCACAAAGCACACCATGTAATAGCGCCATTTTATGGCCAGCCGTTACCCATTTGTAGGGGCCGCTGCTCACCTCTTTCCGAAAAACGCAATAAAAATGCTGTCTTTCTCCACATCAGGGAAAGGCAGCATTCTTCTTTATCCGTTCAGATCTTCGCCGTTGCTGGCAATCACATTTTTATACCATCCAAAGGACTTTTTCCTGTACCGTGCCGCCGCCCTGTTCGAGTACCGGGAAAAGCACCAGTGATCCTGCCGGGCTTTATTTTGCCTGTGCGCCCTCTGGGAAGATGATCTTGTTCACAAAGAAGAAGATCACCATGGAAATGCCGCCATTGAGCACGGTGGTGCCAATGTTGTAGATGAAATCCGGCACCAGCAGGCCCGCAACCGCCACCCACACGCAGTTGATGGAGTTGACGATGCAGGTGATCAAGCAGAACGCCACCACATACCAGGCGATCTGCTTGGCCAGGTTGCCCTTGCTGCGGAACACAAAGTTGCGCTGGATGGGAAAGTTTATGCATTCTCCCACCACCATGGCAACCATGTAGGCGCAAAAGTACGGCAGACCGCCATGGGCGGAATCATACCCCAGGATGTTCCACTGGAAGGTTTCGCCAAACAGCGTGACCGGGATGCCCGGCCAGCCAAAATCCACCACCGGCAGGCTGCCGAACGCCGCCGGCAAAAATTGCAGCAGCAGGTATTTGAACACCGTAACCAGGTTGGATACGATCACAAACAGTCCGCCTTCGCGCACCCACTTGGCTGCGGCGGGGTGTTTTGCCGCAAAATTATTCCATAGCTGCATAAATAGCCCCTCTCTTTCCTCAGCTGTTGCGCAGGCGCTGTTCCAGCTGTGCGTTCAGTACCAGGTTTTTCACGGCTTCTATGATCACCCGCACAAGGCCGATGATCCAGAATCCCTGTAATTCCATCACAATGCCATCCACCATGCCCATGCTGATGGCACCGCTGGTCATTTTGGCCAGGGCACGCAGCGGCATGTTGTACTGGAACAGCACATTCAGGTCCGGCTTGCCGCGCTTGTAGCTGGCGTTCAGCAGTGCGGTAAGCACCAGCCAGATCAGCCAGCCCAGCGGGCTGCGGCTGTGGTTCAGCTCGCCCAGGGTCATGTTGCGGTCAATTTTAACTTTTCCCTGCTGCACCGGGCGGCCCAGCAGGGTGGCCCATTCGTCATCCGGCACGCTCTGCACCTTGCCGCTGGTATAGTGCGGCAGATGCTTACCCGCATAGGGGTTGGGTGCGCCGGTACCGGCCACTTCCACCACGGCGGTCAGGCGGATGTCCGCACTGGACGCGCCGACCCGCAGCTCATAGCTGCCGCCTTCCACTTCCCAGCTGTCGGTCTTGGTGTTCCAGTAGCGGAATGCCTTGTCGTCCAGCGGGATGGTCACGGTCTTGCTTTCGCCGGGCTGCAGCTGCACCTTGGTAAAGCCTTTCAGCTCCTGTGCGGGGCGGAACACTTCTGCCCCGGGTTTTGCCACATACAGCTGCACGATCTCTGCTCCGGCGCACTTGCCGGTGTTGGTTACGGTCAGGGTCACACCATTGGACGCGGCCTGCAAATTGCTGTAGGCAAAGCTGGTGTAGCTTAACCCATAGCCAAAGGGGAATGCCACCGGCACACCGGCGGTCTGGTAATAGCGGTAGCCGACATACAGCCCCTCGCGGTACTGCACCATGCGGCCCGGCCCGGCAAAGTTATCCTTGGCGGGGGTATCCGCATAGGCGTTGACCCAGGTTTCGGCCAGCTTGCCGCTGGGGTTCACTTTGCCGGTCAGCACATCCAGCATGGCGCCCGCCCCCGCCTGGCCGCCCAGCGCACCATACACCAGGGTACGGCAGTGTTTGAGCCACGGGGTTTCCAGCGAAGCCCCTGCGCTGAGCACCACAACGGTGTTGGGGTTGGCCTGCTGCACGGCCTTTAACAGTTCGATCTGGTTGTCCGCAAGGCGCATATCGCCGCGGTCCAGACCCTCACTTTCCTTGATTTCATCCAGCCCCAGGCAGAGCAGCACCACTTCGGCCTTTTGGGCCAGGGCTACAGCCTCGGCCTGTTTGGCGGCATCCAGTTTGCCCTGGCGGTCAAAGCCGGGGGCAAAGCCCACGCTGGCCAGGCCGCTCTCTTTCAGACAGTCCAAAAAGGTATCCACCTTGATGGAGTTGACCGCGCTGGAGCCAGCGCCCTGGTACCGCGGTGTCTGGGCAAAGTCGCCGATCACGGCAACTTTTGCGCCCTCGGCCAGCGGCAGCAGGTCGTTCTCGTTTTTCAGCAGCACAATGCTTTCGGCTGCGGCGCGGCGGGCCAGGGCGTGGTGAGCGTCCGCATCAAAGGTGCGGCTGTGGGACTGCACGGCGGCATGGGTATCAAACACCAGCGTCAGCAGCTCGTCCAGCCGGGCGTCCACATCCGCTTCGGTAATTTTGCCGCTCTGCACAGCCTTCATCAGCTCGCGCACCGCGTCCCCGCCGGGGGCGGGCATTTCCAGCGTGGAGCCGTTCTGCACGCCCAGGGCATGGTCATTGCTGCCGCCCCAGTCCGTTACCACAGCGCCGTCAAAGCCCCACTCCCCGCGCAGGATGTCCATTAACAGGTGGCGGTTCTCGTTGGCGTAAGTTCCGTTGATGAGGTTATAGCTGCTCATGATGGTCTTGGGCTTTGCTTCCTTGACCACGATCTCAAACCCGGTCAGGTACAGTTCCCGCAAAGTGCGTTCATCCACCACGGAATCCGACGCCATGCGGCGCAGTTCCTGGCTGTTGACGGCAAAGTGCTTGGGGCAGGCCGAAATACCGTTGGACTGGATGCCCCGCACATAGCTCGCGGCCATTTTGCCGGAAAGATACGGATCTTCAGAAAAATACTCAAAATTGCGGCCGCAGAGGGGGCTGCGCTTGGTGTTCAGGCCCGGCCCCAGCAGCACGGCAACTTCCTGCGCGGCGGCTTCTTCGCCCATGGCCTGGCCGATCTGCTCGCCCAGGGCGGGGTCCCAGCTGCACGCCACGGTGGCGGCAGTGGGAAAGCAGGTGGCCGGAACACTGGGGTTCAGCCCCAGGTGGTCCGCCGCGCCCGCCTGCTTGCGCACGCCGTTGGGGCCATCGGACAAAGTGATAGCCGGAATGCCAGCCTTTTGATACGCACGGGTGGTAAAGGTACCCGCGCCCGAAAGCAGCGCACATTTTTGTTCAAGCGTCAAAGCTTGCAGTTGTTTCTTTTGCATAAGGTGGTTCCTTTTCTTAAAAACAGCCTTGCGGCCCACCGCACAACCGCGCAAAGTCGGCGTCGATGGACCGCAGGGCAGCTGCACAGCTTACAAATTACACTTTACTGTGCCTTTTTCTTCTTGTAGCTTTTGAAGGTGAGAACTTCCAGCACGACCAGTAGTACAGCCAGCAGCACGTCGACCACGATCATAGCGGTACGCCAGATGGGGGTGGAAACAGTGTTGGTCGGGTCGTAAACGCGGGAGTTGACCACGGTGTACATGATGTTCTTGCAAGCCTGACGCATAGCCTTAACGCCGGTAGCACTGGTGGTATCGGTCAGGTGGTTGGTGGCAACGTCGTAGTTCTTCAGCATCAGGTCGCAGCCGTTGCGGATGGCCCTATCGGAATCCATGTAGTCAGTGAAGTGGAAGCCGTCGGTGATGACCATACCGCGGAAGCCCCACTCGCCGCGCAGCACGCCGTTCAGCAGTGCATTGCAGGCACCGGCCCACTGGTTGCCAATATAGTTCCAGCTGGACATGACGGCCTTGCAGCCGCCCACCTTGGCGCTGATCTCGAAGGGACGCAGGTAGATCTCGCGGATAGCCTGCTCGTCAGCCCAGGTGCAGAGCAGCTTACTCTGGTTGGTCTGCTGGTCGTTCAGGGCAAAGTGCTTCATGTAAGCGTAGACGCCGTAGCTCTGGGCACCGGCAATGGAGCTGGCACCGATGTAACCGGCGAGGACGCTGTCCTCAGAGTAATATTCGAAGTTACGGCCGTCAAAGGCGGAACGGTGGCCGTTCATGGCGGGGGCGTACCAGCCGGTGACGTTCATCTCGCTGCCCATGCGGCCGATGCTCTCGCCGTAGCGGCGGGCCAGGTCGGTGTTGAAGGTGGAAGCGATGATAATCTCGGACGGGAAGCCAATGGACGAAACGCCGGTAAAGTTGTTGTTGATGGCAGCGGGGCCGTCGCAGTCGATGGTCGCGTACTTGTCAACGCTGGCCTCGGCCTTGGTCTGGTAGCCGCCCAGGGCGATCAGGTCGTCCATCTCGGTGACGGTCATCTGGTCGAGCAGGGTATCCCAACGCTCGTCGTCGTAGTCAGCACCGCGCAGGTCAGCCAGCTTCAGGCCGTTGTTGGCACCGGTAACGGGCATCTCATCGTTGGGGTCGTTGAAGTCCTCAGGGTTCCAGTTGTGGTCGGTGTACATGGTGTTCATGCTCTCCTCAGACATGGTGAAGTCGGAGGGAACGGCGACAGCCTCGGCATAGTTGGCAAAATGGCCTGCACGGGACAGGGTGACGAGCTTATCGTCAGCGAAGTCGAACTTGGTGGTTGCAGCCTCGGCATCGGTGCTGCGGGGGTTGGACTCGTCATAGACGATGGTGGAAGCGACATTGTAGGTCTTGGAATCCAGCACCGTGTGGGAATCCTCGTTGATGCTGATGATATAGTCGCCCTCTTCCAGCACGTAGCAGCCCTTGTCCTTGCTGTCAAAGCTGGCCATGTCCTCGGTGTTGAAGGTCAGGGTCAAGGTCTGGGAAGCGCCCGGCTCAATGGAGTCGGTCTTGCCGAAGGTGACGAGGTTGGCAGAAGCCTTCTCAATGCCGCCATCGGTGTACGGCGGGTTGAAGTAGACCTGCACGGCGTCCTTACCGGCCACACTGCCGGTGTTGGTGACGGTGACATCCAGGGTGATGGTGCCGTCAGCCTCGGTCATGGAGTCGATTTTCTGGGTAAAGGTGGTGTAGGACAGGCCGTGGCCGAAGGGATACTGAACGGTCTTGTCATAGTCGATCAGGCCCTCGGCAGCGGCAGTCTCGTAGAACTTGTAGCCGACGTAGATGCCCTCAACATAGTTGACGAAGTGCGGGGTAACCTGCTCTGGATCACGGCCAAACAAGCCGGCAGCGGTGTAACCAACGGAATCCGCATTGGTGTAAGTAAAGTCGCCGATGTTGTTGAAGTAAGGAGCTGCGGTCAGGTCATAGACGAAAGTGTCGGCAGAGTGGCCGGAGGGGTTGACCTCACCGGCAACAATCTCGCCCAGGGCGTTGAAGCCGGTCTGGCCGGTGCCGGGGCACCAGATAACGCTCTTGATCTGGGGGTGCTCATCGACGAAGCCCAGCTCGAGGGTGTTGGCAGCGTTGTAAACCAGCACAACGTTGTCGAAGTTGGAACAGACGAGGTCGACCATGTCGCGCTCAGTCTTGCTCAGGGAGAGGTAATGCTGGCCGTCCTCGAAGTCCTTGTACTCGGTGGAGTTGTCGGTGTAGTTGACGGTGCTCATATCGGTGGGCAGGTCAGCAAACTCACCGCCAACGCGGCTGATGACGACCATCGCAGTGTCAGAGAAAGACTTGGCGTTGTCGATCAGCTCTTGGGTGTAGCTGGCGGCGGTGGGTTCGGGCAGGGTCCAGTTATGGTTGCTGTAACCCAGCGCCGGGCGCTCGGCGCAGTAAGCGGTGTAGAAATCGCTCAGCTCGGTGTTGGTGTTGATGCCGGCGTTGTGCAGGCCATCCAGCAGGCTGACGGTGGGACGGTCGGCAGAGATCGCGCCAGCGCCGGTGCCGCCGTAGACAGGGCCGACAGAAGCCCAGCCAAAGACGTTCAGGTTGCTGCCGGAAGCGAGGGGCAGTTCGTTGTCATCGTTCTGCAGCAGGACAATGCCTTCCTCGGCAATCTCGGTGCACAGGGCGTTGGCCTCGTCACTGGATTCCTCGGTGATAGTGCCGTTGCCGGTGACCAGATCGAGCATGGTGCTCATGGGGCCAAAGGCAACCAGGTTGAGCATGATGCCGAAAGCCAGCAGCACGGCCAGGCCAGACTGGGCGCGCACCATAAATTTGGTGGGCTTGGCCAGTTTCTTGTTGACCGCCATAGCGATCAGTACGATAATGGCGGCGGCAACCACAACGCCAAAGAAGATGAGCTGCGGGATGCAGTTATTGACCACATCGGCAACGTCGTCCAGGTTAACGCCCATGTTTGCCAGGGTAAGAAGCAGGGTGTTCATTGTTTTCCTCCTTTTATTGTGCCGCCCTCCGGATGGCGGCTGACGGGATTTCCGCTTTTATTGATGATATTGTACCAAAACAATTTTCTTTCGGCTCATTTTTTGCACAAACTGTTGTTTCCGTTGCATGTTTTGCAAAAGTTTCAAAAACATTTCATTTTTTGTTGTGCATCTCACACAAAGCATCTCGACCCTGTTTTGTGCACCCCGCCCAAACACCAAAAATGGCCGGGTGCCTTATCCTAGACCCCCAGCCATCCATTCAGCTTTTCTGCGGCAGCAGCACCCGCAGCGTAAACCACTCATTCTCCCAGTGCAGCGTCATAGTTCCGCCGCGCTTTTCGGCGGCGGCGCGCACACCGCGCAGGTCGCTGCCGCCATGGGTGTTGCGGCGCGGCAGGCCGTCCGCGCCCAGCTCCACTTCCTGCGCGCAGTAGTTTTCAAACCGCAGCATCACAAAGCCGTTCTGGGCGTACACCGCCACCCGGATCAGCCGCTTTTCGTGGTCGGGCTCGGTCTCTACGCTCTCGGTCGCATTGTCCAGCGCCGTACCCACAATCGTGCAGATTTCCCCTGTCTCCAAAAAATCCAGCAAATGCCCGTCCGCCACGCAGGTCATCGTGATGTGGTGCTGCTGGCAGTACAGGCTTTTGGCCGTCAGCAGGGTGTCCAGCACCGGGTTGCCGGTCTTGTTCTCCGCCTCGTACTGGCGGATGCCGCTTTCCATGGCCGCCAGCGCCACATCCTGCTTGGCGTGGTCCCGCTCCGCCCGGATGGCCGCAATCTGCATTTTCAGCTCGTGGTAGCGCCGGTTGATCAGGCGGATGTTCTCCTTGCTCTGCTTGTACTGCTCGTACTGGCGGTGCAAAACGCCGTCCAGCTCCGCCAGCTCGCTGTGCAGGGCGGCTTCGCGCAGCTGCTCGTGCTGCACCGTCAAAATCAGCACCCCGGCCAGGTCCACCAGCGTGCGGATGTAAAACATGTTCATGTTGGCTTCGCTGCCGTTGGCAAAGCTCAAATTGCTCACGGCAAATGCGGTCAGCGCCATGACCACCGCCACAAAAGTTCCTGCGGGCGTTATTTTCAGCTTCCCGGCCGGGCCGGGGCGGCGGTTTTCCACAAACAGCATGGCGGTAAAAATGCCGCCGTACACCACCGCCAACAGAAGCAGCGAAAGCGGCTCCGCCCCGCCGCGCTGCGGCCACAGCACGCAGTGCAGCTGCCATTCCACGCTGGCCGCCAGCTCCGCCAAAATAAAGGCCCGCGCGCACACATAGCCCGCTTCCAGCAGCGTAATGCTGCGTGTGACCCACAAAAACAGCAGCATGGAAAGAATCGCCATTGCCATGCAGGGGATCCACCACGCCAGCGGAACTTTCCCCGTGGCCTGCAAAAACGCCCCCAGCAGCACCGCCCAACCGGCTTCCACGCCCCAGATCACGCGCTGGTCCATCCGCGGCGGCAGCCTGTGCGCATACAGCAGCGCCGCCAGCACTTCCGCCAAAGCGGTGTACAGGCGGGGAATATCCGGCAATGTCGTCATTAGCCCGCACCCCCAATATAATCCGCCAGCCCCGCCATAAAGGCCTTGCGCCGCGGGCGGCTGATCTGCAGCGTATACGGACCAACCTGCACCATATCCTGCTGCACGCCGGAAACCTGCGCCAGATTGACCAGATACCCGCTGTTGCACCGTGCAAACGCCCGGCCCACCAGCTTTTCCTCATAGTTTTTCAGGGTGCCCGGCACCACAAAATCTTCTTTTTCGGTGTAAAAATGCACCTTGTGGCCTTCGCTTTCCAGGTAATAGATTTCTGCCGCGTCCAGCCGCCGCATGCCGCCGTCCACCGCCACGGCCAGGTAATGCCGCTCCCGCTTTTCCAGCTGTCCCAGCGCCTTTTGCAGCTGCTGCGAAAACGCAAAGTAGGGCACCGGTTTCAGCACATAATCCAGCGCCCCAACGGCATATCCGCGGATGGCATACTGCGCCATGTTGGTAATGAACACGATCAGCACCCCGCCGTCCCGCTCCCGGATGCGGCGGGCGGTCTCCATGCCGTCCAGGTGCTTCATCTCCACATCCAGAAAGATGATGTCGAACTGCGGGCGGTAATCTTCCAGAATCTCCATCCCGTCCGCAAACTCCGTTACCTCAAACGGCGTGCCGTACTGCCGGGTGTACCGTTGCACATACCCCGCCAGCTGTTCCCGCACCGCCGCCTCGTCCTCCACAATCGCAATCCGGGTCATCTGCTGCTCCCCTTTCTCAACATCACACTGCGGTCCCGCACAGTCCACATCTGGTGCGGCTTCTTAAGGTGTATCTGAAAACAAAGAAAATGACGGATATTTCACAAGCGCAAGGCGGATTTAAGGCAAAGAGCCGCGGGAATCCTTTGTGGATTCCAAGGACTTTTAACGCAAAATCCCGCTGCGTTTGTAGAAATAGACGATATTTTCGACTTTTCAGCTGCACCATCGATTGTTTTTAGTATAGCACATACAACCATACACAGCAAATGCGGAGTGGAGCAGTTTGTTTGCCCTCAAAGCGTTTTGTCGGTCGGGGCTGCCAGATCAGGCCAGCCCTGGCATGCCACAAATATACAGGTTCATTGCGAATCAACACCACAATATTCCGCAGTAAGGCGGCCAGCCCCCTGGCCGCCCTACTGCCGTACTACACATTAAAAATCCGCAGCATACCAAGCCCCGTCCGTAGGACGGGGCTTGGTAGATAAATTTATATTGAAAACCGGCAGTTCTCTGTTTCCAAAGATCTGCCGGTCATACTTCTTATTTACCCCACACGGTCTCGGCGATTTCCTTGACCAGTTTGAGCTTGTTCCACTGTTCCAGCTCGGTCAGCTTGTTGCCGATCTCACAGGAGGCAAAGCCGTACTGCGGACTCAGGCAAAGACGGTCGAGCGGGATATACTTTTCTGCCTCATGGATGCGGGCGATTACAAAGCATTTCCCTACCCTGACGGTGCGGTTGTGATTGACAACCCGCCGTATTATCGTGGACTGCCAGATCACCTACGAAAACGGCGCAAGGGTAAAAACATCATTTGTGACGAGCTACAGCGGCGGGATTGTGGCGCAGACCTCACCGGATTTGACAAAGGCAATCAACCGGGAAAATGACAGGCTAATTAAAGCAAATACAAAAGAACTGCCGAAATATGACTACCCCATGAATGTTATCACCGCGGCCATGATGCAGAGGTATGCAAGATACGGGGGTAGACCTGAAAATTCGGGCAGATGGCTGCATCCAGGTTGGAAGCCTGGACGCACAAAAGCAGGCAGGAAAAGGTATTTTGGGGTCCGGTCTGCTTTTGTGCGAGCGCGCAGCGGCAGTCAGATGGGAACTTTCGGACCGAGAGAAAGCCATCATACAGCAGCTTGGCTAGTACCGTGCGGCGGGCGGCGGCATCAACAAATAGTACACGCAATGCACGACCATTTGCTGTGAGTGTCATCGACAAGAAAGTTGACATTTACATGGCACCGCCTTATAATATGGGTGCGATCAATGCGTTCCAGCGTGCATTACAGGATGCACAGGAAGCATACGGAATCGAATGGAGTGAAATTAAATGAAAGAATACACGCCTTCTGGTAAAACACCGGAAGAACTTGCAGCTGAAATCCAAAAGCTGGAAGAAGAAAGCGAAAATATGACCGAATGGCCAGATGTAGATAACTACGTTGACGATTGAACCACGATGCACACGCACCGTGGTTTTTTCATGCCCATTTTTAGGAGGATGAAGAAGTTGCCGAAGAGCAAGACATACGAAGAGTTTGTAGAAAAATTTAAGCCAAAGAAAACCACGGATGACTGCTGCACGCCGCCAACCATTTACGAGATTGTGAAGCAGTGGCCTGCAACGAATACGGGATTGACCCCGCCAAAGTTGTGCGGCCATGATGAAGAGGTATGCAAGATACGGGGTAGACCTGAAAATTCGGGCAGATGACTGCATCCAGGTTGGAAGCCTTGACGCACAAAAGCAGGCCGGAAAAGGTATTTTTGGGTCCGGGCTGCTTTTGTGCGAGCGCGCAGCGGCAGTCAGATGGGAACTTTCGGACCGAGAGAAAGCCATCATACAGCAGCTTGGCTAGTACCGTGCGGCGGGCGGCGGCATCAACAAAATGCGCCGCATCGACTACGCCGCCCGGAAGGATGCCATCAACGCCCAGAAGCGGGCGGCGTATGCGGCAAGGAAAAACTTCTCTGTTTATTCGAGCTTGAACATGGAGCCAAAACCTGTTACAATGCAGTCAATCAGCAATGTCAAGGCGTTCAGCTGTGACACGCTGGATGCTGCTGGACAACAGCAGCTGAAAAATGCGCACAAACGTCTGCTTATGACCGCATCCAAGCAGCCGCTTGGAGTTGAAGTTGGCAGGGCATACGATTTGAATATGAAACCGCTCACAAAAGAGTTAACAGGAGCAGCAGAGCGCTCAACAGTGTCGGTGCCAAAACAAAATGTGCCGTATATTGTTATCCATACCCACCCTGACAGTAACATTTTCTCACAACGGGATTTGAGTAACTTTGCAAATAAAGAGATTTCCTATCAGGAAGCCGCCGAATCGTTGAATTTTCTTGTTCGCAACTGTCTATCAGAATTGGAGGGATACGGTGTCAAGTTCTACGAATGAAAAGTTCTTTACCCCGGAACGTATAAAGAAGATGCAGCAGTATCTGATAGACTATCCTATCGACCATAAATACGACGAACTATGCGCCCAAGATATCTATGATGGGGATGACGTTCCGCCACGTCAGCTGGCTGCGCGAGGTTATTATGATGTTCTGAAAGAACTCGGAAAGCTCCCGCCGGAAGTTGAATGACCGTTAAACCACGATGCACACGCACCGTGGTATTTTTATGCCCATTTTTACGAAAAGGATTCAAGGAGGACGACACGGAACTGAAAGACACTGTAAAAGGCATGATGAGTGACGACTGCAAAGAGCGCATGGCAGCCGAATATCACCAGACCAAAATCCGTTACGAGAAGCTCAAAAAGCTGAATACCAGAATCTCAAGGCAAAAATAAATCAAGCCGTCAGACAGGGTCTGTCAGCAAGGCCTCCGCCTAATGAAGCCCTGTCTTCCCCCGTCCTCTCCAAAGTGCGAAAATAGTACCATGAAAAAATGTATTTTTGAGAGTAGTCTAAAAAATGCAGAAACGCAGCAAGGATGACCCCATGGAGAAGCACGCATTGGCAGTATCTCCTGACTTATTCCAATGGCAAGTATTCTTCCAGCCGTTGTCGGATCAGGGGCAGGTCCGGCACCAGCACGGACATTCCACGAATGTTCGCACTATTATAACAATCGCTCGCCGGGACTGTGTGGGAGCTTATTGATATCGAAGAAGCCAAGGGGAGCAGCCGGTAGGCTAACGACAATATTTCGCTATTCGTCAAGTCCGTAGTCAAATATGGAAGCGCATTATTCATAACGATCAATTTCGGATTCCCCAGCAATACTCTGGCCAGCACGACCCGCTGCCGTTCACCACCGGAAAGACGGATCCCGCCATCTCCCAAGACTGTATCCATTCCGTGGGGCAGTTTTTCCACCACATCCCAGATTGTTCGCTCCCCGCTTTCGCTCACGCTCAATCATGGCCCCTGCCCACAAACCCGCAGCCATTTTTAGCGACCAGTCCCCGCGAGCTGAATGCGAACCGTAGGCGAAGCATGAAGCCGTTCCGGAGGGAATGGTGCACCAGATCGTGCCTTCTTGAAATAGAGCAACAAAAAAACGCCCTACACTTTCGTGTAAGGCATTCTTTGGTGCACCATCAGTGGGCGCGTTAAGAATTCAGTCCTGCGGACTGAATTTAGCGACCAGTCCCCGCGAGACGAACACGAGCGCTTGCGCGAAGTGCGAGTCCGTCCCGGAGGGAATGGTGCAACAAAAAAGCCGCAACATTCGTTGCGGCTTTTCTTGGTGCACCATCGGGGACTCTCCCGCGGGCTAAGGAACGCCGCACTGTGGCGTTCCTTACGGCACT
>ERZ1673700.2477-NODE-2477-length-14397-cov-20.000488_pt1 | contig 14397 bp, 9 predicted proteins | sample MGYA00580230_ERZ1673700 | MGnify/ENA primary metagenome ERZ1673700 (study PRJEB41218, sample SAMN15661782) | gut metagenome | host: Homo sapiens | place: Canada: London | collected 2015-08-20/2019-03-30 | study: EMG produced TPA metagenomics assembly of...
TACCGCGGCAAGAAGCTGATCCAGTACCGGCGGGAGGATATTGGATTTGTTTTTCAGTTTTATAATCTGATGCAGAACCTGACGGCGCTCGAGAATGTGGAGCTGGCGATGCAGATTTGTAAGCATCCGCTGGATGCGTCGGAGGTGCTTGCGGAGGTTGGGCTGGAAGAGAGAATGAATAACTTCCCGGCGCAGCTTTCGGGCGGAGAGCAGCAGCGTGTGGCGATTGCGCGTGCGCTGGCGAAGAATCCGAAACTGCTGCTCTGCGATGAGCCGACCGGCGCGCTCGATTATGTGACGGGAAAAGCGATCTTAAAGCTGCTGCAGGATACCTGCCGGGAGAAGGGGATGACGGTCATTGTCATCACTCACAACTCGGCGCTGACACCGATGGCGGACCGCGTGATTAAAATCCGAAACGGAAAAGTGGCGGGCATGAAAACAAATGAGAACCCGACGCCGGTGGAAGAGATAGAATGGTAGGTGGACGATGAGAGCATTTCGAAAAGACTTTATCCGGGAAATCACAAAGAACAAGGGGCGGTTTCTGTCAGTCTTTTTCATCGTGCTTCTTGGCGCGGCGTTTTTCTCGGGCATTCGGTCGGCGGAAGGAGATATGAAGGTTTCGGCGGACCGGTATTATGATGAAGTAAATTATATGGATTTGAAAGTCCTTGGAACGCTGGGGCTGACAGACGATGATCTGGCGGATATCGCGAAGACGGATGGCGTGAAAGCGGTCTACGGCGGAAAAACGGTGGAAGTGCTGCATGACATCGGCGAGAGCGAGCAGGTTGTGAAGCTGATTGCGCTGACGGACGGTGTGAATGAGCCGCGCGTGGTCGAGGGACGGATGCCGGAGAAAGAGAATGAAATTCTTGTTGATACGCAGTTTCTAAAAAGTTCCGGTTGTGAGATCGGGGATCAGGTAACGTTCACTTCCGGAACGGAGGATCCGCTCTCAGATTCGCTGACCGGGGACACGTTTACGATTGTTGGTTCGGCGACACTCCCTTATTATATGGATCTGAACCGGGGAACGGGCTCGATTGGAAACGGAAGCATCAACAGTTTTGCACTGCTGCTTCCGGAGACATTTACCTCGGATCTCTATACAGAGATTTACGTCCAGGCGGACGGCGCACAGGAAGAGGCGAGCTACAGCGATGCGTATGATGAGACGGTGAAGGCTGTACAGACGAAGATTGAAGCGCTCGAGGATGCGGCGTGCGACCGGCGGTATACGGCAGTCAAAACCGAAGGACAGGAAAAGATTGATGATGCAAAACAGCAGGTCGCTGATGCAGAGCAGAAATTAGCGGACGCAAAAACAGAGCTGGATGACGGTGCACAGCAGCTTGCCGACGCGAAAGTGACGATTGCGGACAAAGAGCAGGAACTTCTCGACGGCGAACAGACGTTAAAGGACAAAGAACAGGAGCTTCTTGACGGAAAGCAGACGATTGCTGAGAAAGAACAGGAACTCCTTGACGGAAAACAGACCATTGCAGACAAAGAGCAGGAACTTCTCAGTGCGAAAGCAACCATCGCCGATAAAGAGCAGGAGCTGGCATCCGGCAAGGCAACGCTGAAAGACAAAGAGGCGGAACTTGCGAGCGGAAAAGCGACGCTGGAAGCAAAGGCGGCAGAGCTGGAAAGCGGAAAAGCGGAGCTGAATCAGAAAGCCGATGAACTTGCAAGTGGAAAAACCACACTTGAGGCAAAAGCGAAAGAACTTTCCGACGGAAAAGCACAGCTTGCAGAGAAAGAAACAGAACTGGCATCCGGCAAAAAAGAGTTAGAGGAAAAAATGACGCAGCTTTCGGCGGCAAAAACCGAACTGACTCGGAAGCAGACGGAGCTGAATACTGCAAAAGAGCAGCTTTCCAAAAAAGAAACGGAATTGAATATTGCAAAGGAACAGCTTTCCGCTGCACGCGAGGAACTGGACAACAAGAAAGCAGAAACCGCTGCAGGACGCACACAGTATGAAGCGCAGAAGGCAGCGTATGAAGAACAGAAGAGTCAGTATGAGACAGCCAAGGATCAGTTAGCCCAGATTTCCAGGCAGCTTCCGATGGTGGAGGCTGCGCAGACAGAAGTGACTGGTCAGATCGAGGTGATTGAGGCTCAGCTTGACGGACTGACGGAGGAAGATGAAGCATATGTATCCCTGTTGGAACAGAAAACTGCGCTGGAAGCAAAGCAGACAGAGTTAGCACAGCAGCTTTTCACGATGCAGGAGCAGAAAACATTTCTGGAACAAAACATCGCAGCGTTTGAAGCAGCAAGCGCTGATGCGGAAGCCCGGCTTGCGGCTGCAGAAGCTCAGATTACCGACGCAGAAAGTCAGCTTGCCGCTGCAGATGCACAATTAACAGAAAAAGAGCAGGAATGCGCCGCAGGCGAGGCACAGATTGCTTCTGCAAAAGAAGAACTGGAAAGCGGCGAAGCTCAGATTACAGAGGCTCTTGCCCAGCTTCAGGATGGAGAAGCACAGGCAGAAGCTTATCAGAAACAGATTGAGGATGGCGAAGCCCAGCTTGCATCCGCCAAAGCAGCGATTGCCGACGGAGAAGCTCAGATTGAGACGAACCGCAGTAAATTAAAAGACGGAGAAACTCAGCTTGCGGCTGCCAGAGCCCAGCTTGCTGATGGGGAACAGCAGATTGCATCGTACCGACAGACGATTCAGTCGGGTGAGGCCCAGCTTGCCGCTGCAAAGCAGACAATTTCCAGTGGAGAAAGTCAGCTCGCCGACGCGAAACAGACGATCGCCGATGGCGAAACCCAGTTAGCAGAAGCAAAGCAGACGATCGCCGATGGAGAAAGTCAGCTCGCCGAAGCCAAGCAGACGATTGCCGACGGTGAAACCCAGCTTGCCGACGCGAAACAGGAAATCGACGACGGAAAAATCTCCCTTGCGGATGCGAAACAGGAAATTGCCGATAAAGAAAAGGAACTTGAGGACGGCAAAGCCGAATATGAAAAAGCAAAAGCCGACGCCGAACCAGAAATCGCGGATGCGAAGCAGGAAATTGCGGACGGTGAGAAAACACTCGCAGACCTGAAAAAACCAACGTGGTACGTCTGGGGACGGAATAAGGTAACGTCAACTGAGAGCTTCGGTCAGGATGCCGGCCGTATCTCGAATATCGGAAAATTCTTCCCGGTTATCTTCTTCCTCGTGGCTGCTCTCGTCAGCCTGACGACGATGACACGAATGATCGAGGAACAGCGTCAGCAGATCGGAACGTTAAAAGCCCTCGGCTATTCCGACGGCGTGATCGCCTTTAAATATTTCGCATACGCGATGCTCTCCACCGTATCCGGCGCTCTCGCGGGCGTGGTGGTTGGAGAAAAAATCCTGCCCTGGGTTATTATGAATGCCTACGGCATGCTGTATACCGGACTCCCGTATTACATGACCCCGCTGAACTGGGAGCAGGGAGGCCTTGCGATTCTGGCGAGTGCAGCCTGCACCGGCGTGGCGACGATCGCGGCATGCTACAAAGAACTCGCCGCAGGTCCGGCAGAGCTGATGCGGCCGGAAGCACCGAAAAACGGCAAACGGATTTTCCTGGAACGCATCGGCGTACTCTGGAAACATCTGAACTTTACGCAGAAATCAACCGTGCGGAATCTGGTGCGGTATAAAAAACGATTCTTCATGACCGTTATCGGAATCGGCGGATGCATGGGTCTGATCCTCGTCGGTTTCGGCCTTCAGGATTCCATCACCGCGATTGCGAAAAACCAGTTCGTCAGCCTCTTCACCTATCAGGCGAATGCTGTGCTGAATTCAGATGTGGATGAATCCGAAAAAGAAGCATTGCAGACCGATCTGGAAAACTACAGCGGCATCGATGAGCTGCTGGAAATGTACTGCCAGAACATCGAACTGCAGACCGACAAAAAGACCGTGGATGCAGTGCTTGAAGTGCCGAAAGAACTGACGAATTTCAATGACTTCTATGCCTTCCGAGACCGGAAAAGCGGAGAAGTTTACGAATTCCCGACCGACGGCGGCGCAGCCATCAGCGAAAAGACAGCAACGATGCTCGGCGTAAAAGCAGGCGACACGGTTCAGCTGAAAAAAGGCGATGATATTGTGGACGTAAAGATTTCGATCATCGTCGAAAACTACGTGCGCCATTACCTGTATCTGGCCCCGGATCTCTACGAGGAGCTGTTCGGCGGAGCGCCGGACTACAACCAGCTTCTGATGAAATACCAGGACACGTCGAGCAATTATGAGACAGCACTCGGAGAAAAAATCATGACGTACGACGGTGTAGCGGCAATCTCGTTCACATCCGACCTGATTGATCAGATTGACAACATGCTTCGTTCCCTCGACATCGTCATCGTGGTGCTGATCGTATCGGCGGGCCTGCTGGCGTTTGTGGTGCTGTACAACCTGAACAACATCAACATCACCGAACGACAGAGAGAGCTGGCAACGCTGAAAGTGCTCGGCTTCTTCGACGGCGAGGTGGCATCGTACGTGTACCGGGAAAACATGGTGCTGACACTGTTCGGCGTTATCGCGGGCATGGGAATTGGAACGTTTTTACATCATTGCGTAATTCAGACCGTCGAGGTCGATATGATGATGTTCGGACGAAACGTGTTCCCGCGGAGCTACGGCTGGAGCGCCCTGATTACCCTGGCGTTTGCTCTGTTCGTCAATTTTATGATGTTCTACCGGTTAAGAAAAATTGATATGATTGAATCGCTGAAAAGCGTGGAGTAAACAACAGAAAAAGGCCGTCCGCGGTGATGCAGAGAATCTGCAGAAACCGTGGGTGGTTTTTTCATTTTGAAAGTGAAATATGAGCCGGAATGCTTGTTTTTTCAGACATTTCGTTGTATAAAAAAAAATAAGGGTTTTTATTAGAACAGAATCAAAAAACAAAGAGTAAAGGGGATTTTTACAAATGGGAACAACAGAAACGAAAAAAATGAGAGTCGGCGTTGTCGGCTGCGGAGCGATCAGTGATATTTATCTGACGAACATGATTCATAACTTTGAGAATCTTGAGGTAGCAGCATGCTGCGCAGGCCATCTTGAACATGCGAAAAAGAAAGCAGAGCAGTATGGCATCAAGGGCTGTACCTACGAGGAAATTCTGGCAGATCCGTCGATTGAAATGGTAGTCATTCTGACACCGGCACCGACCCACGAGGGGCTGATCCGTCAGGCACTGGAAGCCGGAAAACACGTTTACACTGAAAAAACAATGACCCTCGCACCGGAAACGGCAGCGAAACTGATCGAGCTGGCAGAGGAGAAACATCTCTATCTCGGTTCCGCACCGGACACCTTCCTTGGATCGGCACTGCAGACCGCAAGAAAAGCGATCGACGACGGGCTGATCGGCGAGGTGACATCTTTCGAAGCATGCGCAAACCGCGATCTTGATTTGCTGGCGAGCATCTTCCGTTTTCTGCGGATGCCGGGCGGCGGTATCTGCTACGATTTCGGTGTTTATTATCTGACCGCCATCGTCAGCCTTTTCGGCCCGGTGGACCGTGTCGTTTCCTCCGTGCGCAACCTTGCGCCGAAGCGCGTCAATGTCGTCCCGGACAGCCCGGAATACGGCCAGGAATTTGACTATACAAACGAAAGTCAGGTCTTTACCATTCTGGAAATGAAAAACGGTGTGACCGGTACATTCTGCGTCAATGGTGACAGCGTCATCAATGATCAGGCGGTATTCACCATTTACGGTAAAAAAGGTATCTTAAAGCTTGTTGATCCGAACAATTTCGGCGGCGATGTTGTCTATATTCCGGGTGTAAAAGACTGGACACAGCAGGCTGTTCCGGAAGTTTTACATTATGGCTTTGATTACAGCGAAAACAGCCGTGGTCTTGGCCCGTCTGAGATGGCAGAAGCAATTGCCGAGGGCAGACCAAACCGTGCGAGTGCCAAAATGGCATATCACGTACTCGATACGATCGATCAGATTATGAAGAGTGCGGAAACGGGTGCATTTGAGAAGGTTCCATCCACCTGCGAAAGACCAGAGGCCATGCCGAATTCATAGCCTATTTCTGATAGGATTGCAGGTACATCTGACGGAAGTCGGTAGGGCTTACATTTTTTGATTTCAAAAAGACTCTGTTAAACGTAGAAATACTGTTAAAACCGGATTCGAGCGACACTTCGGTGATCGTGAGATCCGGTTTTTTTAACAGGTTTTCGGCGATATGGAGCCGTTCCCTGGTGACAAAATCCGTGAAGGAGAGACCGGTGTATGCGCGGAACAGCTTGGAAAAATGGCAGCGGGAGAATCCGGCGACCTTTGATGCTTCTTCCAGGGAAACCGGTTCGGTGCAGTGACTCGAGATCCAGGTACATGCAGCAATCATCTGGCGGTGTACCTGTGCGGAATGGCCTGTTTTTTGCGGTGCGGCAGTTTCGGTCGGCACGGAGAGATTTTCGCCGAGCAGAATAAAAAACTGATACAGCAGAACGCATCCGCGCAGCTCGGAAAAACTGATACCGGAGAGGGAGAGCCTGCGCAGTTCTGTCAGAAATCCGCGGAGCTTTTCGATTTCCGGGAAGTTGTTCTGATTCAGAAGACGAATCTGATAAAAAAGATAAGCAACAGACTGGAAATCCACGCGTTTTTCCAGAAAATCTGCATCGAGCTGAAGCATGATCAGGCGATGTTCTCTGTTGGTTGTGGAAACAGCGTGCAGCTCGCCGGGCCAGATAAAGAGAAGATCACCGGGCTTCAGTGGAAAGGCTTCTCCGTTTACTTCATAGATAATGCCGTCATCCTGTGCAAGCACAATTTCAATATAGTGATGCCAGTGCAGACCGAAATAGGCGGGGACATGCGAAATAGAGATATCGTAAACATAGCTGTTAGCAAAATGATTGTTTTCGAAAAAAGAAGTCGAATCGTTTTTCATGGCAAAAGAATCCTCCGTATCTGATAAACGGTATTATACAACAGAAGAGAGAAAAAATATAGAAAAAATCGAAACATCTGGGCAATGATCGGCAATATATAAGTAGTGTTTTACGAGGATCTGTATTATGGTTAAGATATGAAAATTGTGAAGAACGGCAGAAATCGGAAAAAGAGTAATGTGATTTTGGCGAAAATTCACAATAAAAGTTTATGAAAAGTGAAGAAGTGAGAGGTAAGCGAAAAATGCAGATTTATGTAGATGGAAATGCTGTACGAAGCGGAAATGGGCAGAAGGAATATCCATTTCAGACGATTTCCGAGGCGGCAAAAATTGCAAGGCCCGGCGACGAGGTGCTTGTAGCGTCTGGCGTATATCGGGAATATGTAGATCCGGCGAATGCGGGATGTGAGGATGCAAGAATTGTGTACCGTTCTGTGGAACCGGGAAAAGCTGTGATTACCGGTGCGGAAATTGTGGATAACTGGGAGCATTTGGAAGGTGATGTGTGGACAGCGCGCGTTTCGAACGGATTGTTTGGGGATTACAATCCATATACGACACTGGTCAGCGGTGACTGGTTTATCGCATCCTACACGGCACACACCGGAGAAGTGTATCTGAATGGAAAATCTATGTATGAGGTGACAAGTCTGGATCAGGTGAAAAAGCCGGAGATCTATAAAAAATCCTGGGATCAGGCATTCACGGTTTACACCTGGTATGTGGAGCAGGACGAAGAGAAGAATGAGACCGTTTTCTATGTGAATTTCCAGGGGAAAAACCCGAATGAGGAAACGGTGGAAATTAATGTGCGCGAGAATTGCTTTTATCCATCGAAGGAGGGCATTGGTTATATCACGCTGTCCGGCTTTGTTGTAAAACAGGCGGCAACCCAGTGGGCTCCGCCGACGGCATATCAGGAAGGAATGGTCGGCCCGCACTGGTCAAAGGGATGGATCATCGAGGATTGTGAGATTTCAGATTCGAAGTGCTCGGGCATTTCCCTTGGAAAATACAGACAGCCGAACAATGACAATAAATGGCTCAAATGGAAGTTCAAAGATGGCACACAGACGGAGCGTGACTGTATCTGTCAGGCGCAGCGGGAGGGATGGACAAAGGAAAACATCGGAAGCCACATCATCCGCCGGTGCAACATCCACGACTGTGGACAGACGGGTATTGTAGGCCATTTAGGCGGTGTGTTCTCGATTATTGAGGATAACCACATTCACCATATCAATAATAAACAGAACCTTGCGGGTGCGGAGATCGGCGGCATCAAGATGCATGCGGCGATCGATGTGATCATTCGAAGAAACCATTTCCATCACTGTACGAGAGGCCTCTGGCTCGACTGGCAGGCACAGGGCACACGTGTTACGCAGAACCTGTTCCATGACAATACGCTGCCGAACGAGGAAAATGCAAATCCGGAGGGGATGGACGGCATCGGCGAGGATATCTTTATTGAAATTTCCCACGGACCGACACTGGTGGACAATAACGTACTGCTTTCGGACCGCGCGATGAAGCTGGCAACACAGGGTGTTGCGGTAGTACATAACCTGATCGCGGGATCGTTTACTGCTGTCGGCCGAGGTGTCAACAATGGCTCCGACAAGCTGCCGTCGCCGCGCTACACACCGTACCATGTGCCGCATCGCACGGAGATCAACGGATTTATGACGGTTCTTCACGGTGACTGCCGGTTCTACAATAATATCTTCATCCAGAAGCCGGTTCGTGCGGGAATGGAAGAAATCCGTAAACTGACTGGGGATAATGAATGGGATGACGGAAATCTGACAGCAGGAACCGTGCCGTACAGCGGATATCCGACGCTGGAGGAGTACGTGGCAAGATTTGAGGGCTACTGCGGAATGGGTTCCGGAAAGTCACCGGATCTGTATTACGAGAAGCTGCCGGTATGGCTTGGCGGCAACGTTTACTTCAATGGGGCGAAGCCGGCAGAGCAGGAACAGGACGCTGTAGTGGATACCGAGCATGAAATCACCATCGGTGTAAAAGAAGAGAACGGAAAATGGAAACTGGAGACTAATGTTTACGATTATCTGCCGCAGAATGCCTGTGCAGTGATCTCAACGGAGACGCTTGGCATGGCATTTGAGCCGGAACAGAAATATGAGAATCCGGATGGAACGCCGATCGTGTTCCGATATGACTACTTCGGAAACCGTCAGGGCATTCATCCGCTGCCGGGCCCGTTTGCATCAAAAGAGGCTGCGGAAGAAGCATTATCGTAAAGAAATTCTATAGACCCGCAAAAAAATAGCGTAAAAAATTCAGCGCCGCAGAGAGTGAATGATTGCGTCACAGCCTTTTTTGCAGTGTTTTCGGGTTTTACTATAACAAAAAGGAGTATAGAGAAATGATTTACTATGTCAATAATTCCGCTCCGAAGAATGGAAACGGAACAAAAGAGATGCCGTTCAAGTTCATCAACGATGCGGCAAAAATTGCAAAGGCAGGAGATGAAGTTCTGGTTGCACCTGGTATTTACCATGAATATGTTGATCCGGTCAACGGCGGAACCGAGGATGCGAGAATCGTCTATAAGAGTGAGAAGCCGCTCGGCGCAAAGATCACCGGTGCGGAAACGATGAATGACTGGGAGCATTACAAAGATAATGTGTGGGTATGCCGTGTAGACAACGGAGTGTTTGGCAATTATAACCCATACACGACAATGGTCGGCGGTGACTGGTATTTTGCACCGGTGGTACGCCATACCGGCGCGGTTTATCTGAATGACCGCCAGTTATACGAGGCAGAGACGCTCGAGGAGTGTATCAAGGGCGAGGTTTATGCGCCGTCCTGGGAGCCGGAGTGGTCGGTTTACAAATGGTATACCGAGCAGGACAAAGAGAAAAATCAGACGGTCATCTACGCAAACTTCCAGGGTAAAAACCCGACGGAGGAAAAAGTAGAAATCAACGTGCGCCGGAACTGCTTTATGCCGTCGAAAACAGGCGTAAATTACATTACGTTCAGTGGATTTGATGTCAGCAAGGCAGCAACGACATGGGCGCCGCCGGCTGCTTATCAGGACGGTATGATCGGTCCGCACTGGTCGAAGGGATGGATTATTGAGGACTGTGAGGTCAGCAACAGCAAGTGCTGCGGTATTTCGCTCGGAAAATATTACGATCCGGAGAACGACCATTACTTTACCAGAAAACACGTAAAAAGCCCGACCCAGATGGAGCGTGATGCTGTGTGCCGCGGCCAGTATCACGGCTGGACGAAGGAGAACATCGGAAGCCATATCATCCGCCGCTGCCACATCCATCACTGTGAGCAGACCGGTATTGTCGGACGGATGGGCGGTGTGTTCAGTATTATCGAGGACAACCACATTCACAACATCAACAATATGCAGCAGCTTGGCGGAGCCGAGATTTCCGGTATCAAGATGCATGCAGCGATCGATGTTGTGATGAGAAGAAATCACATTCATCATTGTACGATGGGCATCTGGTGCGACTGGGAGGCACAGGGAACACGCCTGACCCAGAACCTGCTGCACGACAACTGCCCGCCGGAGGGAACACCAAAGGCAGAGGGCGCAATGATGAGTCAGGATATTTTCATCGAGGTTGGCCATGGTCCGACACTGATCGATAACAATATTATGCTCTCACCGGTCAGCGTTCGTATGGCGACCGATGGTATTGCCTGCGTACACAATCTGATGCTTGGCTCATTAACTGCAGTTGGCGGCGGAACAGGAGACCGTTACACGCCGTATCACATCCGTCACCGTACCGAGGTTGCCGGATTCATGACATTCCTGCATGGCGATGACCGGTTCTACAACAACATCTTTATCCAGAATTACCCGGTTGAGGAAACAGAAACGGTTGAGGACATGGGCTTCAAGATGGAGGATAACCAGGAGGTCGGAACGCATGTGTTCGACGAGTATCCGACCTATGACGAGTGGATCAGCCACTTTGAGCTGGATAAACCGGCCGACATGAGCAAGCTGGAGCCGTATCACAACAAGTGCCATCTGCCGGTTTGGGTAAACGGAAACGCTTACTTTAACGGAGCAAAGGCGTGTGTGAATGAAAAAGAGAATCTTATGGATAACGAGAACCAGGTTAAGGTGGAACTTGTGGAAAAAGACGGCCACTATTCCATCAAGACGAACGTGTATGAGTTCCTGAAGGATTTCCGGACGGGAATTATCAACAGTGATATTTTAGGATACGCCTTCGAGCCGGAGCAGAGATTCGAAGATCCGGACGGAAGCACGATTATCTTCGATCAGGATTATCTCGGCGAGCACCGCGGCGTGGCAGCAATGCCGGGACCGTTTGCGGATGGAGCTGAGGCAGAGAAGATTCTGTGGTAGAAAAAATCAGAACTTACCGGTTGATATGAAAAAAACAGGGCGCTGTGCAGGAAATGGCACAGCGCCCTGTTTTGGTAAAAGGAAAGTCAGGATGCCTTTGCAGAATCTTTTGCCGTCGGCATTTTCGCGTATAAGATTTTCAGTATAATCGGTGTTGCAACACTCGAGAAGAGAATCAGCAGAATCACGGCACTGAAGAAATCGCCGGATAAAAAGCCTGCATTCAGACCCTTTTGCGCAACGATCAGACAGACTTCACCACGGGTCATCATACCGACACCGATTTTCAGGCTGTCGCCCCAGGTAAAGCCGCATCCCTTTGACATCAGGCCACAGCCGATAATTTTTGCGGCAAGGCCGACGATGACGAAACAGATGGCAAAGAGTACGAATTTCTCGTTCATGCCGCTGAGCGTTGTTTTGAGTCCGATACTTGCAAAGAAAATCGGTCCGAAAATCATATAGGAGCTGATATCCATTTTTTCTTCGATGTAATCGGAAGAATCGAGGGAACACAGGATAACGCCCGCAACGTATGCACCGGTAATATCGGCGATGCCGAAATATTTTTCGGAAATGTAGGACAGTCCGAAGCAGAGCGCAAGACCCAGAATCGGGAGACGGCGGGTGTGCGGAAATACGGAGTTCATGCGGTTGAACAGCTTAAAGCAGAGAAAACCGAGCACAATCGCAAGGGCAAAAAACAGAATGGTGGAGGCTGCTACTTTCAGCGGATTGGATGTCGGATCTTTAAAACCGATGACAACAGTCAGCACAATGATACCAATGACATCGTCGATGATGGCTGCATTTAAGATGGTTGTTCCAACCTCTGTTTTCAGCTTGCCGAGTTCTTTCAAGGCCTGTACGGTGATGCTGACCGATGTCGCAGTCAGAATAACACCGATAAAAACAGCGTGGTAAAATTCTTCCGTTCCGACAGCAGAGAAGCCATAAAAGCTCATGTATAAGATGGCTCCAAGAACGAGAGGAACAAAAACACCGGCACAGGCGATCAGCAGGGATTTCACTCCGGTGCGGAGCAGATCCTTCAGGCTGGTGCCAAGACCTGCGGAGAACATCAGCAAAATGACACCGATCTCCGCCATTTGTGCGAGAAAGTCAGATTGCTGAACGAGTCCCAGCACACTGGGTCCAAGGACAATACCGGCAATCAGCTCGCCCACAACCTGCGGAGCCTTGCATTTTCTGGCAAGAATACCAAACAATTTTGCGAATACGATAATGATTGCCAGGTCTTTTAAAATGACATACGTATCCATGAAAAAGATACCCCCTTTTATGAATTTTATGTATGTGTCGGCAGCTTGAAAGAGCAATGCCGGAGTTTGATACGCATACATTTTCAGTATAACAAAAATTGAGAAAAAATACTATCGGCAAGAAAGAAAAAATAAAGTAAAACGGAAAAATGATGCAGGCGTATGGAACCGTTCTTTTGTAAAACAAAACTGGAAAAGAGGATTGTGAGGGTTATTGTCAGATTAAGAGGAGTGAACGGTAATGGAAAAAGAGATATAGAAAAGAGCATGTAGATATAGTATGATCAAAGCAGCAAATAAATTTTACATGGAGTTTAAAAAGCGGGATCAAAGAAAAAACGGGTAAAGGGAAACTATTATGAATGGCTAAACAACCCATGTTTTCATGGTGAGGTGGATCGGGAAAACATAGAACTCTCGGACATTATTACATTTCATTTTTATGGTGATTATACGCATGCACGAAGAATGGTAAAGTTTTTGAAACAGTTTAATCGTCCGCTGATTAATACAGAATGGATGCATAATTTGTATCATGCAGATTTTACTCCGTATGATCAGGAGGAGTTGGATATACTAAAGAAGTGTAATGAAGATAAGAATATCTGGAAATAAGGAACTAGGAGAAACAAAAACGTTGACGAAAAAAAAGAAATTTGATAAACTGGAAAAATAAAAGGGAGTAGCTAGCCAACCGTGTTCACTTCTTCGTCAGTACAGCTATTGATATTCAATAACTCGGAAAGTGATTAAATAGCGAGACTTTTACTGTAGATGCAGTAGGAGTCTCTTTTTTTATGCCTATAACACCTGCTGCAAAGAATGCAAAAGAAAGAGAGGAAGATACGTATGATGTTACAGGCAGGGATTTTGATAGTGGGTTTCCTTTTTCTGGTAAAAGGAGCAGACTGGTTTGTGGAAGGGTCTGCAAGCATAGCAAGAAAGTTTGGAATTCCCCAGCTGATTATCGGACTTACCATTGTTGCAATGGGAACGAGTATGCCGGAGGCTGCTGTAAGTATTACCGCAGCGATGCAGCAGAACGCAGGAATTACGATAGGAAATGTGGTTGGAAGCAATATTTTGAATATTTTTATTATTCTCGGACTTACGGCATTAATAACAAATGTGGCAATACAAAGGTCTACCTTGTTTTATGAAATACCGTTTATGATGTTTGTTACGGTAGTTTTAATGATATGCGGAATGACAGGAGGAAAAGTAACGTTTGCCGAGGGCATAGTCTTATGGGCACTGTTTCTTGTATATCTTGGCTATTTGTTTGTAATGTCGAAAAAAGGGGAAAATCCGGAAGAGGAGGAAGCGAAAAATTATCCTGTCTGGAAATGTCTTCTTTTGATGGTGGCAGGCGGCGTCCTGGTTGTAAAAGGAAGTGATTTTGCCGTCAGCGGGGCAACCGAGATTGCACGATACTTTGGAATGAGTGAGCGTTTTATCGGACTGACGATTGTTGCTCTCGGAACATCCCTTCCGGAGCTGGTAACATCTGTGACAGCAGCAAAAAGAGGGAATGCAGGAATTGCAATCGGAAATATTGTCGGAAGCAATATTTTTAACATTTTATTTGTAATTGGAACAGCCGCACTGATCTGTCCTGTGCCATTTGAAACTAAATTTATTGTAGACACAGGAATCGCAATTCTGGCAGGTCTGGTTTTATGGATTGGGACGTACAAGAACAGGGAATTACGGAAAATGTGTGGTGTCGTTATGCTTTTATGCTATGCAGGATATTTTGCATATTTATGTGTGGTATAAGATGAACCATTTTTGATGAAACCA